>Ga0172373_10001561_pt1 | contig 37112 bp, 30 predicted proteins | sample Lak10m_2_FD_114546 | JGI IMG/M metagenome (GOLD analysis project Ga0172373, IMG submission 114546) | Freshwater microbial communities from Kabuno Bay, South-Kivu, Congo - kab_092012_10m | ecosystem: Environmental > Aquatic > Freshwater > Lake | place: Democratic Republic of the Congo... | reverse complement strand
GCCTCGGCTCCGGCCGGTATCCCGGCTCAGCTCGGCTTCATCTGCCTGCACTGGGCCGCTCAGGCCACGGTGCTCGGCGGTGGCGTCAAGCTCAGCTCGGCCGTCGAAGGTACCAGCGGTACCCAGTGAGACGGACGCTCCAGGCCTGACGGCCTGCAGTGATCCCTTCCAGGGCCGCGCTCCTCAGGGGGCGCGGCCCTGCTCGTTTCCGGGGCCCTCGACCTCGGTCCCCCACAGGCCGAAGGCACTGACTTCCTCGATGCGCACGCGGGCCAGGCGCCCGGGCCGCGCGCTCGACGCGCTGAAGCTCACCGGCAAGTAGCTCGTGGTGCGGCCCTTGCACGTCCCCGGCTCGTCGCGCAGCTCCTCGACGAAGACCGACACGTCCTGACCGATCCAGCGCTGGTGACGCGCCAGCGCGACCTGCTCGCTGCGGCGCAGGAGCTCGGCGTTGCGGCGCTTCTTTTCCTCGAGCGGCACATCGTCCGCGAGCTCGAAGGCGCGCGTGCCCGGCCGGGGGCTGTACTGGAAGACGTAGTTCTGCACGCTTCCGATCTCGCTCAGGAAGGCGAGCGTGGCCTCGAAGTCGCTCTCGGTCTCGCCCGGGAAACCGACGATCCAGTCCGAGCCGAGCTCGGCGTCCGGCACGTGCGCGCGCAGCAGCGCCAGGCGCTCGCGGTACAGCTCGCTCGTGTAGCCGCGCCGCATGCGCCGCAGCACGCTGTCCGACCCCGCCTGGGCCGGCAGGGGCAGGAAGCGATCGACCTTGTCGCAGGCCGCGATCGCGCGCGCGAGTTCCTCGTCGAGGTAACTCGGATGCAGGGTCACGAGGCGGATGCGCTCGAGCCCCTCCAGCTCCTGCAGCGCGTGCAAGAGGTCCGCCAGGCCCGGTCGGCCGCGCCGGCCGCGACCGTCGGCTGCGGGCAGATCCTCGCCGTAGGCGTTCACCGTCTGCCCGAGCAGCGTGATCACGCGCGCCCCCCCGGACACCATCCAGCGCGCCTCGCGCAGCAGGTCGTCCTGGGAACGGCTCTGCACCCGACCGCGCACGCGCGGCACGATGCAGAAGGTGCAGTTGAGGTCGCAGCCCCGCATGACGGTCAGGTAGCCGCACAGGCCACCCGTGTAGGTCTCGTCGCCGCGCTCGACCGCGACCTCCTCGTCCATGCCGACCTCGAGCAGGCGTTGCTCACGCGGAGCGAGGCCCTGACCGCGTCGACGACGCACCTCCGCGACCAGCTCGGGCAGGCGGTGCAGCTTGCGCGTCCCGCACACGAGATCGACGTGGTTCGCGCGCGTGAAGACCTCGCCTTCGGCGCGCTGGGCGAGGCAGCCCATGACCCCCACGACGAGCCCCGGACGGCGCTCCTTGGCCTGGCGCAGCTCGCCCAGCCACGAGTAGACGCGCTCCTCCGCATGCTCGCGCACGGAGCACGTGTTGAAGAGGATCACGTCCGCCTCCCCGGGATCCTCGACCAGCCGGTAGCCCTGGCTCGTGAAGCGTCCCTCGACGAGCAGGGAGTCGTACTTGTTCATCTGGCACCCGAACGTCACGACGTGCACGCCGGGGGCCGTGGGATCGCTCGCCTCCGAGGCGCGCGTCTGGACGCGGGGAGAGGTCATCGGGGCGGCGATTCTAGTGGGGTGAATCGAAAGTTCGCAACCCGGGAGCTCGACGCGCGCGCTGCACTCCGGCGGTTTCGTGCAGGCCTCGAGCGAGACGGTGCCGCCGAGGGCCACGGATCCGCTCCGTTCACTCCTCGTAGACGTACACGCCGCGCTGGCCGGCGGTCTCCTCGACCGCGAAGCGGAGTGCGCGGACAGCGAGCTCCGGATAGCGGGTCCGCAGGCGCGCGAGCAGCTCGCGCCCGAGCAACGTGGCCAGGTTCTCGGCGCTGGTGTTGTTGATCGGCAGCACGAGCACGTCGGCCGCGGGCGCCGCGTAGTAGCGCTCGCGGTAGCGCACCTCGACCACCCCGTCGGCACGCCGCACGAGGCCGAGCTCCGGATGCGTGCCCGGCAGGAGCCAGCGCTCGTCGTGCTCGCTGACGAGCTCGCGCACGAGCGGTTTGATGTGCTGGAAGTCGAGCACGAGCCCGTGCGGGGACAGACGCGCCTCGAGCGTCACGTAGACCCGGTAGTTGTGCCCGTGCAGGCGCTCGGCCGTGCCGTCCGGGAAGATCAAGAAGTGCGCGGCCGAGAACTTCAGGTACTCCTTCTCGACCTCGATCGACCAGCGTTCCATCGGGGCGAGCCTAGCCCGCGCCCCCCCTCCGGGCCAGCTCCGCGGACCGCGACGGGCCCCTTGCACGACCGGTACCTGCCCGCCGGGGATTCCCTTCAGGATGGCCGACGCCGATCCGATGAGCCGTGGGACCTGCGTCCTCACGCTGCCTACATGACACTCCGGACCTCGCGCGGCTTCACCCTGATCGAGCTCGTCGTCGTGATCTCGATCCTCGCGATCCTCTCGGGCGTACTCGTCCCGCGCGTGTCGAGCCACCTGAAGTCGGCCCGCGATGCCCGCCGCCTGGCGGACCTCAAGGCCGTGCGCGCGGCGATCGAGCAGTACCGGCTCGACAAGGGCAGCTACCCGCCGGCCAACGCCAACAGCAACTACGGCGGCTGGGACGTCTCGACCGACGGCGACTTCATCCGCGTGCTGAGCGAGCAGGGTTACCTGGACGCGGACGCGGCCGACCCGGTCAACGACGCGACCTTCCAGTACCGCTACTACGTCTACGCCGCCGGCTCCTACGGTTGCGCCGGCGCCGGTGAGTTCTACGTGCTCGGCATCCGCAGCTTCGAAAGCGCGGACTTCGCCGCGCGCAGCCGCGGCTACTTCGAGTGCTCCGGCCGCAACTGGAGCAACGAGTTCGCCTACGTGACCGGCGGCGGCCTCGCCATCGAGTGACGAGGAGCCGCGCGAGAGCCCGCGTTGCCCGTGCTTCGCTCCCCCTCCTCCCCGCGCTAGCCTGGAACCTGCATGAGCCTTCGGCCGCAACGACGCGACGGCCTGGACACAGGCTCGTCACCGCGCCTGATCCCGCCCGGCGGCTCGCCCCGGGTCGCGCACTCCTGATTCACCCCACCCGCCTCCCGCGATGACCTTCCTGGCCGACGCCCACACGCACTTCTTCTCGCGCCGCCTGTTCGACACGCTCGCGGCCGCCTCGCCACTCTCCGGCACTCCGCCGGAGCGCGTCGAGCGGGTCACGAAGCACCTCGGACTGGCGCTGCCCTCGGCCGATCCCGAGGAGCACCTCGCGCGCTGGCTCGACGAGCTCGAGCGCCACGGAGTGAACCACGCGGTGAGCTTCGCCAGCGTGGCCGAGGAGAACGCGCTGGTGGCCGAGCTGGCCGGGCGCGCGCGCAACCGCATCTCCTTCTTCGCCCACGTCGATCCGCGCCGCCCGGAGGCCGCCGCCGAGCTCGCGCGCCTGCTCGACCAGGGCGCCGTGCGCGGCGGTCTCTTCTTCCCCGCCCTGCACCGCTACGCACTCGAGGGCGAGGAGGCGGGACGCTGCTTCCGCGTCCTGGCCGACCACGGAGCGCCGGCCATCGTGCACTGCGGCCTGCTACGCATTCCCCTGCGCGAGCGCTTCGGGCTGCCGCGCGAGATCGATCTCGAGCTCTCGAACCCGCTGCGTCTGGCCGGGATCGCGGACCGCTATCCGAGCCTGCCGATCGTGCTGCCGCACTTCGGCAGCGGCTACTTCCGCGAGACGCTCATGCTCGGCGCGCAGTGCGCGAACGTGTACGTCGACACGAGCTCCTCGAACGGCTGGATGCACACCCAGCCCGCGCGCCTGACGCTGGCCGACGTGTTCGAGCGCGCGCTCAAGGTCTTCGGGCCGGAGCGCATCCTGTTCGGCACGGACTCGTCGACCTTCCCGCGTGGCTGGCGACGCGAGATCCTCCTGATCCAGCGCGAAGCCCTGGGAGCCTGTGGCGTGCGCGAGGAAGACCGCGCGCGCATCCTCGGCCTCAACCTCGCGCAGCTGCTCGGACTCTCGTCCTGATCAGGGGTAGTTGACCTCGACCACCGTGCGGATCCCACCGCGCACGTAGAAGTCGGCCTCGAGCTTCATGCGGCGCGGAGCGGTCGCGCGCACGAGGTCGTCCAGGATCCGGTTCGTGACCGCCTCGTGGAACTGCCCCTCGTCGCGGAACGACCACAGGTACAGCTTGAAGCTCTTCAGCTCGAGGCACAGCCGGTCGGGCACGTAGGACAGCCGCAGCGTGGCGAAGTCCGGTTGACCGGTCTTGGGGCACAGGCAGGTGAACTCCGGCGCCTCCATGCGGATCTCGTAGTCGCGGCCGGGGTTGGGATTGGAAAAGGTCTCGAGGGCTCGGTCGGGTCGCGTGCTCATGGGGAATCTCCGTGTGGATCGACGATACCGGTGGCGCGTGCGAGCACGTGCTCTCCGGCCCGGAACTCGAGCGCCCACAGGCGCCGGAAGCGCGCGCTGCCGGTGCCCGCCAGGGCCCGCTCGGCCCCCGCGACGCGGAGCGTGCTCGGCCCCTCGCGCGTGACGGTCAGACGCTGACTGCGCAGGCTGTCCAGCTCGATCACGAGCAACGAGAGGCTCTCGCTGCCCTGCGGTGGCGTCACGCGGAAGAGCCAGTCGGCCTGCGCCCGCAGCGGGCGTGCCTCCCCGGTCGGCAGCGGCAGACGCGCGAGGAACTCCGCGCGCTCGATCGAGCGGCGCCCGGCGGACAGGGCCAGCGAGCGCACGTCGTCGGCCAGCAACCACTCGAGCGAGGCGCCGAGATCGAAGCGCGCGACGCGCCGCCCGCGTTCCTCGCCGACCCGGCCGCGCAGCTCGCCCTGCAGGCCCGCGCGCGTGCTCCAGGACAGACGCTCGAGCTCGTCGGCGCGCGTCTCCAGTTCAGCCACCACCTCGAGGCCCTCGAGCGCGCGCGGATCGAGCCCGTCTTCGAAGGTGTGGCCGAGTTCCGTGCGCCAGGGACGGCGCCCCGTGGCGAGCGGCCGCGGCGGCGTCGTCACGAGCGTGCGCTCCTCGCCCGCGACCCGCACGCGCACGCGCGGACCGAGCACCTCGGCCGCGAGCGGCTCGCGCGCCAGCACGAGCAGGGCCTCACGCGCGATGCCGCGCACGCGACGCGCAGCGAAGGGCGCGCCTTCCGCCGCGGGTCCCACGAGCGCGGGGTGCAGCAGCCAGCCGAGCTGTGCGCTCACGTCGCCCGGCAGGCCGGCACCGGGCGGATCGAGCACGAGCACGTCCTCGAGGCCCGGCGCCACATGGGTGGCGAGCTCCTCGAACAGCGCGCGCGTGACGCGCGCCGCCTCGAGCCACGGGCGGGCCGCGCTCTGTGCCAGCGGCACGAGCACCAGCCCGGCCAGCACGGCCAGCGCGACCGTGCGCCGTCCATCACGCGCGCTCGCCGCCAGGGAAAGCCCCGCGCACAGCACGGCCAGCGCGAGGAGCTCGCGCGTCCGCGCGCCCGCCCCGCTCCCCAGCCCCCACCACAGCAGCGCGCAGCCGAGCGCGAGACTCCAGCAGAGCACGAGCCCGCCCCACAGGCGCGGGGCCACGCGCGCCGCGTGGAACAGCGGGTGGAAGAGCAGCGGCAAGAGGGCCGCCACGAGGAGCGCCGCGCCGACGGGAGCGGAACTCGGAACGCACAGGTGACCGAGCTCGGTGCTCAGGGCGAAGAGCAGCTCGCGCAGGGACCGCGCGCCGGCGAGCAGCGGCTCGGAATCCGCCCAGAAGGTCGCCAGCAGGTACGCCGCGCCGAAGAGACCGAAGGTGGTCAGGGCCGTGCGCCGCCGCAGCGCGCGCGGACGGTGCCGGTGGGACGAGGTGTACTCCGCCAGCGCGAGCAAGAGCACGCACGGCAGCGCGTCCGGCGCGAAGAGTCCGGCCAGGAAGTAGACCGCCAGAGCGGCCACCGTGCGCCCCTCGCGACCTTCCTGGCGGCCACCGAGGAACAGCGCCGCACCGAGGCCCGCGCAGGCCAGCGCAAGTCGACCGGGCCGGGCCGCGAGCGGCGCAGCGCCGTCCACCAGCAAGGGATGCAGCAGGAAGAGCAACCCGAAGAGCCACGCAGCCGTGCGCGCGCGCTCTTCCCCGAGCCACGGCCCGAGCGCGCGCGCCAGGAACACGGCCATCCCGAGCGCGAACAGCACCACCGCCGCGAGGCTCTCGCTGCGCAGGAGCAGCGGCGCGACGCCGGGCGGAGACACGGCTCCGGCCGCGCGCTGCCAGGCCAGCGTGAGGCGCGCGAGCCAGGGCCCGCCGCGCGCGGGATCGAGCAGCTCCGCGTACTCGCCGGCGGCGAGTCCGGCCCGCAACCACGGCGTGTGCGCCGCCGCGAGCGCGAAGAGCCCCGCGCCGCACGCCAGGAGCGCGAACCACCGCAGCGCGGGGCGCGGCGCGGGTTGCGCAGCGGAGCCACGCTCCGGCTCGGAGCGGCGCACGTCGCCGGGCTCGCGGCCTGCCCGGATCACGGGTCCCGCGGGAGCAAGCTCGCTGCGCGCGGCGCGCTGGGAGCGTGGCGACGTCGCATGAACCGGGTCAGCCTTCGCCTTCCCGCTCGCCCTCGTCGTCGTCGTCGCCGAAATCCTCGGCCGCGGCGCGCGCGCCCTCGGACGGTTGCGCGGAACTGGCGTTGCCCTCGGTCGCCTCGTCCCAGGCATCGAGCAGCCAGCTCGGCAACTGCTCCCAGCGCTCGACCACGGCCCGCGCCGGCGAGTAGGCCACGTGCGGATCGAGCAGCGTGCGCACGATCAGGCGATCCGACTGCACCTGCACCGGCGCGACCAGCTCGGGCGCCACCGTCAGGTCCTCACGGCTCGACAGGTAGACGGGCACGAAGTAGCCGCGCCCGCCCCCGTGGATCTGACGCACCGCGAGGTTGCGGTGCAGCGCCCAGTGCACCGCGCCGGCGATCGCGGCACTCTGCGCGACGGTCGAGAGATCGGCCAGCTTGCCGAGCTGCTCACGACGCTCGTCGGAAGCGAGATCGCAGGCGATCACGACCTCGTTGCGCACGTCGAGCACGGGCCAGGAGCCGAGATCGGCGGGCTCGGGCAGCTCGGGCGTGCTGGGCCGCTCGCCGACCCAGTTCAGAACCCAGGGGTTCTCGTTGGGCGTGCTGTTGCGCACCAGGCCGACGTACAGCGGAACGCCCTTGGTCGAGAAGAGCCGCCCGGCGGTGAGCACGATCTGCTCGTTGTTCCAGGCATAGCGGCCTTGCTCCATCGACAGGCGGATGTGCACCGCCAGGTACTTCAGGAGCACGAAGTTGTTCATGCCCCATTCCTCCACGGGCGTCAGCTCCTTCAGGAGACTGAGGCGACCGCCGGGAACGAAGCAAAACTGGAACAGCGACTGGATGGAGAGGTACTCCTCCCCGAAGTCGGAGAGGAGCTGTTCGCGGGTCGGGCGAACGGAGGCACGGGGCAGCACGTCCGAGGCCATCGTGGTGGGAACGAAGGGGAGGGAGAGCGTCGGCGCGGTCCCGAGGGGGGGTGGACGGGCGCGGCGGGAAGGGAGAAGCCAGCGAGTATAGGGGGGCGGGGCGGCATTCCAAGGCGCCCGCCTTGCGCGGATCTTGCCCTGCAGCGGTCGCAACGGGCGGCCGTCCTCCGTAGGCTGGAGCAGGACCCACCAGCCCCACCACCAACCATGAAGCTCCTCTCCGTCTCGCTCGTCGCCCTTCTCCTCTCGGGTGCCGCCCTCGCGTTCCAGCAGGGCGAGGTCAAAGCCGCCCAGGCCGGCGCGCCGGCCGCCACGGCCGATGCCGCGGTGATCGCGCAGCAGCTGCCCTCCTACCCGCTCGCCAAGTGCCCCGTCAGCGGCGAAGAGCTGGGCGGCATGGGCAAGGTCCTCGACGTCGTGCACGAAGGCCACCTCGTGCGCCTGTGCTGCAAGGCCTGCGTCAAGGAGTTCCAGAAGGACCCGGCCAAGACCCTCAAGTCGATCGAGGAGGCCGTGGTCGCGCAGCAGAAGCCGAGCTTCCCGACCATGAAGTGCCCGGTTTCCGGCGAGGACATGGGCGCCGACACGATCGACGTCGTGTACGGCACGCGCCTCGTGCGCCTGTGCTGCAAGGGCTGCAAGAAGGGCTTCGAGAAGGATCCCGCCGCGACGATGGCCAAGATCGACGCGGCCCTGATCGCCGAGCAGGCCAAGAGCTATCCCCTGAAGACCTGCCTCGTCTCCGGTGAGCCGATCGAGGGCGCCGGCTTCGACCAGCTCTACGGCGTGCGCCTGACGCGCTTCTGCTGCGAGAAGTGCGGCAAGGAGTTCCAGAAGGATCCGGCCAAGTACCTCGCCGCGCTCGACAAGGCCGCGCCGAAGAAGAACTGAGCCGCGCGTCCGCCGCTCGAACGACGCCGTCGCCCTGGCGCGACGGCGTCTTCGTTTCCGGAGTGCGCGCGCGCCCGCGACAAGGCAGGATGGCGCGCGGGGGATCGATCGCGCCACACGAGCATGGCACGCACGCGCTGGAACCCACCGGACCGCTTCGCGCGGGAACACCTCGAACGCGACGAGCCCGAGGCCCTCGCAGGCCTCGAGGTGACGCGCGAGAGCGCACGCACCGCGCTCTCCGAGAACGACAGCCCCGACCTCCCCTTCCGCTGGACGCTCAACCCCTACCGCGGTTGCCAGCACGCCTGCGGCTACTGCTACGCGCGACCGACGCACCCCTACCTCGGACTCGGCGCCGGCACCGACTTCGAGCGCAAGCTGGTGGTCAAGCACGACCTCCCCGAGGTGCTCGCGCGCGAGCTCGCGCGCCCGAAGTGGTGCGGGGAACCGATCTCGATCGCGGGCGTGACCGATCCCTACCAGCCGCTCGAGGCCGAGCACGAGGTCACGCGCCGCTGCCTCGAGGTTTGCCTGCGCTTCCGGAGCCCGGTCACGATCGTCACGAAGGGCGTGCTCGTCACGCGCGACGCGGAGCTCCTGGCCGAGCTCGCGCGCACGGCCGGCGCGCGCGTGTTCGTGAGCATCCCCGTGTTCGATGCGGCGCGCGCGCGGGCTCTGGAGCCGGCCGTGGCGACGCCGCGCGAGCGCCTGGCCGTGCTCGCGGAGCTGAGCCGGCGCGGCGTGCCGACCGGCCTCGCCCTGGCGCCCTTCGTCCCGCGCCTCTCCGATCCCGATCTGGCCCCGCTGATCGAGGGCGCCGCCCAGGCCGGAGCCCGCGCGGCCTTCCTCGTGCTCCTGCGCCTGCCGGGCGAGGTGCTGGAGGTCTTCCGCCAGCGCCTCGAGGCCGAGCTGCCGGGCGAGGCCGAGGCGGTGCTCGCGGCCCTGGCCGAGATGCGCGGCGGCGCGCTGCAGGAGGCCCGCTTCGGGGCGCGCATGCGCGGCCGGGGCCCGCGCTTCCAGGCCGTCGAGGACCTCTTCCGCCTGCTGTGCCGCCGCCATGGCCTGGCGACCGGCGAGCGCTTGCCGCTCGCACCGCTCGAGCCCTTCCCGCCCGCGCCGCGCCCACGCCAGGGTGAACTCTTCTGACCGGCCCCCCTCCCGGAGGCGTTTACAGGTCGAGGCGCGCTCCCTACTGTCCTGCGGGGACTTCCCCCTCACGCGCCGCCCCGCCGCCCCGTAGCCCGCCCAGTCCCCCGCACGCCGCTCATGTCGAAACTCCTTCCCGGCTCGCTCCTCCTTCTCCTCTGGCCGACGGTGCGTCTCGCGCAGGAGGAAGAGCCGACGACGAAGGACCTCGAGGTGAAGGATGCGCGCGGCGCGCTCGTGGCGCGCGTCCAGGAGACGATCATCGGCTTCAGCGACCCCTCGATGAACGAGGAGTCCTTCGTGGCCAGCCCGGACGGCCGGCGCGTCGCCTACATGATCATGGACGGCGCCGGCATCGCCGTGGTGGTCGACGGCAAGAAGGGCGAGTCCTTCGAGGGCTTCGCCTCCGGCAGCCTGGTCTTCAGCCCGGACGGCCAGCACTACGGTTACGTCGGCACGCGCCCGGGCAAGCACGTGGTCGTCTACGACGGCAAGCTGTACGAGTACGAAGGCGTCGCCAAGCAAGGCCTCGTCTTCAGTCCCGACGGTGCGCACGTCGCGTGGGTGGCCGAGCGCGACAAGCGCCAGATGGCCGTCATCGACGGCGTCGAAGGCCCGCAGTTCGAGGGCATCGCGCCGACCGGCGTGCTCTTCAGCCCCGACGGCAAGCGCCACTGCTACCACGCGCGTTCGGGCGACAAGTACGTGGCGATCCTCGATGGCGAGGAGGGACGCCTGTTCGATTCGATCGCCGGACTGCGCTTCAGCGCGGGCGGCCAGCACGCCCTCTACGTGGGCATGCTGGACAACAAGTGGTACGCGGTGATCGACGGCCAGGACTTCGGGCCGTTCGACGAGCTGCGCTCGCTCGTGCCGGGCGTGCCGACCTCGCCCGAGCAGAAGCTCCAGGTGTTCGAGGAGTCCGTCAGTGGCGCGCGCGTGGCCTTCGCCGGCAAGCGCGCCGAAGGCTGGTTCGTGTTCGTCGATGGCAGGGAGCAGGGCCCCTTCCAGAACTGCGCCGGCCTCGCCATCAGTCCCGAGGGCTCGCGCGTCGCCTTCCTGGCCACGCGCGGCTCGGGCTGGTTCATGAGCATCGACGGAGTCGAGCAGCCCGGCCAGCACCTCGAGAGCCTGTCCTTCAGCCCCGATGGCCAGCGCCTCGGCTCGGTCGTCAAGAAGGGCGAGAAGCGCCACGCACGCATCGACGGCAAGGACGGCCCCGAGCACGACGAGATCGAGGCGCCCGGCGTGCGCTTCAGCTACGACGGCAAGCGCACGGCCTACCTCGCCGTCGAGGGCGGCGAGAAGTTCGTGGTCGTCGACGGCGTGCCCGGCCCGCGCTTCAAGCGCGCCGGCAAGACCCCGCTCGGCTTCGCGCCGAACAGCTCGCGCCCGATGTACTCCTTCCGCCGCGGCGAGAAGGAAGTGCTCGTGATCGACGGCAAGGAAGGCCCGGCCTGCGTCTCCTACCGCAGCCTCGAGTTCGCGCCCGACGCGCGCCGCTATGCCTACGCGGCCGAGGTCGAGAAGGACCGCTGGGTGGTCGTGGTCGACGGGGTCGTGCACGGCCCGGGTGGCGCCTGGAAGGACGGCCAGGGCCGCACCTACCAGAAGCTCGGCAAGCGCACGCCGAGCCTCAGTCCGGACGGCACGCGCGTGGCCTGGGTCGGCGTGCAGGAGGAGGGCTGGATGGTCGTCGTCGACGGCATCGAGAGCGCGCCCCACGACATCGTGCAGCGCAGCGCGCTCGAGTTCAGCCCGGACGGCCGCCACGTGGCCTACGTCGCACAGCGCCAGGGCAAGAAGATGATCTTCCTGGACGGCCACCCGATCGACAACGGCTGGGACGGCTTCCGCCCGCAGGACGCGATCCTGTGGAAGGACGCGAAGAGCTTCACGATCCGCGCCTCGCGCAACCCGCGCTACCTCTTGGTCGAGGTCACGCTGCCGTAGAGCGCGCGCAGGCGCTCGACGGCCGTGGCGAGGCGCGCGAAGGTCGCCTCGAAGTCCGCGCCCTCGAGCACGGGGTCGGGGAGCTCCTCCCCCGGCGCGAGGAACTCGCCCAGCAGGAAGCCGCGCCCGCGCCCGGCCCCGGCGCCCTCGGCCGCGCGGAGGTGCTCGGAGCGCATGCCGAGCACCAGCGTGCGGCGCGCGAAGGGCTCGACGAGCTCGTCGAGGTGCCGCGAGCGGAAGGCCGCGAGCTCGCGCTCCGCCACGCCGCGCGCGCGCAAGGCCGCGCGCGTCTCGGGATACATGCCGCGGTTCCGGAAGCGCGTGGCGGCCGAGGCCAGGGGCAGCGCGAGACCGAGGTGGCGCGCGTACAGCTCGGCGAAGGTCGAGCGCACCATGTTGCCCGAGCACAGGAACAGGATTCCGTCCGCCTCCGTCAGGGCCCGCGTCAGCGCGCTGCTCGTTCGCTCGAAGTCGTGCGCCTCCACGCGCGCAGCGTAGTCCTGCACGAGTCGCGAAAAAACCCCGCCGCGGCACGGAAGAGCCCTCGTCCACGGGCGTAGCAGGAGCGTCCCACTGTCCGAGGTTCCCATGCTGACCGCCCGCTCACGCGCCCCGCGCCGCCGTCCCGTCCCCTTCCTGGCCCGCCGTCACCCGCTGCGCTCGCTCCTCCTGCGCCTCGGACTCCTGCGCACCGCCCCCGCCGCCCGCCGTCCGCAGGCGGCGCGCGGCTGAAACGCTGAAACGGGGGCGGGCCCTGGCGTCCCTCTCGAGGCGGCGTAGACTCCTGGAGGGAGGAGCGGGAAAGGAGTCCCCATGCAAACGGTTCGAGAGCTCCTGGCTGGCCGACCGCGGCGGGTCGTCACCACCACGCGTCAAACCAGCGTCTTCGACGCCCTGCGCCGGATGGTCGAGCACGACATCGGCGCCCTGCCCGTGCTCGACGGCACGCGCCTCGTCGGCATCCTCTCCGAGCGCGACTATGCGCGCGGCGTCGCCCTGCGCGGACGTTCCTCGCGCGACATGACGGTCGAGGAGCTGATGGTCGCCCCCGAGACCGTCGGCCCCGAGGATGCCCTCGCGACCTGCATGGAGCGCATGACCGAACGCCGCGTGCGCCACCTGCCGGTGCTCGAGAACGGGATCCTGATCGGGATCGTGACCCTCGGTGACGTGGTCAAGGCCACGCTCGACGAGCAGGCGCTCCTGATCCACGATCTCGAGGACTACATCCGCGGGACCTGACCTCCGCAGGACCCGATCCTCGCGATCGGCCCACGTGCGCCGATCCCCTTGGCCCCGGACTTCCGGGGCTGGTAGCGGGGGCAGGATTCGAACCTGCGACCTCCGGGTTATGAGCCCGACGAGCTGCCAGACTGCTCCACCCCGCGATCAGGGGCGGTCAGTCTAGAGTCCGCGGGCCGCGAGTCAACAGGCGTGTGGTTTCAACCGCGCGCTTCGAGCTCGCGCACGGCCAGGCGCACGCGCGCGCGCAGGTCGAGCAGCTCCTGGAACCAGGGCGCCTCGCGCGTCAGACCGAACCAGAGCGGAGCGGCACCGGCCTGCGCGGGAACCTCGACCTGGGTCAGGGGCAAATCGGCCAGGACCGCCTCGACGCGCGCCAGGCGGACCGGGTCGCGCGTCTCGAGACCGGCCTGGATCCAGACGCGCAGGTCCTGCATGCGCACCGCGGCCGGCTCGGCGCGCCAGGCCTCGCGCTGGACGAGACGTTCGAGGAGCTCGAAGGCCTCGCCCGCGCTGGTCGAAGGCCCCGGCAAGCCGGCCTCGTCGAGACGCCCCAGCAGCTCGATCGCCGCGCGCAGGTCGGTGATGCCGAGCAACGCCTCGGCCTCGCTCCCCGACTCGAGCAAGCGCCGATAATCGGCCAGCGCGCGCAGGCGCTCGCTCGCGGCGGCGCGGAAGCGCGCGCGGTCGCGCAGCACGAGGAAGGCGGCGCGGTCGGCGGGCGCGAGCTCGAGCGCGCGCTCGAAGGCGCTCTCGACCTGCGCCTTCGTGCCGCGCCCGATGCCCGCCAGAAACAGATCGGCCGCCAGGCGCGCGGCGAGGTGCGCGCGCTCGGGCGCAGCGAGGCGCTCGCCCGGCGCGTCGGGATCGCGCTCGCCGCGCACGAGGTGCACCTCGAGCACGCGCTGCGCGAAGGCGCCACCGCGCGCGCTCGCCTCGCGGGGCGGGATCCCGGCCTCCTCGAGACGCCAGACCCAGGCGCAGACCGCGCGGTGCTCGCGCGGCTCGAGATCCATGGCCGAGAGATCGTCCAGCCGCGCCACGAGCCCGAGGGCCTGCCGCAGGCGCGCGAGTCGCGTCTCGTCGCCCCCTTCGCTGGCGAGCCGGGTGGCCGCTCGCATCGCATCGCGCGGTGAACCGGCGACGGTGCGCTCGAGCACGGGCACGAGCTCCGCCAGCGTGGCGGGATCGCCGGCGAGAGCGCCGAACGAGGCCAGCGAGAGCAACGCGCCGAGGTCCGCCGGACGCGCGAGGCGCGCCAGCAGGCGCAGGAACTCGCGCGCCGTCTGTGCCTCGCTCTCGCGCGCCAGGCCGGCCAGCAGGAAGGCGGGATCGAGCGCGCTCAGCCCCTCGGCCAGGGCCGGCTCGAGGCACAGGCCGAGGGCCCGCCGGCGCAGGTCGGGATCGGCCGCGCCCGCGCAGCGCGCGAGAGCCTCGATCACCTGGCTCCGCACGCCGGCCTCGCGCGAAAACTCGGGCAGGAGCTCGCGCAGCGCTCCGAGCAGCGCATGGCGCACGCTGACGGGCGGCCCATCGTCGGCCAGGAGGCGCGCAAAGAGCGCCGCATCCTCGGCCCGCGCCAGCCCGCCCAGGGTCGCGGCGGAGACCGCGCGCACGGCTTCGTCCTGGGCCGGGTCGAGCAGCACCGCCAGCACGCCCGCGCGCGCCGGCCCGGCCCGCAGCTCGGCCGCGAGCCCGGCCTGGTTGGCTTCGGCCCCGAGCTCGTGCAGCGCATCCAGCACGGCCACGAGCGCGTCCGGGTCGCCGACGCCCCGCTGGCGATCGCGCACGACGAGTTCCTCGAGGCGGGCGCCCAGGGCGCCGGCCACCGTCAGGAGATGCTCTCCGTCGCGCTCCCCCTCGCTACGCCAGGCGAGCCGCGCCACGCCCACCGCGAGCGAAGGTCCGCGCGCATCGGCCGGTGCGCCCAGCAAGGCCACGAGCAGGAGCCGCAGGCGCCGCGCGGCCGGCGCGGCCGGCGTGACGCGCTCGAGCGGTGCGACCAGCGCCATCAGCTCCTCGTGGAAGGCCTCGGGTTCGTGCTCGCGCTCGAGGCGCGCCAGCAGCTCGTCGAGCAGCGCCTCGCCGGCGCCGTCGGGACGCGTGAACTCGCGCGCGACGAGACGCGCCGCGCCCGAGCGCACGCGCGGATCGGGATCGGCGAGCCAGCCCGCGGCCGCGCGCGGATCGTGCGCGAGCGCCTCGAACAGGCGCGCGCGCGAGCGCTCCTCTTCCTTCGCCGCGCTCGCGCGCAGGAGGCGCGTGCCTTGCCCCTCACGCACGCTCGCGAGGTACGGCTCGACCTCCGCGGGTTGCTCGAACCAGTGACCGTAGAGCCGGTGCAGCGCGGCCCGCGCGGCCACGCCACGCGCGGGCGGAGCGGAGGGCGCGAGTGCGGCCACGAGCTCGCCCGCGAGCGGATAGCGTTCGAGCTCGCCCACGACCGTGGCGGCGGCGCCCCACAGCTCGTCGGGCGTGTCCGCCGCACGCAGCCAGGCCACGAGGCGCGCTTCCTCACCACGCGAGAGTCCGCCGGCGAGTGGCTCCCGCGCGCGGCGGCGCTCCTCCTCGAGCTCCGCGCGCCGCGCCGCCGGCAGGGCCGGCGAGACGGTCCGTCCGGCGCGCCACAGGCGCACCTCGAAGGGCTCACCGGAACGCGCCACCTCGGCCGTTCCGGTCGCCGGCGCGGGCGCCGGTCCCGCGCAGGCGACGAGCCCCGACAGCAGCGCGCAGAGCGCGAGCCCGGCGTGCGTCGAGCGGGGACGGTGGACGGACATGCTCACCTACGTACCGAGATCGGGCGTTTCCGCGCGCTTCCGGAGGTCTTTTCCGGGCCCCGTGAGCAGGGCCACGAGGCGCTCGACGAGGGCCTCGGGCGGCGCGTCTCCGCAGGCGAGCTCGGCCGCGGCGAGGGCGCGGTAGAGCGGCGCGCGCCGGCGCCACAGCTCGGCGTACTCCGTGGCGGGATCGCGGCCGGCGAGCAGGGGCCGGGAACTCGCATCGGCGGCGCGGCGGGCGACGAGCACGGGGAGCGGCACGTCGAGCAGGATGCCGTGCGCCGCGCGCGCGAGCCAGGCCCGGTTGTCGCTGCGCTCGACCACGCCCCCGCCGGTCGCGAGCACGATCCGCGGGCCGGGCTCGAGCACGCGCCGCAGGGCGTCGGCCTCGAGCACGCGGAAGAGCGCCTCGCCGTGCTGCGCGAGCAACGCGCCGGCCGAGTCCGCCGGGAAGCCCGCGCGCCGGGCCTGGACGAGGAGCTCGTCGTCGAGGTCGACGAAGGGGCGCGCGAGCCGCGCGGCGAGCGCCCGCCCGAGGGTCGACTTGCCGCTACAGCGCAGACCGAGCAGGGCGACGACCGGCCGCTCCGCCGCGCCTTTCACGACCGCGCGGGCGCCAGCGCGCCCTCGAAGGCATGCCGCAGCAGCGCCACATCGGGCTCCTCGCGCGTGAACAGCTGGAACTGCAGCGCGGCCTGGCGCACGAACCACTCGGCTCCGGGCACCGCCAGCGCACCGCGCGCATGGGCCGCGGCGAGCAGGCCCGTCTTGATCGGGCGATAGACGGCGTCGAGCACGACCGTTCCCGCGCGCAGCACCTCGGGCGCGACCGGCAGCGCGGCGGGCTCGAGCGTGCCGACCGGCGTCGCGTGCACGAGCACGTCGTGCTCCTCGCGCGCGAGCTCGCTCCAGGCCACGCTGCGGCCCTCGAACTCGCGCGCCAGCGCCTGCGCGCGCGCGGCGTCGCGCCCGCTGACGCACACCGCCGCGCCGGCCGCGCGCGCCGCGTGCAGGGCCGCGCGCGCCGCGCCGCCCGTGCCGAGCACGAGCACGCGCGCCGCGGCGAAGGCGGGCGAGTGCAGGCCGTCGCGCGCGCGCAGCGCGAGCGCCGCGGCCAGCGTCTCGCGCACGGCCGGAACGTCGGTGTTCGCGCCGCGCCAGCCGGCGCCGTCGCGCACCAGCGTGTTCACCGCGCCCGTGCGGCGCGCGGCCTCGTCGTGCGCGCTCGCCAGGCGGAAGGCGTCCTCCTTGAAGGGCGCCGTGACCGAGAAGCCGCGGAAGTTCGGCGCCTGGCACAGCGCGAGGAAGCGCCCGAAGTCGGCGGGCTCGAAGGCCACGTAGACCGCGTCGAGCTTCTTCGCCTTCAGCGCGAGGCCGTGCACGCGCGGCGAGAGCGAGTGCCCCACCGGTCGGCCGACCACGCCGAAGACCGCCGTCTCCTGGCTGATCCCGCCCGGCGGCAGCGCCGCCAGGTAGTCGTTCACGCGCCACTGCCCGGGCGCGGTCGCCTCGGCCGGCGGCTCGCCCGGCAGGGCCGCGCTGGCGCAGTACGTGAAGGGCGAGCCGAAGATCGGCGCGAGCAGGCGCGTGAAGCTGCCCGCGGCGCCCGAGCAGAACGAGACGACGCCCTTCGTGGTCGCGAGCCAGGCCAGCAGGCGCAGCCCGTCCTCGCTCGTCTGCGCGTGCGTGACGAGCTTCGTCACGTCGCCCTCGCCGAGCACCTCCTGCACCTCCGCATGCAGCGCGGCGAGATCGGGCGGCGTCCCGTCCAGCTCGTGGCGCGAGACGATGCGGTGGCAGGGCGCCTTGACCTCGCCGAGCTCGAGCGCGAGGGTCCAGTCGACGTCGACGAAGCGCGCACCCGCCACGGCCGCGTCGGCGAGCAGCGTGCAGAGCTCGTCCACGCCGCGGTCGGTCGTGCCGAAGCCGTTCGTCCCGTGGCAGGCGACGATCACGGGCTTCTTCACCGCGCGCACGAACTCGGCCAGGCGCGCCTTGCCCGGATGGCCGATGCGGTCGAGGCGCAGCTCGACGAGGTCGGCGAACTTCGCCTGACGCAGGGCGCGCGCGCACAGCGCGTCGAAGTCGGAGTCGAGGTGCGAGACGACGATGGCCACGGGGCGATCCTATCCGCGGCTCACTCCGCGAGCGCGCGCAGGATGCGCGCGAGCTCGGTCCGTTTCGCCCCGGAGCGACGCCGCGCAAGCGCCACCATCGTCCGCCCGAGCGCGCGGTAGGCCTCGTCCGCACCGGGCACGGTGGCCAGGGCCGCGAGGTGCGCGCGCACGGTCTCTTCGGACCCGCGCGCGATCGGTCCGGTCAGGGCCTCGGCCGCGCCGTGGGCCGCGAACTGGGCCAGGTTGCGGGCCGCGAAGAGCGCGAGCGCGCGCCGGCGAGCCTGCGCATCGCGCACGGCGGGAGTCATGGCGCGCTCGGCCAGCTCGAGGAGGGCGATCAACCCACCGCCGAGCAGGGCCGCGCCCGCGTGGTAGCGCGCGGACTGGCCGGCGCTGAGCGCGAGTTCCAGACCCGCGAGCGCGCGGCACAGGCGCCGGGCCTCCCGGCGCGCCGCACCGACGCCCTCGAGTCCGAAGGGCATGCCGCGGAGGCTCTCCGCATCGGCCTCCCGAAGCACCGGCACCAGCGGGTGCAGGCGCCCGACCGGTCGCCCCGCCGCCCGCGCAAGGGGCTGGAGCGGGGTCGCGCCACTGACCGTCAGGAGCTCGGCTCCCGCACCGACCGCATGGCGGGCCAGGAACCCGCTCTGCTGCCCCTCGGGCAGACACAGGAGCGCCACCGCCGCCCCCTCGAGGGCCTGCGCGGGCCGCCCGACGGCCCGCGCCGCAGGACCGACCTCGCGGGCCAGGCTGCGCGCATGGGCGGCCGTCCGCGACCAGAGGAGCAGGCGCTCTCCCGCACCCCCCAGGGCCAGGGCGAAGGCCCGGCCCACCGCCCCGCAGCCCAGCACCGCGACCGGCCGGCGTTGCGCCACGCTGCCCTACTCGGCCGGAGCCGCGTGGGCGTGGTGCCCGTTCTCGTAGGACTCGTAGTCGAGGTCCTCGAAGGAGTGGGCCACGTAGCCCTCCTGCTTCGAGCGCTCGACCTCGTGCTTGAAGGCCTCCAGGACGCGCGCCTCGACGAAGTCGCGCGCCTTCTGGTGGATCGGGTGCGAGATGTCGGCGTAGAGGCGCGTCCGGCCGCGCTCGTCCGGCAGGCCCCGGTCGTTGCGCAGACGCCGCCCGCAGTCGTTGCAGAAGCGCGCCCGCAGGTGGTTCTTGCCCCCACAGCTCGTGCAGCGGTCGCACAGCTTGCGGCTGGGCATGGCGATGAAGAGCCCGTTGCCGCCCTCGATGATCTTCAGGTCCCGGATGACGAGAAAGTCATCGATCGTGATGCTGGCGAATCCACGCAGCTTGTCGGGCTGGTTCTCGAGCAGTTTGACGCGTACCTCGGTGATGTTCATGAGAGCCGCAAGTGCCCTGATGGCGGGGGGATGCATCAAGAGGCAAGGTCCCGCGGCGGCTTGCAAGCCCACAACCTCTCCACAATTTGCAATTTCTAAGACTCGAGCTGCACGCCGTGGCCCGCGGCGCGGCACACCCACGGGCCGCGAAGGGCGCAATCACGGCGTTCCGCATCCGCGCGCAGGGCCGCTGCCAGGGCCTCCGCCGCGGAGCGCGTCGCGCACAATGCGAACCAGGAAGATCCACTTCCGGAGAGGTGGAAGCGTCCCGGCCAGGTGCCCGTCAGCCACGTCTCGAAGGCCTCCAGCTCGGGGTGCGAGGCGCGGGCGGCGGGCAGGAGATCGTTCCGCAGCGCGGCCTCGAGGGTCGCGCACGTGGCCCCCGCCAGGGCCGCAGGGCTGAGGGTCGGTGCGGGCGCGGGGCGCGCGCGGTAGGCCTGGTAGACGCGCGCCGTGGCGCAGCCGAAGCTCGGCGTGACGAGCACCCACCAGCCGGGCAAGCGGACGCCGCTCCAGGGCTCGACCTGTTCGCCGCGCCCGCGGCAGCGCGCCAGGCCGGTGTGCCGCGCCGCCAGGAAGAACGGGCAATCGCTGCCGAGCGTCGCCAGGAGCGCGAGCCAGCGCGGCTCGTCCGGCTCGAGCCCGAGCAGGCGCACCCCGGCCAGCACGGCCGCCGCGGCGTCGGCCGAGCCGCCCCCCAGGCCCCCGCCGGCCGGGACGTGCTTCTCGAGCTCGAGCGCGAGGCCGACTCCGGCCCCGGCGGCCGCCAGCACGCCCTCGGCCGCGCGCACCACCAGGTTGGTCCCGTCGGCAGGCACCCCGGCCGCGGCCGGACCGCTGACCCGGAGGTCGACTCCGGGCTCCGCGCGCAGGCAGGCCGTCAGGCGGTCGACCAGGGTCAGGGCGAGCAGCACGCTGTCGACCTCGTGGTAGCCGTCGGCACGCTTCGCCCCCACCGCGAGCGTCAGGTTGAGCTTGGCCGGGGCGCGCACGACCACGCGCCGCGGGCTCACGCTCCGTCCTCCCGGGCGAGGTCGAGGTTGTCGATCAGGCGCACGCGGCCGACGCGCGCGGCGATCAAGGCCCGGGCCGCGGTGAGCGCAGCCACGGGTGCTTCGGCCAGACGCGTCGGGTCGCGCACCACGGCGTACTCGACCTCCACGCGCCCCTGCGCGAGCGCGTGCGCCAGGACGGCCTCGAGCGCGGCCGCCCGGCGCTCGCCCGCGCGGAAGGCCGCGCGCGCCGCGAACAGCGCGCGCGAGAGCGTCAGCGCCTCGCGCCGGTCCTCGGCCGTGAGCAGCTGGTTGCGCGAGGAGCGCGCCAGGCCGTCCGGATCGCGCGAGGTCGTGCACACGACGATCTCGGGAAAGCCGAGCTCGGCCGCCAGCTCGCCGACCACGCGACACTGCTGGAAGTCCTTGGCGCCGAAGTAGGCACGCGCGGGCCGCACGCACTCGAACAGCCGCGCGCAGATCGTGGCCACGCCGGCGAAGTGCCCCGGGCGGAACTCGCCCTCCAGGCCCTGCGCGGAAGGACCGGGTGTGCGCAGCGGCACGCTGGCGCCGGGCGCGACCTCGGGGAAGAACTGCGCCAGCGTCCCGCTGAAGAGCAGCTGCGCGCCCGCGCCCTCCAGCAGCCGCGCGTCGGCCTCGAGGTCGCGCGGGTAGCGCTCGAAGTCGCGCGGATCGTTGAACTGCAGCGGATTCACGAAGACGCTCACGACCACCGCGTCGCACTCGCGCCGCGCGCGCTCGACCAGCGTCAGGTGCCCCTCGTGCAGGGCCCCCATGGTGGGCACGAAGCCGAGCGCCTCGCCGCGCGCGCGGCGCGCCTCGCACCAGCGCGCGGCGGCGGCCGGATCCGGGCAGCGCGCGAGGCTCACCGCGGCGCTCCCTGCGTCAGGGCCGCGAGACGCGCGGCGACCGATACGCCCGCGCCGGGCAGCACGAGCTCGGGTGCGAGCTCGGCCAGGGGCGCCAGCACGAAGGTCCGCTCCTCGAGTCCGGGGTGCGGCAGCACGAGCTCGGGCCCGGCGCGGCGCTCGTCGCCGAACAGCACGAGATCGAGGTCGAGCGTGCGCGGCCCGTGACGCACCTCGTTGCGCCGGTCGCGGCCGGCGCGCGTCTCGATGCGCTGCAGTAGCCACAGGAGGTCCTCCGGCGAGAGCTCCGTGCGGAGTTCGAGCACTCCGTTCAGGAAATCCGGTTGCCCTGCCGGACCGCCCACCGCGCGCGTCTCGTGCCAGCCCGAGACAGCCCACACCTCGACCCCTTCCGTGGCTCCGAGCGACGCGACCGCCGCCGCGAGGTGCGCGCGCCTGTCCCCCAGGTTCGAGCCCAGGGCCACGAACACCCGCGCGCTCATGCCACGCGGCGCGCGGCCCGCGCCCGCACGCGGTCCAGGGTGCCCGTCACGAGGCCCGAGAACGCGAAGGTCACGGCCGAAAGGAACAGGATCGGCACGGGCGCGACGTAGAACAGGATCAGCGCGAAGACCAGCAGCACGAGCGTCAGGAACTGCCCGCCCTTGCTCGACAGGTAGTGAACCGCGTGCACGTAGCGCAGGTTCGAGACCATCAGGAGCCCGACCACCGGCAGCATGCCGACGAGCAACATCGGCACGCGATCGAGGAACGGCGTCCAGTCGAGCTCGTGCATGAAGGCCAGCATGCGGTGCAGCCAGGTCGGCGTGCCTTCCTCGGTCTCGAGCTCGGGTCGGCGCAAGATCAGATAGAACCAGATCGTCGAGCACACCACCGCGGCCGCGGCCGGCGAGGGCAACCCCTGGAAGCCCTTCACGACCTTCTCCCCCTCGGCCGGCGGCGGCGGGTCCGGCTCGAGGTTGTAGCGCACGAGGCGCAGGATGGCCATAAGGGCGAAGCTGGCCGAGGCCAGGAAGTGCAGACGCGGGTTGCCGCCCAGCTGCTCGTGCTCGATCAGCACCTTGGCCAGCATGGCCGGCACGACCCCGAAGGTCAGCGCGTCCGAGAAGGAGTCGAGCTGGGCTCCGAACTCCGACCCGCCCCCGGTCATGCGCGCGACCGCCCCGTCGAAGGCGTCGAAGACCATCCCGAGAAAGACCAGGAAGCAGGCGGCCTCCATCTTCTCGTAGAAGACGTGGGGCGCACCGACCGAGAGCGTCAGGGCGTCGATGGCCTTCGAGAGCGCCAGCACGCCGCAGAAGGCGTTCGCCAGCGTGATCAGGTTCGGCAGGAGCTGGGCCCGGCGCGAGGGCATTCACCCGAGAGGCTACCGCCCGACGCGCCGGCGTGGAAAGGGCCCCCTCGATTCGCCCCGCGCGCGTCGATACGCTCGGGGCATGAGCCTGATCGCCTCCATCCGCGGGCGCGAGATCCTGGACTCGCGCGGGAATCCCACCATCGAGGTCGACGTGCTGCTCGAAAGCGGCGCCTTCGGACGCGCGGCCGTGCCCTCGGGCGCCTCGACCGGCCACCACGAGGCCCACGAGCTGCGCGACGGCGAGGGGCGCTACGGCGGCAAGGGCGTGCTCAAGGCGGTCGAGAGCGTCAACACCGAGCTCGCGCGCCACCTCGAGGACCGCGAGGCCCTCGACCAGGCCGCGCTCGACCACGCGATGCTCGAGCTCGACGGCACGCGCAACAAGTCGCGCCTCGGCGCGAACGCGATGCTGGGCGTCTCGCTGGCCTGCGCCAAGGCCGCGGCCGAGGAGTGCGGCCTGCCGCTCTACCGCTACCTCGGCGGCGCGGCGGCCAACACGCTGCCGGTGCCGATGATGAACATCCTGAACGGCGGCAAGCACGCCGACAACAACGTCGACCTGCAGGAGTTCATGGTGATGCCCTTCGGCGCGACGCGCTTCTCGGAAGGGCTGCGCATGGGCACCGAGGTGTTCCACGCGCTGAAGAGCGTGTGCAAGGCGCGCGGACTCTCGACCGCGGTCGGTGACGAGGGCGGCTTCGCGCCGAACCTCGCCTCGAACGGCGAGGCGATCGAGCTGATTCTGTCGGCCGTCGAGAAGACCGGGCTCGCGCCCGGGCGAGACGTGAAGATCGCGATCGACGCGGCCTCGGCCGAGTTCCTGCACGACGGGCGCTACCACGTGGACGGCAAGAAGCTCGCCGCGCAAGAGCTCGTTTCGCTCTACGCCGGCTGGTGCGAGCGCCACCCGATCTTCAGCATCGAGGACGGCCTCGACCAGGACGACTGGGACGGCTGGAAGATGCTCACGCAGAAGCTCGGCGCGTCCGTGCAGCTCGTGGGCGACGACCTCTTCGTGACCAACGTCGAGCGCCTCGCGCAGGGCATCCAGAAGGGCGTCGGAAACGCGATCCTCATCAAGGTCAACCAGATCGGGACCTTGACCGAGACGCTCGACGCGATCGCGCTCGCACACCGCCACGGCTACCGCGCGGTGATCTCGCACCGCTCGGGCGAGACCGAGGACACGACCATCGCCGACCTCGCGGTCGCCACCAACGCGGGGCAGATCAAGACCGGCGCGCCGTGCCGCTCGGACCGCGTCGCGAAGTACAACCGCCTGCTGCGCATCGAGGAAGAACTCGGCGCGGCGGCCCGCTACGGCTCGGCCGGATTGCGCGCATGAGCAGCCCGGGGGGGCAAGCGAGTGCGACGGCGGCGGCGAACGAGCCGCTGCGCGCCCGGGTCCTGCGCACGGCGCAGGAGGTCCTGCACTGGACCCCGCTGACGCTCACGTTGCTCTTCCTCGGGCAGCTGTTCGTGCTGGGCTGGCTGCCGGCCGGCCGCGAGGAAGCGCGCCTCGATCGGGCCGAGGCCGAGGTGCGTGCGCGGGCCGAGGCCCTGCGCACCGAGGAGCGCGAGCTGACCGAGGAGGCGCGCATGCTGCAGGACCCGATCTACCGCGAACGCGTGCGCAAGAGCCTCGCGGTGCCGGGGGGCGAGCCGCTCACCCTCGAGCGGGCGCGCACCGGCTCGCAGCCGTGAGCCTCGGCGCGGCGCTCTTCGTCGCGCTGTGGGCCGGGCCCGTGGTGCAGGAGCTCCCCGAGCGTGACGAGCGCCACACGCGCGAAGCGCCCGGCGCCGAGGGAGCGCTCGACAACGACGTCTTCGTGACGACCCTGGCGGGCCCCGAACGGAGCGCGCTCGAGGCCGGGGACCGGGCCCTCGCCCGGGCGCGCGCGGCCGGAGCCGCGGCCGAGCAGGAGCGCCAGCTCGACCTCGCCTTCGACGGCTGGCGCGCGGCCCTCGACGGCTCGCCCGCCGGCGCGCGCCTGTGGCTCGCGGCCGCGGCGGACGGCGAGGCGCGCACGGCCGAAGGCCTGGTCGCGGCCGTGCGCCGGCGGCTGGTGGCTCTCGCGCCGGGCGAGCGCGCGCGCTACGTGGCGCGCGTCGCGCCGGCCGCACGCGCGGCCCTCGAGGAAGCGCGCCGCGCCGCAGGCCTCGCTGCCCGCGCCGAGGCCCTGGCCCGCACCCTGCGGCTCCATCCGGCAACGCCCCCGGCGGCCAGCGCCGCGCTCGAGCTCGGCGACCTCGCGCTGGAGGCGGGACGCGCGGCCGAAGCCCGGGCCTGGTACGAGCGCGCCGCCCTCGAGGACGAACTCTCCGGCGGAGCGACGGTCGCGCCCGCTGCGCAGCGCCGCCTGGCCGCGCAGCCCGCGCCCGAGGCCGCGCCCGCTCAGGCCTGGACGAACGCCACGGGGATGGTCCCCAGGGGGCACTTCCGCTTCGAGGAAGCCGGCCGCGCGAACGCGCGCACGCTCAAGCGCCGCCCGCGCCCGGGCGCGGCCTGGCTCGGGCAGGGGCGCTTCGTCGTGCAGACCGCGAGCGAGCTCCTGTGCTTCGGGCCCGGTGACGGCCGCGCCCTCGCGCCCTACGCGCGCGTGCAGCCGCTCGACCTGCTCGAAGGCGCGCTGGTCGACGTCGGAGCCGAGGCCCCGCGCGAGCCGCCCGGCTGGCCGCTCCTGCCGCTGGCCGAGGCCGAGGGCGTCGTGCTGGTGTGCGGGCGGGCCCTGACCGAGGACCCCAACGCGCTCGTGGCCCTGACGCTGGCCGAGCCCACGCGCGACCTCGGCCTCGGACTCGACCTCGGCCAGAGCCGGGCCGCGGCGAGCCTGCGCTGGGCCTGGGTCGGGGCCGAGCTCGTGCAGGCCGGCACGCGCGTCGAGGACGAGGAACTCCTCGCGCTCCTGCCCTTCGAGTTCCAGCCGGGACCGGTGGCGAGCGGAGACCTCGTGGTCGTCCAGCTGCGCACCCTGGGCACGCCGACCGAGGCCTGGCTGGCCGCCTTCCGGCGCCACGACGGAGCGCTGGTCTGGCTGCGCTTCCTGGCGCGCGGCGCCGATCGCATCGCCACCGGCCGCATGGCCGACGTGTCGCGGCGCGTCGCGGCCCAGCCGCTCCTCGCCCTGGATTCCTGGACCGAAGCGCGCGTCTTCGCCGGCACGCACCTCGGCCTCGGCGTGCAGGTCGACGCGCTCGACGGAGAGCTCACATGGAGCTTCAAGAACCGCCGCCGGCCGGAGCGCGAGGCCGGCTGGAACGGCGACCAGCCGATCGCCACGCGCGACGGGGCCGCGCTCCTGTGGCAACCGATGGACTCCGATCGCCTGTACGTGCTGCGCAGCGCGCCGGTCGCGAGCGACGCGCCCGACGGCGGCCTGCTGCTGCGCCCACCGGTGCCCCTGGCGGAGGCACGCCTGCTGCACGGCGGTGAGGCCGACGAGCAGGTCGTCTCGGGCGCGAGCGGGCGCGAGCGCACGCTCTCGGCGCGGCGCGCCGGCCGCGACCGCGTGGAGGCCCTCGACCTCGGTCCCGAGGAGGAGTTCCGCGGCGTCGGCCGGCTCAGCCCCACACGCGCCTGGGTCGCCACAGACCGCGAGCTCCTGCTGTTCGACCGCACGCGCGAGCTCTACCTGCTGGAGGCCGAGGCCTTGCCCCCGCTCGGCAACCTGCCTGCGGGCGGCGATGTCCACGCCCGCGACGACCTCGTGCTGGTGCTCGGGCCGGCCGGCGTGTGGCGCTTCCAGGTGCGTTGACGCGCGCTTCCGTGCGCCACGTGCGCGAACCGATGCACGGACCGGGATAAACTTTCAGTCCGGGGGCCCGATTCCACAGGTAGGGCCTGTTGCGGCTCCTCCCGGTCCGTATACATGCCGATCCGTGCCGTCTCGGGCCCGCGCCGTGCTCGTGCTCCCGGGTGCTTCCCCTCCCCATCGAAGAGCCTCCCATGACCTCCGAAGACGCCTCCGCTCCGGTCCTTGCCCGCCTGCGCGACACGCACCGGCGCATGAAGGAGGAGCTGCACCGCGTGATCGTGGGCCAGGACGAGGCGATCGATCTGCTCCTGCTGGGCATCCTCTCGCGCGGCCACTGCCTGCTGGTCGGCGTGCCTGGACTGGCGAAGACGCTCCTGATCTCGAGCCTGGCGCGCACGCTCGACCTCGGCTTCCACCGCATCCAGTTCACGCCCGACCTGATGCCGGGTGACATCACCGGCACCGAGCTCCTGCACATCGACCCCGAGACGAGCGAGCGCCGCTTCCGCTTCGCCCAGGGCCCGATCTTCGCCAACGTCGTGCTGGCCGACGAGATCAACCGCACGCCGCCCAAGACCCAGTCGGCGCTGCTCGAGGCCATGATGGAACGGCAGGTCACGATCGGCGGCGTGCGCCATCCGCTGCCCGACCCGTTCTTCGTGCTGGCGACCCAGAACCCGATCGAGCAGGAGGGCACCTATCCGCTGCCCGAGGCGCAGCTCGACCGCTTCATGTTCATGGTCAAGATCCCCTACCCGTCGCGCGACGAGGAACGCGAGATCCTGCGGCGCACCACGGGCATGGGCGAAGCGTCCCTGGACAAGGTGCTCGGCGCGACCGAGCTGCGCGAGCTGCAGGAGGCCGTGCGCGCGATCCCGGTGGCCGACCACGTGCTCGACTACGCGCTGGCGCTGACGCGCGGCACGCGCGTGCACTCCAGCGAGCCGCAGCCGTTCCTGAAGGAGTGGATCACCTGGGGCGCCGGGCCGCGCGCCAGCCAGTTCCTGGTGCTCGGTGCCAAGGCCCACGCCGCGATCCAGGGCCGCACGCACGTCGCGCTCGAGGACGTCAAGGCCGTCGCCCACCCGGTGCTGCGCCACCGCATCGTGACCAACTTCTCGGCCGCGGCCGAGGGCATGACCAGCGGCAAGATCATCGACCGCCTGCTGTCCGAGATCGATCCGGGCGCGGGCGTCGGTGCCGGCGTCCCGGGCGTGAAATCGGCCGGGTAACGGACGCCGCGCGTGGAAGTCCGCTCCTCGCTCGACCCGGCGGTACTCGACCGCCTCTCCGGGCTCGCGCTCGTCGCGCGCACCGTGGTCGAGGGCTTCATGGCCGGACAGCACCGCTCGCCGCAGAAGGGCAGCTCGGTCGAGTTCGCGCAGCACCGCCAGTACGTACCGGGCGACGAGCTCCGGGCGCTCGACTGGAAGATCTTCGCGCGCTCGGACCGCCTGGTGGTGAAGGAGTTCGCGGCCGAGACGAACTTCGGCTGCCACCTGCTGGTCGACGCCAGCGAATCGATGGCCTTCGGCTCGCTCGGGCGCACAAAGCTCGACTACGCGCGCTGGTGCGCGGCCGCGCTGACGCACCTCGTCATCCGTCAGCGTGACGCGGCCGGCCTGGTGCTCTTCGACCAGGACGTGCGCGCCAAGGTCGCGCCGCGCACCGGCCTGCCGCAGGAGCACGAGATCGTGACGCTGCTCGAGCGCGCGCAGCCCTCCGGCGCGACCGGCGTGGGTGGCGTGCTCGACTGGATCGCCGGACGCCTGCGGCGGCGCGGGATCGTGGCGATCTTCTCGGACTTCTTCGACGAGCCCGAGCGCATCGAGGCCGGCGTGCGGCGGCTCCTGTACGGCGGCCACGAGCCAATCCTGTTCCAGGTGCTCGATCCCCAGGAACTCGAGTTCGACTACACCGGGTTGCTGCGCCTCGATGGACTCGAGAGCGCCGGCCGGTTGCTGGTCGACCCCAACGCGATCCGCACCGCCTATCGCGCCGAGGTGCGCGCCCACAACGAGCGCCTGGCGCGCGCCGCGCGCGCGCTCTCGTGCGATTTCGTCGCGCTCTCGACGGCCACGCCGCTCGACGTCGCGCTTTCCACTTACCTGGCGCGCCGCGCCGCGCGCGCGCGCGCCGGAGGCTGAGCGGTGGGTTTCATCCAGGGCTTCCTGCACCCCGCGCTCCTGTGGGGCCTCGCACTCGGCGCGGTGCCGATCCTGATCCACCTCCTGAACCGGCGCCGGCATCGCCCGCTGCAATGGGGTGCGATGCGCTTCGTGCTGGCCGCTTACCAGCGCACCCGCCGGCGCGTGCGCCTCGAGAACTGGCTGCTGCTGCTGCTGCGCACGCTGGCGGTGCTGCTCCTGGCGCTGGCCCTGACGCGCCCGTTCCTGGGCGGCGCCAGTCCGCTGGCCGCGCTGACCGAGAAGCGCCGCTCGCTGGTGCTCGTGATCGACGCTTCGGCCTCGACCGGTTACCGCGAGTTCGGCAGCGTCCACGAGGCGCTCCTCGAGCGCGCGCGCGCGCTGCTCTCCGAGCTGGACGGCACGCGCGGCGATCGCGTGCACCTGCTCGAGGCCGCGGCCAGCGTGCATCCGCTCTCCGAGCGCACGCCGGACGATGCCCTGGCCGCGCTGTCGACCCTGAGTCAGCCGCGCGACGAAGCGCTCGACCTCGCCCTGTTGCTCGACGAGCTGGTGCGCCTGGCCGAGGAGGACGCCGGAACGAGCGGCCAGAGCGCGCTCGAGCTGCGCCTCCTGACCGACCTGCAACGGCGCACCTTCGCGCCCACGCCGGGCGTGGCCGGCGCGGACGAGACGCCCGCCGCGCTGCGCGTGGCCGAGGCCCTCGATCGTCTGCAAGCCCTGGGCGTGACCCTGTGGGTCGAGGACCTCGGCGCCTCCCTGCCGCGTCCACCCAACACCGGCCTCGAGGCGCTCGCACCGCTGGGCGAGATCCTCGGCGCGGATCAGCCCACCGAGATCGGCGTCCGCGTGCGCAACCACGGCGCCACGGGCCGCGCCGGGGCGCGCCTGGCGCTGAGCGTCGACGGCGTGCGCCTGCCTAGCCAGGAGCTCGACCTGCCGGCCGGCGTGAGCGTCGAGGCCGTCTTCCGCGCGCAGTTCGACGGGCCCGGATACCACGTCTTGACGGCCGAGCTCGAGGGCGACCGGCTGGCCTTCGACGACGTGCGCCACTCGGTCGTGTACGTGCCGCCGCCGCTGCGCGTGCTGCTGGTCAACGGCGATCCGCGCGACGACGTGCTGCTGGACGAGCTCGGGATCCTGCGTGCGGTGCTCGAACCCCCGCCCGAGGACGCGCCCGCGCGCGCCGGCTCGGGCGCGACACCGTTCCGCTGCGAGGTCGTGGCGGCCCCGGCCTTCACCTCGGGCGAGGTCGCGCTGGAAGACCACGACGTGATCGTGGCCGCCAACCTGGCCAGCCTGCCGGCCGAGCTCGTGAGCGAGCTCGAGACCTGGGTCGCGCGCGGCGGAGCGTTGCTCTTCACCCTGGGCGACCGCGCCGCCGGCGCGCTCGACACCTACAACGCGCGCCTGTGGCGCCCCGACGGCAGCGGCCTCCTGCCGGCGCGCCTGACGCGCGCGGTGCTGCGCTCCGAGCGCTACGACGACTACTTCCGCACCGTGCGCTTCGCGGACGATCACCCGGCCCTGCGCTTCTTCGCCGACGAGCGCTGGCGGCCGTTCCTGACCGAGCTGCCGATCTACGGCTTCGTGGCCAGCGAGCCGCTGGAAAGCGCCCGCGTGCTGGCCAGCCTCGACGACGAGGGACAGAGCCCGCTGCTCATCGAGCGCCCCTTCGAGCGCGGTTTCGTCTACCTGTGGACGACCACGATCGACGGCGACTGGAACCTCTTCCCCGAGGCGCCCGCCACGCTCGTGCCGCTGATGCACGAGCTCCTGCGTCACGCCGGCCGGGCCGCGCGCCCGGCCCGCGACGTGGCCGTGGGCGGCGCGCTCGAGCTCGAGCTCGAGAGCTTCCCGCGCACGGCCGAGCTGGTGCGCCCCGACGGCTCGCGCACCCCGCTCTCGGGCGAGGCGCGCGAGGTCGCGCCGGGACTCTGGCGCCTGCCGTCGACGGGGCCGCTCGAGCGCGCCGGCCTGTGGCGCCTCGAGACCGAGAACAGCGGCACGCTGGCCCTGGCCTGCCAGCCCGACCCGGCCGAGGGCGAGCTCGCGCGCCTGACGCCCGAGGAGCTCGAGGGCCTGCACCCCACCTGGCGCTTCGCCGCGGGCCAGGAGAGCGAGTCGGCGGGCGAGGACGATCCGGCCCTGCGCGGCGAGCTGTGGCGCCCGCTGGCGGCGGCCGCGCTCCTCTTCCTCGTGCTGGAGACGCTGTGGGGCGCCTGGATCGGCCGCGGGAGGCGCCTGACGTGAACCCCCTCGCCTTGCTGCAGGAGATCCAGTCGACCGGCACCGCCCGGAGCCTGCGCCTGCTCGACCTGCCACCGGCCTGGATCGTCGTCCTGGTGGTGCTGCCGGCCTTCGCGGCCCTGGCCTGGCTGGGCTACGCGCGCGAGCCGATCGCGCGACCGATGCGCGCGCTGCTGGTCGTCCTGCGCCTGGCGGCCTTCGTCCTGCTCGGACTGGTGCTGGCCCGCCCGGTGCGCGTCGAGCGCCGCGAAGAGGTACATCCCGCGCGCGTGCTCGTGCTGCTCGACGATTCGGCCAGCATGCGCCGCAACGACAGCTACGGCGCGGCCGAGGTGCGCCGGGCCCTCGAGGAGGAAAGCGGCCTCTCGAGCACCACCGCCTCGCGCCTCGAGCTGGCGCGGGCCGTGACCGAGCGGCGCCTCCTGCCCCTCTTCCAGCGCGGCGGCTACCAGACCGAGCTGTTCGCCTTCGCCGAGACCGCCGCCCCGCTGGCCGAGCTGAGCGGGCTGTCCGCGCGCGGCAGCGGCACGCACCTCGGTGACGCGCTCTATCAAGCGCTGGGCACGCAGCGCGGACGCAACGTCACCGACGTGGTGGTGGTCTCGGACGGCCGCTCGAACGGCGGCATCGCCGCGCTGGAGGCCGCGCGCGGCGCGGGCCTGGCCGGGATCCCCGTGCACACGCTGGTGGTGGGCGACACGCACGCCGAGGCCGATGCGGTGCTCGAGCTGATCGACGTGCCGGGCGAGGTGCTCGAGGGCGACGAGCTCGGCGTGACCGTGCGCGTGCGCGCCAGCGGTGCGAGCGCGGCCACGACCACGGTCCTGCTCGAGGAGTTCGTCGGCGAAGAGCGCCGGGTGCTCTCCGAGCAGGAGGTCGCCCTGAGCGAGGCCGGCGAGCGCGTCGTCCTGATCGCCCCGGCCGGTTCGGGCTCGACGGGCGAGAACCTGCGCCGCTTCCGCCTCTCGATCCCGCCCCTCGAGGGCGAGAGCCTGGTGGACGACAACCAGCACGAGTTCAGCGTGCACGTCTCGCCCGCGCGCATCCGCGTGCTGTTCGTCGAGGGCTACCCGCGCTGGGAGTACCGCTTCGTCAAGAACCTGCTGCTGCGCGCCGACCGCAACATCGACGTGCAGTGCTTCCTGCTCTCGGCCACGCGCGACTTCCCGCAGGAGTCCTCGCGCGACCTCTTGCCCTTGACCGAGGTCCCGACCACGCGCGAGGCGCTGCTCGAGAACTACGACGTGGTCCTCTTGGGCGACGTCGATCCCTACGCGATCTCGCCCGACCCGAAGAAGTGCGAGGACTTCCTCGCGGCCCTGCGGGCCTTCGTCGAGGCCGGCGGCGGACTCCTGTTCCAGGCCGGCGAGTCCTACAACCCGCGCGCTTTCGCCAGCACCTTGCTGGAGGACGTCCTGCCCGTCCAGATCGACCTGTCGCCCCAACCGGTCGACACGCGCACCGAGTTCCGGGCCCGCCTGGCGGATCCCGAGCAACCCCACGAGATCCTGCGCCTGGCGGCCGATCCGGCCCTCAACCGGGCCCTCTGGGAGAACGAACGCGATGGGCTACGGGGTTTCTACTGGTACCAGCCGATCCAGAAGGTGAAGCCCGGGGCCCAGGTCATCCTGCGCCACCCCGGCGATCGCAACGTGCAGACCGGTGAGACCTATCCCCTGATGGTGCTGGGGTACTTCCCCGCCGGTCGCACCGTTTTCCTGGCGGTCGATGCGACCCACCGCTGGCGCTACCGCTACGGCGACCGCTACCTCGACGCCTTCTGGCGCAACACGATCCGCTGGCTCGCCCTGGGACGGCTGAAGCAGGGCGACCGGCGCTTCCGCCTCGAGAGCACGCGCTCGAGCTACGACATCGAGGACCGCGTGCAGCTCGAGGCGCGCGTGCTGGACGAGGACTATCGCCCGAGCGAGGAGCCCGCGCAGACCGTCAAGTGGAGCGGCCCCGACGGCGTCGAGCGCACCCTGGAGCTCGCCCTGGACCGCGAGCGCCCGGGCAGCTACCGCGGCAGCCTCGAGGTCGACCGCCCAGGCGTGTACCGGGCCTGGCTCGAGGGCCGCAGCGGTGGCGCTGCCCAGCGGCTCAGCACGACCGAGTTCGAGGTCCTGCTGCCCTCGCGCGAGGTGCAGGATCCCAGCCCCGATCCCGAGGCCCTGCGCGCGCTCTCGAGCACGACCGGCGGCGTGGCCCTCGAGCTCTACCAGGCGCGCCAGCTCGCGGCCCAGTTCCCGGGCGGAGAGGAACGCCACGAGCCGATCTCCTCGCGCCTCGAGGACGCCTGGGACGACTGGCACACGCTGATCCTGGCGCTGCTCCTGCTCGGCGCGGAGTGGATCCTCCGCAAGCGCAACGAACTCGTCTGATGGCACCGCTCCTCGCCTGGCTCACGCTGCTCCTGTTCGCGCTGCCCGCGCGCGCCCAGGACTTCGAGCTGCCGGAAGACGAGGACACGGTCACGCGCTTCTTCGCCGTGCCGATGGTGCGCGAGACGCGCGAGCTCGCCGACCTGGCCGAGGAGCACCTGCGCGCCGGCCGCGAGGCCGAGGCGATGGCCGTGCTGCAGCGCCTGATCGACGAGCACGCGGGCGAGGTCCTGCCGGATCCGGGCACGGGCAACTCGACCTTCCCGCGCTATCCCGGCGTCAGCGAGTGGGCCCTCACGCGCCTGTTCGCCCTCGGGCCCGAGGCGCGGACCCTGTACCGCTCGCGCCATGCGAACCGCGCCGCCTCCGCGCTCGAGCTCGCGCGGCGCAGCGCCGAGCGGCGCGCACTGGTCTCGATCCCGCAGCGCTGGCCGCTCGCCCCCGCCGCGCTGCAGGCCTGGATCGCCCTGGGCGACCTCGAGCTGGAAGCAGGCGAGCACGAGGCCGCGCGCCTCTGCTACGGCGAGGCCCTGACCCTGGCCCGACGCCTGGGTGAACCCGAGCCCGAGCTCTCCGCGCGCTTCGCCCTGCTGCCGCCCGCGGGCCCGACGCCCGCAGCGCCTCCGCCGTCCGCGCGCGCCGGCGCGCTGCCGCGCCGCGACGCCGCGCCCTGGAAGACGGCCCTCGATCTGACGCCCTTCGGACCGCGCGGCGGTTCGCCGATGCGCAACAACCTGTTCCCGCTGCTGGCGGACGAGCGCCTGCTCGTCTCGAGCACGCTGCGCGTCTACGCACTCGACGCCTTCAGCGGCGAACGCCTGTGGCAGTTCGGCCCGCCGCGCGGCTGGAACCGCCTCGCACCGCGCGCCCAGGAGGAGCTCTTCGTGGGCCTCTCCGGCCAGCTCGTCTCCGCCCCTGCGGCCGGCTCGAGCGTCGTCGTCGCGGCCCTGCAGCTGCCCTTCAGCGAGAACGAGAGCAGCGACTGGCAGGGCATCGAGATCATGAAGGCGATCCCCGAGCGACGCCTCTTCGCGCTCGACCTCGCCACCGGCCGCGAGCTCTGGAACCACGCGCCCGCGCTCGAGTTCGACGGCGACCTCTTCCGCTGGAACGGCGACGGCTCCTTCGCGCAGCGCATGATGGTCGCCGGTCCGCCGGTGGTCGCGGGCGCGCGCGTGCTGGTGCCCTGCTACCGCATGCAGGGGCGCATCGACTACCACGTGGCCTGCTACGACCTCGCCACGGGCGCGCTGCTGTGGAGCACGCAGCTCATCAGCGGCCAGCGCGAGCGCAACATGTTCGGGCGCGCGCAGTTCGAGTTCTGCGCCTCGCCCCTCGCCGTGGCCGGTGCGCGCGTCGTCGCCCAGACAGAGCTCGGCACGCTGGCCGCGCTCGACCTGTTCACCGGACGCCTGCTGTGGGAATCGACCTACCGCCAGATCGCCCTGCCGAAGACGCGCCACTACCAGACCGCGCCGCGTCCGCTGACCTGGCGCCTCGCGGCGCCGCGCATCGTCGGCGAGCTCGTGGTGGCGACCCCCAGCGATTCGAGCGAGCTCCTCGCCTTGCGCCTCGACGACGGCAGCGTGCTGTGGTCCTACTCCGAGGAGCAGCTGCAGGCGCTCGACCCGGACACGCGTCAGGAAGGCTTCAACGTCCTGGTCGGCATCGACGAGGACACCGTCTACCTCGGCGGTGGCAAGCTCTCGGCCCTGCAGAAGCCGGGTGGTCTGGCCAGCAGTGCGCGCTTCACGCCGCGCTGGACCAGCGTGCTCGGACGGGTCGACACCTCGCCGCGCGCCGTCCTGCGCGGCGACGTGCTCGTCGCCCCCAGTGCGATCGCACGCTCGGTCTTCGACCGGCGCACGGGTGAACGGCTCGACGCGGTCAGCGGCGACTGGAACGAGGGCGAAGCCGGCAACCTCCAGCTGATCGACGGCGCGCTCTTCACGCTCTCCTCCACCGGCGCCTTCGGCTACTTCGACTGGCAGACCCTGCTCGAGCGCGCGCGCGTCGCGGCCCGCGAGAGCCGCGAGCCGGCCCGCATGGCCCACGCCGCGCGGCTGTTCCTGCGCCGCGGCTTGCTGCTCGCCGGGCGCGGCGAGCACGACGCAGCGCGCGCCGTGCTGAGCGAGGCGGCCGAGGGCTTCGCGGCCCTGCGCGCGGCCGATCCCGGCCTCGCGCGCGGCGAGGAACTGACCTGCACGCTGGCCCTGGCGTCGTCCCTGGCCGCGACCGGACGCGAGCGCACGGCGCTCGAGCTGCTGGCCGGCGCGCGCCAGCTCGGACTGGACGAGGCCGAGCAATGTGCGCTGCTGTTCCTCGAAGAGGACATCCTGAGCGCGGGCGGGGCCGAGCGCCTCGTGCGCCTCGAAGCCCTGGCCGTCCAGCACGCGACGCGCCCCGTGCCCGAGACCAACCTGCGCCGCGTGCTCGCGGGCTGGCTCGCGGGCCGACCGTTGCCCGTCGACAGCCCGCTGCCCGAGGTGCCGACGCTGGCTTTCGTGCGCCTCGAGCGGGCCGGCGAGCGCGTGCGCATGGCCGATCTCGCGGGCGCGCTCGAGGACCTGCACGCCCTGCTGGCCGAGCAGCCGGAGCTCGAACTCGTGCGCGGCGTGACGCTCGACGAGGTCGCGCGCGAGCGCATCGTGCGCGTGCTCGGCCTCGCCGGTGGACTCGACGCCCACGCGCCCTTCGAGGATCGCGCGGCCCGGGACCTGGCGGCCGCGGCCGACGACGACGCAGCCCTGCGCCGCGTGCAGACGCGCTTCCCGTTCACGCGCGCCGCCGAGGAGGTGCTCGTGCGCCGACTCGAGCGCTCCGTGGCCGCGCGCGACGCCGCGGGCGTGGCCGCGCTGCTGGCCGAGACGCGCGCCAGCGCCGGCCAGACGCGCGTGACGCGCGCGCGTGAGGAGGAGCTCTTCCTGCAACTCGCACACGTGCTCGCCGAGCTCGGTCATCCGGCCTGCGAGCGGGCCTGGATCTCGGCCCTGGCGCGCCGCTCGCCCGGCCGCCCGTCGCCCCTGCCCGTGCACGAGGGCCTGACCTTCGGCGAGCTCTCGGCGCGCCTCTCGGCCGAGGCGACGCCGGCCGCACCGGCCGCGCGCTTCACGGCCACGGCGGCAAGCGTCGGCCGCCCGCGCGAAGGCCTGCACACCTTTCTCGGCGCGCTGCGCGCACCCGGCGCGGGCGAGGAAGGCTCCGGCGGGCGCCTGCACGTGTACTCAACGCGCGAAGGCCTGGTGGCGTTCTCGGCCGACGCGCCCGCGCGGCCCGCCTGGACCTATCCGCTCGAGCTCGGGCCCGAACGCGGCGAGGGCACCAGCGTTTCCGCGGGCGACGTGCTCGTGGTGGCGGGACGCGAGCGGCTCGTGGCCCTCGACGGACGCGGCCTCGAGCGCTGGAGCCGCACGCTCGCGACCCCGGTCCGCAGCCTGGTGCACTCGGCCGGCATCGTCGTGCTGATGACGCGCAGCGGTGAGGTGCAGGCCTTCGAGGCCGAGCTCGGCCTCCCGCTGTGGTCCGCGCTGCTCGAGGAAGGAGCCGGCTGGAGCGGCCCCTGTCTGGACGGCGAGCGCGCGCTGTTCTTCACGGGCGGCAAGACGACTCCGCCGCGCGTGCGCGTGCTGGACCTCTTCCTCGGCCGCGAACGCGCCGATTTCTCGCTGCCGGCCGGCACGCCGCCCGCCGCGGAGCTCGCCGAGGACGCCTGGCTCGAGGCCGAGCGCCTGGTCGTGCCGGTCTTCGCCTCGGCCCCCGGCCAGCCGTCCCATGTGGCCGCCTTCGAGCTCGAGGGCGGACGGCGCGTGTGGTCGCTGAACTTCTCCGACGGCGAGGAGCTGCACGCGATCGCGCGCGTCGACGAGCAGAGCTACGCGATCGCCCTGGGCGCGAGCTTGGGCGCGGCCGCCGCCGGTGGCGGCGTGTATCGCCTCGACGCGCAGAGCGGCAGCCAGCGGCGCATCGTCCCCCTCCGTCCCGGTGAGCGCCCGGTCGGCCTGCCGGCCGGCCACGTCCTCTTGCTCGACGAGCCGCAGCTCTTCGTGGCCTCCTACTCGGACGAGAAGCGCGGGCTCGAGTTCCGCGCCCTGAACCTGACCTACGGCCCGGCCTGGACCTGGTCGCTCGCGGTGGCGCAGAACGAGTTCTACGACGGACGCGAGCTGGCCCTGCCGGCGCTCTCGGACACGACCGTTGCGCTGGCGGTTCCGCTGCGGCGCGCCGGCGCGAACGCGCTCGAGGAGACGACGCTCGTCTTCCTCGAGCGGCGCAGCGGGCGGAAGCTCGATCTGCGCGTCCTGGGTGCGAGCACTGCGGCCGGACGCGGTCTGGCCCTGCGCGGCCTCGGCGGTGCGCTCTTCCTGCAAGCCCGCAACAACCTGGAGATCCTGGAGACCCCGCGATGAAGCTCCCCGCG
>Ga0172373_10001558_pt1 | contig 37144 bp, 21 predicted proteins | sample Lak10m_2_FD_114546 | JGI IMG/M metagenome (GOLD analysis project Ga0172373, IMG submission 114546) | Freshwater microbial communities from Kabuno Bay, South-Kivu, Congo - kab_092012_10m | ecosystem: Environmental > Aquatic > Freshwater > Lake | place: Democratic Republic of the Congo... | reverse complement strand
ATTAGGCGCTGATATGAAATACGTAGTGTTTTCGTTGGATGGTAAGTTAATGTTTTCTGTTGGGTACGATAGTACAATTCGCGTTTGGGGTATTCCACCAGAATAATGATAAAGTTTGCGCCTGCAGAACGACAACGGCGGAAGAACACATCAGTAGAAAGCGACAAGAACATAGGTCAGGATGGATGTTCATGGACTCTCTAATTGGAAAAAATACTGGGCGTTATAAAATCCATTCGCAACTAGGCAAAGGCGGAATGGCAGTAGTATATGAAGCGTTGGACACCACCCTTGACAGGCGGGTCGCCATCAAGTTCATCCAGCCTGGCAAGGAGCAATTAAACACATTCCTTGCGCGGTTTAAGCGTGAATCCAAGTTGCTTGCCAAACTCTCGCACCCGAATATCGTAAAGATATTCGAAACCGGCGAGTTTGAAGGCAGTCCGTATTTGGTGATGGATTATATTCAGGGCGGCACGCTCAAGGATATGATGAAAGGCAAGCCGCTTTCATGGCAAAAGTCTGTGCAAATCACGATGCAGGTTGCAAGGGCGCTGGAGGCGGCTCACAAAGAGGGCATCCTTCACCGCGATATTAAGCCCAGCAATATCTTGATGGCAAATGACCGCGACCCGATGCTCTCCGATTTTGGCATTGCAAAATTACTCGAAGACAGTGGGGAGACTACAACCTCCCTGACGGATACCGGCGCAGGTATTGGCACACCAGATTACATGGCGCCCGAACAAGGGGTGGGCAAAGCCGATGAAAGGTCGGATATTTATGCCCTTGGGGTGGTTCTTTATCAATTGATAACGGGACGCCTGCCCTATCAAGCCGACACGCCACTGGCGGTCATGCTCAAAAAAAGCACCGAACCGCTTCCGCGCCCATCCACGTACGTCAAAGGATTGCCAGGTCAATTGGAGAGTGTGCTGATCAAAGCACTGGCTCGAAACCCGGCGGAACGATTTAAATCCATGAGCGAATTTGGGCGGGCGCTTGAAGTCCTTATCGGCGGGTCGGATACGCTGAAAACATTTGTCGAACCCGTCACAAGCGATACGACATTCGACCAATACGGAACAAAGACCGTCACTGATGGAAAGAAGCTGATCTCGATTTTTCCATTCGCAGTAGGTATCGGAGTATTGATCCTATGCGTGGGAATTCTGGGATTAGCATTTGCGGCTGGTCGCATATTTACTACTCCCACTCCACAAGGCGAAAACCCAACGGATTCCGCACCACCGCCACAGGTCCAGGAAGATGCGCCCGAAGCTTCTCCTGTGCCGGTTCAGTCTTCCGATGAAGAACCCGCCTCCACCATCCCGGAAAGAAACTTCCCCATCCAAATTGCCTATGTGATCGGAACCTCGGAAGAGAACGCCAGCATCTATGTCGCCGATTCGAACGGCGGAAGCAGAGACCTTCTGACGAGCAGTGATTGCGACAGTTCGGTCCCACATTGGTCGCCGGATGGCACATCCATCGTGTTCCAATCCGATTGCGGCGGGACGTATGACATCTGGCAGATGAGCGCCAGTGGAAACAGTCCTTTTATGCTGATCGGCAGTCAGGGATACGATGACCGCGAGGCGCATTATGCCCTTTCGGGAGAGAGAATCGTGTACGTCCGGCACGAACTCGGCGTTTCGTACAACACCAATGGCGACATCCGCATCTATTCCAATGGAAGCGACAGATCAACCGGCTTGAGCGGGCGCGGTCCCGTCTTTTCGCCGGACGGTTCCAAACTCGCCTACATGCACCTTGACGGCGGTACATGGCAGATCTTTGTCTACGATTTTGACAGCGGCGAAAATAGCCAGATCACCTTTGGTGGCGATGACTGCCGCTGGCCCGCCTGGTCTCCCGATGGACAGGAGATCGCGTACAACTCAGCCACCGGTCAAGGCACAAACCCAACAGGGATTTGGACAGTCTCCGCAGACGGTGGCGAACCGCAATTGGTGATCGAAGGCAGTTATGGGCGTCCGAGTTGGTCTGAATCAAATCTGATCTTGTTCAATGGTTCAGACGGCTTGTGGGTGATACGTCCCAACGGCGGCGGCTTGGAGCAGCTCACAAGCGATTATGGCTGGGCAGGCTCATGGTCGCGGTGATGGGATGAAAAAAAAAGACTTTAGCAAGATTCGTTTGAGTCCCATTCAATGGGCAATCCTGGGATTTCTGTTGGCTTTGATTGTATTAATCGTTGTCCTGTTCATTTGGCTGATAAAGTTCCCGTCTCCTTTCAGAGGGGAGAGTTTGCCTGCCCAGTCATCCGCTACCCCCGCCCTTGCGCGCTCTGCCACTTTTATTCCAACATCGTCGCCCACCGCGCAGGTCGCTTTAACCCCAACGCCTACTATTTATACGGTTCAACAAGGCGATACCTTGTACGCTATCGCCTTCAAGTTCAATGTGTCTGTTGAGGAACTCAAGACGGCGAACGCCCTCACTTCAGACATGATCTTTATCGGGCAGGCGCTTGTCATTCCAGTCTCAGGTGAAATACCCACCGTCAGCCTATCACCGGGCACAGCGGCTTCAGATCGCTACATGGTGCAGAATGGGGATACCCTCGAAAGCATCGCCGTGAAATATGGCATATCGGAAAACGACTTGCGGTCTGCAAATTTCATGGCGGGAGATACTTTGCTGGAAGGGCAGTTCATCCAAATCCCCGTGCCAGAGCAGGAATTTCCTCCAAGAACATGGCGCTTTTCGACCATTGATGGCGACGTAAACAAAGGGTATCCGCTCTCGTTGGATACCGGACGTTTCACCCTTCACTACCAGCCGGGTACTTTTCCCGCTCAAGACCCTGAAGCACTAGCCCGCCTCGAATTGAATGCGCTCGCCTTCCTCGAAAACCGTCTCGGTCTGACATTTTCATATCCATTCGATATCTATGTGGCGGGGACGAATTTCGAAGCACCGAATCTTGCCTTGCGCGGCAGAGGCACCTCCGTGTTGTTTCGCACGTTTTTTCTGCATGATGGTACAGGAAACCCGGACGATCAGCTTTATCTTGCAACTCATGAATTAACCCACCTCGTCACCTGGCATTCCTTCGGGTCGCCTTCTTCAACCATGTTAAGTGAAGGGACTGCCGTTTACCTTGGCATGGAGCACATCACCCAATCTCAACATCTGCCGATTGAAATATTCTGCGCAGCATATTTACAGGCATCATTTCTTCCGTCCATATCAAGTTCACAGACGACCTACCTAGGACATATCAACGACCTGCAAAATTATTATGCCGCCGGATGTTTTGTAAAATACCTCGTGGATACATACGGGATCGGCTCGCTAAAACTCGTCTACCACGATGGAAGTTATGTCAACGTATATGGGAAAGACCTTTATGCGCTTGAAGCCGATTGGAGGGCTTACCTGGCAACGGTTCAAATCCCTGAAACCCTAAACCCGCTGGACCTGGTCGGCGCGGTCAACGATCTCCAAAATTCGTACGCGTCTTTCTTTTCATCCTTCACTGGGAATCCCGCGCAAATGGAATCATACCGAACGCTGGACAAAGCCCGGATCGCCATGCTTGAAGGAAGGCTTGCGGACATGAGGACTTTCCTCGAAATATCCAAATAACCCACTTGTAAAATTCAAGGAAACAAGTATTTATGACGTATCTGGTTGGACAATCTCTTGGACAGTATCACATCCTCGAACAGCTCGGCGAGGGCGGGATGGCAACGGTCTATAAGGCGTTCGATACGATGCTAGAACGCCATGTGGCGATCAAGGTCATTCGGCAGGAATCATTTGCGCCCGATCGATTAGACGGCATATTGCACCGCTTCAAGCGCGAGTCGAAGATGCTGGCAAAACTTTCCCATCCCAACATTGTGAAGGTATTGAATAATGGAGAAGAAAGAGGCATCCCATTTCTGGTAATGGAGTACCTGCCCGGCGGGACATTAAAACAAAAAATGCAGGGCAAGCCCATGCATTGGCGCGATGCCGCCAGAATGCTTCTTCCAGTCTGCCATGCACTTGGACATGCTCATGAATCAGGAATTATCCATCGCGACATCAAACCTTCCAATATTTTAATTTCCGAATCCGGCGAACCGATGCTGACCGATTTCGGCATCGCCAAGATCATTGAGGGAGATGAGACCACCGTCGACCTCACAGGTACGGGGGTTGGTATTGGAACACCAGAGTATATGTCGCCGGAACAGGGGCGGGGCAAAGTAGACGAACGCTCGGATATATACTCTCTCGGCGTGGTCTACTATCAAATGGTAACAGGGAAATTGCCATTCAAAGCGGATACGCCCATGGCGGTCATGTTGAAGAAAAGCACGGAGCCGCTGCCTCGCCCCACACAATTTGTGCCTGACCTCCCGGAAGGCGTCGAAGATTTTCTGATCAAAGCGTTGCAAGTAGACTCAAGGAATCGGTACGCATCTGCGGAGGCGTTTTGCTTCGCGTTGGAACATATCGCCAATGGAAAACCGCTTCCCAAAGAAAAGCCACCCAAAGAGCCGAAGCGTCCTCTCCTGCCGATTCTATTAGGAATCGCAGGGTTTCTAGGAATCATCGGCATCGCCCTTCTTGCTGGTTTCATTTACCGGAGTGTTACAGAAACTCCGACCGCGACTGCGCAAGTCGAAGAATTGACTGCGCCTCCCAACATCGAGACTATTGATGCCACTGAAGCGCCAAACCTTAGCCCAATCGTTACAGAAACTGAAACAGCCCCCTCAGCAGATGGAGCCGAAATGGTCTTCATCCCAGCGGGAGAATTTCTGCGGGGCGCATCTTCCGAAGATCTGGCTGATCTGGTCAACCTGTGTCCCAACTGTCCGCTCGATACATTGGAGGATGCTCAACCACAGACAACGATCTATCTGAATGCGTTCTGGATCGATAAAACCGAGGTGACCAACGCCCAATTTTCCAAGTTCGTGGACGAAACCGGTTATCGCACATCCGCCGAAAGAACGGATGATTATTCCTATGTACAAGACCTGAACCTGCGAGATTTCGTATATGTTGGGGATGCGGATTGGCTTCATCCACAGGGAGGGAACTCAAGCATCACCAATCAAGACGACCGCGCTGTCACACAAGTGAGTTGGGAAGATGCATTTGCTTATTGCGAGTGGGCGAGTAAAAGGCTACCCACCGAAGCGGAATGGGAGAAAGCGGCGCGCGGTGATGACGGACGATTATTCCCCTGGGGTGACAGCGCTCCTGATTCCGGCGACCTGAATTTCGATTTTTCACGCGGGACCATCATCTCTGTAGGAAGGTATCCCGATGGTGCGAGCCCATACGGAGTTCTGGATATGTCTGGCAATGTTTGGGAATGGGTTGCGGATTACTATACGGAAGATTATTATTGGGATGCGCCCGATACAAACCCACAGGGACCACCCAATGGTGAAGGCAGGATTTTACGCGGCGGGTCATGGGCAAGCGAATACGATCCTTATCTGGTATATGTCACAACATTTTTCCGTTTATGGAATTATGAATACCTCAGCAGCGACGTATTAGGCTTTCGCTGCGCATCCAACCAGTAATTATGGAGCAGACCGATGAGTGACCTGATCGGCAAATCGCTCGGACGCTATCAAATCCTTGCAAAAATCGGTGAGGGTGGGATGGCGACTGTATACAAGGCGTTCGACACCAACTTGGATCGTGACGTCGCCGTCAAGGTTATACTCCCATACCGCGAACTTTCCGAAAATTTCTTGGCGCGCTTTGAACGCGAAGCCAGAGCGCTTGCAAAACTTTCCCATCCTCACATCTTAAAGATATTTGATTACGGAAGTCAAGAGGGGGTTCCATATCTGGTGATGGAATATCTACCAGGCGGGACCTTGAAGCAAAAGATGCACGGCAAACCAATGATCTGGCAAGATGCAATTGACATACTTCTTCCGGTTTGTCGGGCTTTGGTATATGCCCATGAAGTAGGAATTGCACATCGTGATATAAAACCATCCAATATCATGTTCACTCAATCGGGTGAACCCATGTTGGCTGATTTTGGCATTGCAAAAATCATTACAGGAGCTGAAGACGCTGCTGATATCACTGGAACGGGCGTAGGTATTGGCACACCGGATTACATGGCGCCAGAACAGGCAGTAGGCAAATCTGATGAGCGTTCGGATATCTATGCGCTTGGCACAGTCCTCTATCAACTGGTTACAGGCAGACTTCCCTTCAAGGCAGACTCGCCTATGGCGGTCATGCTCAAAAAATCCACTGAGCCACTTCCCTCCCCAAGACGATATGTCCCAAATCTCCCGAATGATTTGGAGCGGGTTCTTATTAAAGCGTTGGCTCTTGACCCCCAAAACCGTTACGGAAGTATGAATGATCTCAAGACCGCGCTTGAAAGGCTTATGCAGAAAGCAAGAACTTTAGACACCCCTACGATGGAGGGTGCATTTGATGCGACCCCAGATTATCATACAGAGATAGATGCACATAAGAAACCGGTTGTGGAAAGGGGAAATTGGATATCAAGACTAGTCGTATACATTAAACAGTTTTTTTCACAATCAAGAATTGCCCGAAAAACTCTTAGTGAAACAGGATTAGAAAGGATCAGAAACTGGAAAGAATCCGGAACCATGACGGTTAATTTAATCGCCGCCCTGGAACCGCAAAGGCAAAAACACTTTTTAACTTTGATCAATCGGGAACATGAGCTTCGAATTAAAGATATTCTTGTTCACTTCGGAGGCGGTAGATATTTACTCCATGGTTTTGGCAGGTTCGGCGCGTCTGCACTGATCGATCAAATTGTAGAACAAGCTCGTTCTGACACAAAAAACCTGAGATCAGAGAAATCACTGGGAATTATTCTGATGGTTCGGGTGGAACTAAATGACCTTGACGACAACGATAAAGTGTTTAGAGCAATTGTGAGGGATTTCCGGTTCGAAGCTGAGCGCGAAAAATATGCAAAGCCTATTGCCAAGAGATTAAGAAAGATACAGAATAATAGTTTCGCAAGAGTTAGCGAGTCGACAATCGAGAATACAATATCCATAAAAGCATCACCAATTCCAGGTTTGGAGACAGCGTTTTCCCGCAAATCTGATAAAACCTTGAATCCAACTATTGACACAACTTCTGAAAGCGGGATTGTAGATGCAATTTCACAATTCCTGGATCATTCGGAGGATAAAAAGCAAAATATTTTTGAAAAGATGGTGGAGAGAATTGCAAATAACATCAGCGCTCCATCAAGGGTGATTATTGTCCTAGATAAGATTAGTTCCGACAAAGTGTTCAAAGTACTACAAGGTATGAGACTTTTCGGCGATGAACGAATAACCTTTTTTGCCGTTGTACGGGAAGAGGAATTCGTAAAATGGGATCTGTCAGTTCGCCAAACGATAAACAACATTGGCTTCCGTGAATACTATGTGCCGTGCGTCTGGGAGGAAGAACATCATTTGGCTCAAGAAATGGTAAAACTTTCATTAAGCAATGACAATTATATAGATAAGACCACAATCGACTTTATCAACCATGTTGCTTACAAAAGTAGGGGCGCGCCTGGCGATATGGTGAAGGAATTGGTGGATCCTATTTATAACGTATATGAAACGGGCGTGCCGCAATTGCGATTGGATTCATTGAGAGACAAAAAAGTTGTCCGCTTCAATTCAATGCTGCAAACTTTCCTGGCAAGTCATTGGGACAAAATACTTGGGGACGATTTTTTAGGATTAAAAGATACCGACAGGGCGAAAATGGGGGTTTACGAACTGATGGATTGGATGACCCAGCAAGTTGAATTCAATCTGAGCGATTTGGAGCAATCCCTCCTTCTAGGCAAGGTTTCAATCAGCCATTCTGCCGCATTAAGAAGAGATGTTATCAAACGCTTAATGGGTTGTATGATTGCAGACGGACTATTATCCACGAATCAAGATCTTTATCGAGTTGTTGTCAATAAGAAAATCCAAGATAATGCACAAGTACAATAAATTTATCTCATGCCAATAATAGACTCCTTCTACCGTTCCGACAGCGGAAAGAAACGCGACAACAATGAGGATTACTCGAAGACTGTTGGTTAAAGGAGAGCAATGTCTGACTTGATCGGTAAATCCCTCGGACGTTACCGCATCCTCGAACAGATCGGCGAGGGTGGGATGGCGACCGTATACAAGGCACATGATACCCGTCTCGATGCGGAGGTGGCGGTCAAGGTCATCCGCACGGAGAACCTCGCGCCGAGCATTTTGGAACGAGCGTTGAAACGCTTCGAGCGCGAGGCGAAGGCGTTGGCGCGCTTGACCCATCCCAATATCGTCAAAGTTATAGATTATGGCGAGTACGAAGACAAGCCTTACCTCGTTTTGGAATATCTCCCTGGCGGGTCATTGAAGAAACGGTTGGGCAAGCCCATCCCTTGGCAGGAGGCATTTCAGTTAATACTTCCCATCGCCCGCGCATTGGATTATGCCCACCGCCAGAACATGATCCACCGCGATGTCAAACCATCGAACATCCTCATGACCGAGGACGGCGAACCGATGCTGACCGATTTCGGCATCGCCAAAGTGCTGGACTTGGAAGAAACCGCCGACCTGACCGGCACGGGCATGGGCATTGGCACGCCCGAGTACATGGCTCCCGAACAATGGCAGGGAAACACGTCAACCCAATCCGACTTGTATTCCCTCGGTGTTTTGTTGTATGAAATGATCACCGGGCGTAAGCCTTACACCGCCAATACTCCCGCGGCGCTCCTACTCAAACAAGCAAATGACCCACTACCGCGTCCAAGTGAATTTGTGCGAGATTTGCTGGATAAGGTGGAGAATATTCTCCTCAGGGCGTTGGCGAAAGAGCCAAAGGAACGCTTCAAGGATATGGGGGAATTCATCAAAGCGATGGACAATGGTTTGAAATCGGAAAAGGTCCCAACTGAGCGATCAATACGAGAACCGTCTCAAACGCCCTTTCGAAGGACAAGCGAAAAACCGGTAGTAGGAAACCGGATCCCGGAAGGAACACGTCCCACTCAGACCGCGGTTCCAGAAAAAAGTTTCGGACGTGCAAATGCGGGTCAATCCGTGGGGAAAAGAAATCGAAATTTCATGCTTCCTGTTTCCATCATTCTGGGAGTTGGCGCATTACTCTTCGGCGTTTACCTGTTCAATGACTATAAGACTTCCACATCATCTTCGAACCCTCAATTGTTAACTATCTCCTCGGAAGAAACTCCAACCACTGAAACACTTGTTGCAACAACAGTTATCTTTACTGAAACCTCCTTGCCGTCCACCCCAACACCAACACCTGGCATTGGCTCGACTATGATCTCTGAAAAAGATGGCATGATTTTGGTTTACGTTCCTGCGGGTGAATTCACCATAGGAAGTGAAGATGGTGATACTAATGAAAATCCAGTTAACCAGATATATCTTGACAGCTATTGGATCGACCAGACTGAAGTCACTAACGAAATGTATGCTAAGTGTGTAACTGCAATGGCATGTAAATTGCCCATGCTCGAATCTCATTATTACGATCAACTTTATGTATCTCATCCGGTAATAGGTATAGCAATTAGCCATGCCGAAGAATATTGTGCTTGGGCGGGGAGGAGACTGCCTACTGATGCTGAATGGGAAAAAGCTGCAAGTTGGAATGATCAGAAACAGGAAAAACTCATTTACCCCTGGGGAAACGAAGCAGATTGCTCACTGGCAAATTATTATGATGGGAGTAGATACTGTGTGGGAGATACCTCACCGGTTGGGAGTTATCCCGATGCTGCGAGTCCATACGGCGCTTTGGATATGGCTGGGAATGTTTGGGAGTTGGTGAGTAGCGGCTACTTCAGAGGTGGAGCTTGGGATAGCAAGATTAATGATATGAAATCTGCCAATCGAGACACCCCAGATATAACTGGGTTAAAGGAAGAAAATAGGGGATGGTTTACATGGGTTGATACTAGTAATGCCTCTTCGAATATATCCCCAGCATCTCGAGGCTTTCGTTGCGCTCGCTCAGTTCCATAAGGTATTCAATCATGCCCAAAATCGACACCTATAATCGCTCCGATATCGGTAAGAAGCGCGACAACAACGAAGATTACTCCAAATCTGTCGAACCGCAGGATAACCGCGAATTAAACCAAAGCGGGCGGTTATTCATCGTCGCCGACGGCATGGGTGGTCACCAACAGGGGGAGAAAGCGAGTTCCTTCGCGGTCGAAACCCTGCTTAAAGTCTATTACGAAGCGCCGGAAATCCCTCCCGAAAAACGCCTGACCGACATCATCAAACAGATCAACCTGAAACTGATCGAATATTCCGAAAAGAACCTGCCGCGCGGCGAGCGAACCGGCACGACCCTCGTCGCCGCTGTGGTGAGGAAAGGCAAACTGCTCATCACCAACGTGGGCGACAGCCGGGCGTATTTGATCCGGGATGGGCAGGTCAAACAGATCACCCGCGACCACAGCCTTGTGGCGGAAATGGTGCGCGCCGGAACCCTAAGCGAAGCCGAAGCGCGCGAATCCAAATTCCGCAACCGCCTCAGCCGCAGCGTCGGCGGGAGTCCCAACCTCGAAGTGGATATCCACCCGTCCATCCGCCTGCGCAGCGGCGATATCGTCCTGCTCTGCACCGACGGCTTGACAGGCTACGTCTCCGAAAAGGATATTCTCCAGTCCACGCATGGGAGCGCCGAGGAGATTGCCGAACGTCTCATTCGTCTCGCCAACGAACGCGGCGGCGCGGATAATATTACCGCCTCGGTCATTAGATACGGCGAGCCTTTGCAGCTCCCGCTTGGATTGACCGTCCGCAAACTTTCCCTGATCGGCGCAGGGATCCTGACTCTCGCGGCTTTCGTCTTTCTCGGCTGGTTCACCGCCTCAAACTGGACCTCGATCTTTCCGCCACCTACCCAGACTCCATCTCCCACCGTCACCGCCTCCCCCAGCGCGACCACTTCGCCTACATCCACATTCACTCCCACCGTGGATTTGACACAGACCCTGGTCACACCCGTTAGTGAAACGCTCACCCCTGAAATAACCCAGACCCCTGAGCCACCGCCACCGGTTTCGATTGAAACACCCACAAGTTCAGGTTTGGTAAATTGTGCATATACTGTTTTAAGCGGAGATTTCGTTAACCGAATAGCAGGAAATTTCGGCGTTGCATCGGAACAAATATTCCGCGAGAATGGCACCCAAGAAGATATGGGTAAAATCTTGGCTGGTGAAACCTTGATCATCGAGGGAGTAACAGTTGAGGTCTGCACTCAAAACAACGGAGTAGTTCGTCCGTAAATCATAAGCAGGAGGAAATTTGCATGGCAGACAATCTCATCGGAAAAACCCTAGGAGGGCGCTATCGCATCCTTGAAAAGATCGGCGAGGGCGGCATGGCGGTCGTGTACAAGGCGACCGACCTGAATTTGGATCGTTTTGTTGCCATCAAGTTCATCCACCTACAAGGTACAGGTTCCAATACAGCTTTGGCGCGGTTCAAGCAGGAGGCACTCGCCCTCGCAAAACTTTCGCACCCATATATTCTATCCATCTTCGATATTGGTGAATTCGAGGGGCGTCCCTACCTAGTGATGGAATATATTCCGGGGGGAACCCTGAAAGAACTGATGAAAGGCAAGCCCATCCCATGGGAAAGAGCCGTACAGATCACGATCTCCCTGGCTCGCGCGCTTGAGACGGCGCATTCCAAAGGAATCATTCACCGCGACGTGAAACCGGCGAACATCCTGATGGCGAACGGACGCGACCCCAAGCTTTCAGATTTTGGCATTGCCAAACTTATTCTGGACGATGAAACCACCCGAGACCTGACTGGGACAGGCAAGGGAATCGGCACCTATAAATACATGTCGCCGGAACAGGCAAAAGGTCATCCCGATTCGCGCTCCGATATTTACGCCCTGGGTATCGTCCTCTATCAAATGCTGACAGGCAAGATTCCGTTCGATGCCGATACGCCATTGCAAATCATGATCAACAAGACGACCGGCAAATTTCCGAATCCGCGTCAATTTGTGCGCGATATACCTGCCGACCTCGAATACGCGCTCAACAAAGCGCTCGCCCGCGAGCCTGAAAACCGTTTTCAAACCATGCGGGAATTTTCTTCCGTCCTCGAAAGGGTGAACACTAAGAGCGTTCCAGTGAGTGAGGTTGAAGTCGAGACCGAAACTATTCAGATGCCAATTTCCGAGTCAACTAAAAAGGTGTTAGTAACCGCATTGGTTATTGGAGGGGTGATCTTATTCTGCGGCGGGAGCCTTTTTGGTGCGTCACAACTCGTTCCCAATTTTTTAACCCCAGCTCCTACTTCAACCCTCACCCCAAGCCCCACTCCCCGCGCGACCAATACTCCAAGATACACACCAACTCCAACGCCAATCCCTGAAGAATTCACCAATGACGCGGGAGCGACCATGCGATTAGTCCCCGAGGGCGAGTTCAGCATGGGGGGCAATGACGGGAATGTCGATGAACGCCCTGTCCATAGCGTCTATCTTGATGCCTATTACATCGATAAATACGAAGTGACCAACTCCCTTTACGAAGTATGCGTCAATGACGGCGTCTGTGACCCACCCCAAGAGATCAGTTCAATGACTTACTCTTCATATTATGGAAATCCTCAATTCGCAGATTATCCCGTCATCCATATAGACTGGTATCAGGCAGAGGCTTATTGTGAATGGCGGAGGGCGAGGCTTCCCACCGAGGCGGAATGGGAAAAAGCGGCTCGCGGCACCAATCAGTACAAATATCCCTGGGGAAATAGTTTCCAATGTCGAAATGGGAATTTCGACGATCTGATGCGGCTTGATGGGTATGTCATCCCCGGCGGACCAAATTGTGACGGCTATAAAGACACCGCCCCAATCGGGCTATTTGACAGTGGTAGAAGTCCATTTGATATATATGATATGGCTGGAAACGTCTGGGAATGGGTCGCAGATTGGTATGATGGAAATTACTATTCCGACTCGCCTGACAAGGATCCCCAAGGACCGACATCTGGAAGCGCACGAGTTATCCGGGGTGGTGCATGGGACGTAGCCAATACAAAAAATCTTCTCACCACCCGGCGCATCGGCTATGATCCATCAACCACGGCAAACTATCTTGGCTTTCGCTGCGCAGATTCACTACCGTAACAAAAAATAGGAATCTTAAGACATGACCGATAGCCTCACCGGAAAAGCACTCGGACGTTACCACCTTCTTGAAAAAATAGGTGAAGGCGGCATGGCGGTGGTGTACAAAGCACTCGACACCACTTTGGAGCGGCACGTCGCCGTCAAGGTCATCCTGCCATACCGCGAACTCTCCGAAAAATTCCTGGCGCGTTTCAAAAGAGAAGCCAGAGCGCTGGCGAAATTATCCCATCCCAATATCCTGAAGATCTTCGATTACGGCGAGCAGGACAACCTGCCCTATCTGGCGATGGAATACATTTCCGGCGGCACGTTGAAGGACACATTTACAGGCAAGCCCATTCCGTGGCAAAGATCGGCGCAAATTCTCATACCCATTGCCCGGGCGCTGGAGGCAGCCCATGTCCAGGGGATCATTCACCGCGACGTCAAACCATCCAATATATTAATGGCAAATGGCCACGATCCCATGCTCTCCGATTTCGGGATCGCCAAAATTATCGAGGGCGATGAAGAAACTCACGACCTGACGGGTTCGGGCGTCGGCATCGGCACGCCCGATTACATGGCGCCCGAACAGGGTGTCGGCAAAACCGACGAACGCTCGGACATTTACGCCCTCGGCACGGTCTTCTACCAGATGATCACTGGCAGGCTTCCCTTCAAAGCCGACACGCCCATGGCGGTGATGCTGAAGAAAACCACCGATCCGCTTCCGCGCCCCAAGCAATTCGTCCCAAACCTTCCGCCTGTCGTCGAAAACGTCCTGCTCAAAGCGCTTGCCCGCGATCCCAATAACCGTTACAAAACCATGAAGGAATTCGCGGCTTCGCTTGAAAGATTGAACTCGAAAGCGGATACGCTTGAAACGATCCCTTTCGATAAATTCTTTGACCCCGATCACACCCTTCCGGTTGAGCCTGCAAAACCCAAACTGCCTTCATGGGCGCTGGCGGGCGGCATTGCCTTTCTGTGTTTTGGCGCGCTCATCGTTGGCGCCTTCTCATTGGGATGGATGTTCAGACCGGATTTCGGCGAAGAGTCGACTCGAGTCGCAGACTCCTCCTCAAACCCGACAGAGCCGCCTCCCTCCCCGCCGACGCTTGACCAGTCTTCCGATTCCTTCTCCTCCCCCGAACCGACTCCCACATCCGCTCCCTCGAACGGAAACTGGATCGCCTTCAACTCGCGCATGGGCGGCAATTCCGATATTTATATTGTGGATACTAATGGGAACAACCTGACCCAGTTGACCACCAGTTCGGCGCACGACCTCTACCCATCCTGGTCGCCAGACGGGACTCAACTCGTTTACCAAACCAACGAGGGCGGCGATCAAGAAGTGGCAATCATCGGCATCTCTGGCGGGTCTTCTTACAACGTCACCAATAACGGATGCAACGACTGGGGACCCGTCTGGTCACCCGACGGCGATTGGATCGCATTCTATTCCGATTGTGACGGCGAGCGAAATATCTACAAAATGCGCACCGATGGCGGTGACCGCACGCAGCTGACATTCACATCCGGCGCAAACAGCTGGTTTCCTGCCTGGTCACCGGATGGCAGGAAAATCACATTTTCATCCAACCGTTCTGGAAAGTATTATATTTATACGATGGATGCCAACGGTGGGAACGAAACACAGCTGGCAAGGGGCTGCGTCTCCTATTATTCGCCAGACGGAAGCCAAATCCTTTACGGCGTTTACTGCGACGACACCGACGAACTGTGGCTCATGGATGCCGACGGTTCCAATCAACAACCCATCACAGACGGTTACGAATGTAAAAACGCCACCTGGTCGCCGGATGGCACCAGCATCGTCTTCCAACGCAGTAAAACCACCAAGGATGGGCCCTTTCAACTTTACATCATGGAACTCGACAACCCCGATCCATCCAATTGGATTTTGGTGATGGATTACGACGTCAACGGCGGCTCGCCAGTGTGGCAGCCGTAAGAGTTTCTTTTTCGTGCAAGGTGAAAAATGAACAGTTTGATTGGTCAATCCCTCGGACGCTACCGCATCCTCGAGCAACTTGGCAAGGGCGGGATGGCGGTCGTGTATAAGGCATATGACACGCGCCTCGATAAAGAAGTTGCGGTGAAGGTTATTCGCACCGAGAACCTTCCGCCCAGCGGCGTGGAACGCGCCTTGAAACGGTTTGAGCGGGAAGCTAAAGCTGTGGCTCAATTGACCCATCCCAACATTGTCAAAATCCTGGATTCGGGGGAAGAGAACGGGACACCTTATATCGTGATGGACCTGATTCCCGGCGGCACGTTGAAACAGAAGTTGATCGAGCGGAAGGGCAAACGCTTCCCCTGGAAAGAAGCGGCGGGATTGCTCGCGCCGATCGCGCGGGCATTGGAATCCGCGCATCATCATCCATCAAAGATCATCCATCGCGATGTGAAACCGTCCAACATCATGATCAACCAGTACGGCATCCCACTGCTGGCGGATTTCGGCATTGCCAAGGTGCTGGAAACCGAAGAGACATTCGAAATGACCGCTACAGGAGTCGGCATCGGCACACCCGAATACATGGCGCCTGAACAAACCGGCAAAGGAGTGGATCATCGCGCCGATATATACTCACTGGGCGTGGTCTTCTTCGAGCTGGTCACAGGGCAAAAACCCTACCAGGCAGATACCCCGATGGCGGTCATGCTGATGAAGAATACCGATCCATTGCCGCGTCCGTCCAAACTTGTGCCGGGTTTGCCCCCAGCGGTGGAACACATACTCTTCAAAGCGCTGGCGAAGAGTGCCAGAGACCGATATGCAGACATGGGCGACTTGGCAGAGGTCCTGGAAAACCTCGCTAAAGGCATTCTCCCCAAAACCACGCCGCCTTCGTGGAAAATCTCTCTCCCTGAATGGCTTTCGTGGAAAGTTGGGCTTGGCGGGATTGGCGCATTAATTGCTGTAGTTGCATTTGGGATTTGGATCAGCAACTTACCCTCCGATAATAATACGCCTACTGCCACTCCTGATATCATCGAGATGATCGAAAATGATTCGACTCCGCTTTCGCCTCCCACGTCAACCCCGCCCTACGTAGATATCAAAACCTCTCCCGCAGATGGCGCCGAACTCGTGCTTGTCCCGGAGGGAGATTTCATCATGGGAAGCGACCCGGACGATCCATATTTCTGGGGCGCGGAGATGCTCAGGCATACCGTTTATTTGGATGCGTTTTGGATCTATCGCACCGAAGTCACCAACGCCATGTTCCGCGCCTGCATGGATGCTGGAGCATGCCCGCAACCCGATGATGTCAATTCACGGATGTATAAAAACTACTTTACCGATCCGCGCTATGATACTTATCCCGTCATTCATGTGACCTACGATCACGCCATCTCGTACTGTCAATGGGCGGGGGCGCGCCTCCCCACCGAGGCAGAATGGGAGAAAGCCGCGCGCGGAACCGACGGCAGGTTATTTCCCTGGGGAGACGGTGAGATTCAGAACGACCACGCTAATTTTTGCGACAGTACATGTCCCGCTTTGGATGTCGTCGAAAGCGGTTACGACGATGGATATCCCGATGTAGCGCCTGTGGGAAGTTATCCCGCCGGAGTCAGCCCTTTCGGAGCGTATGATGTTGCAGGCAATGTCCTCGAATGGGTCTCCGATTGGTACTCTGCGGATTATTACTCCAGGTCTCCTTATGAGAATCCGATCGGCCCCGAGAGCGGATCGAAACATCCCGCACGGGGCGGCTCCTGGTCGAGTCTGCGGGATGGAATGCGTCCCGCCGCGCGCGCAAGTTTCAGCCGCAGTTATTCATCCGATGTCGTCGGGTTCCGCTGCGCCATAGACGCGCCATAGGGTGTAAAATCAACGATGGTGAGGATTCGGAAATGGGAACGGATTTGATCGGTCAATCGGTGGGTCGCTATCACATCCTCGATCAACTCGGACGGGGCGGGATGGCGATTGTCTATAAGGCGTATGACACACAACTGGAGCGCGATGTGGCGCTCAAGGTGATCCGGCGCGGCGCATTCCCGCCGGACCAACTCGATCCCATCCTGAAGCGCTTCGAGCGCGAAGCCAAATCTCTTGCCAATCTATCGAACCCGAATATCCTGAAAGTAATGGATTACGGCGAACATGAAGGTTCTCCGTATCTTGTGCTGGAATATCAGCCGGGTGGTAATCTAAAGCAGAAGTTGAAGGGCAAACCAATCCACTGGCAGGAGGCGCTCCGCATCCTGACTCCAATCGCTTCCGCATTGGAATACGCCCACCAGCGTGGAATCATTCACCGCGACATCAAACCCTCGAACATCCTGCTGACGGATAAGGGGATTCCCATGCTTTCCGATTTCGGGATCGCAAAGATCCTGGAGACCGAAACGATGGAGACGCTGACCGGCACAGGCGTGGGAGTCGGCACGCCGGAATATATGGCTCCCGAACAATGGACCGGCGGCACAACCAAACAATCCGACATTTACTCGCTCGGCATCGTGCTATACGAGATGATCACCGGGCGAAAGCCGTACACTGCCGACACGCCCGCGGCAATCCTCTTGAAACAAGCCACCGAACCGTTGCAGCGCCCGGGACTTTTCGCCCGCGACCTGCCCGAAGACGTGGAGAAGGCGCTCATCAAGGCGCTGGCGTTGAAACCCGAATACCGCTATAAAAGCATGGGGGAGTTTGTGAAGGTCCTCGCCATATTGGCGAAAACCACCGGAACGAAGAAGGACAAAACAGAATTACAAACCCTGACAAATATCACCGCCGAAACAGGCTTATCCACTTTTGCCACGTACCAACAGGAAGAGACGCTGGGCACACGCACGCAGGGGAGAACCGGGACGATAAGCACATCCAGCAGGAGCGCGAGTCCCAAAAAGAAGGGCAATTCACTTGTTTGGTTATACGTGACCGGCGGCGTCATCGGATTGTTATTGCTGGGAGCGCTATTCGCAGGAGCCGCTTTGTTTTGGGTGACCAATTCGAACGGCGGAGGCGAAGCGGGTTCTTCCTCCCAAAGCCAGCCGACGAATGAAGCGGTCATTTCCGGCGGAAATGAATCCTCTTCCGCGACAGAAGCGCCGCAATCCGAAAATCAACCCGCCAGCGAGCCGCCAACTCCAACCCTTGTTGAAGTTGTTTTGCCGACCTTGCCGCCGACTAATACGCCGGTTCCGGTCCTTCAAGGCGGGGAGACCATGCGTTCCGATGCGGACGATATAACAATGGTATATATCCCCATGCTTGGAGGATTCTGGATGGATCAAACCGAAGTGACGAACGCTCATTATGCTCTTTGCGTACAGGCGGGTGGCTGCAATCCACCCGTTCGGTCCACCTTCTACGATTTCGATTATTACAACAATCCCTTCTTTACCGATTTCCCGGTCGTTTACGTGTATTGGTCGTATGCGGATGCCTACTGCTCCTGGGCGGGACGCCGATTGCCCACCAGCCAGGAGTGGGAAGCGGCGGCGCGGGGCGGGGATGGCCGCGTCTATCCCTGGGGAAACAACCGTCCCGACGGAAGCCTGGCGAATACCTGCGATGACAATTGCACACTGGCGGAACTCAGCAACAAGAGAGACTCATCCATCAACGACGGCTATGAATTCACCTCCCCGGTGGGATCGTACCCCAGTGGCGCCAGTCCGTACGGAGTTTTCGATATGGCTGGAAACGTGTGGGAATGGACCGCTACCTCTTCGGGCGGTTACTACATAATCCGCGGCGGCGCATGGACGAGCAACTGGGAAACTACGAAATCCAGTTATGTCAGTTCGTACGATCCCATGGTCGCCTGGGTGGATACGGGCTTCCGCTGTGCCGCCGATAAATAGGATGGCAATGTGATTGGGTTGCAAGTTAGAGGATAAAAAAATGAACGATCTCATCGGTCAATCTCTTGGACGTTACGAAATCCGCGAGCGACTTGGCGAAGGCGGGATGGCGGTTGTGTACAAGGCGCACGACACGCGCCTCGAACGCGACGTAGCCGTCAAGGTCATCCGCACGGAAAGGTTGACCCTCGAAACGATGGGCAAGACCCTAAAACGCTTCGAAAGGGAGGCAAAAGCCCTGGCGAAGTTGACTCATCCTAACATTGTTCCCATCACGGACTACGGCGAGCATGACGGCAAGCCTTACCTTGTCATGCCCTACCTCCCCGGCGGGACTCTCAAACAACAGTTGAAGGGCAAGCCCATGCCGTGGGAGGAAGCCGTCCGCCTGTTGATTCCCATTGCGCGCGCCCTGCATTACGCCCACCAGCAGGGAATCATCCACCGCGACGTCAAGCCGTCAAATATCCTCATCACCCAATCCGGCGAGCCGATGCTGACCGATTTCGGCATTGCCAAGATCCTGCTCGATACCGAAGAAACCGCCGATCTTACAGGAACTGGACTGGGCGTTGGAACGCCAGAATACATGTCCCCCGAGCAATTCCAGGGTAAGGGCGTTGACGCACGCACGGATATTTATTCGCTGGGTGTTGTTTTGTACGAGATGATTACGGGGAGGAAACCATATCAAGCCGATACGCCTGCCGCGGTGCTAATCAAGCAGGTTACGGAAGCGTTGCCGAGACCGAGGAGTTTTATCCCCGAGTTGCCAGATGAAGTAGAAAAGGTTTTGCTCAAAGCATTGGCGAGAAACAAGGAAGATCGCTATCAGGATGTTTCAGAATTTAGCAACGGTTTGGAAGCCCTTTCAATGGAAATCGGTAAGGGCGGGCAATTTACAAAGTCAACAAAATCAAGGAAGGTTGAAAAAACCAGGTCGGATTTAAGGAATGTCTCTCTACAAGAAGATCCATATTTCCAACAATCAGATGCTTCCACTTACGATGATGGAGAAACAGCACTATTAAGTCGTGACCGGAGAGCCTTCACGAAAGATAATGGAACCGAATTAACATTACATAATCTAGGATGGGGAGCGGTTTTTTGGATAATGTTGATTTGGGCGCTGGGCATGGTAATTGCCGGACTCGTCATTGAACTTGGTGATAAGTTTGAAATTATTGATTCCGATGTAAGCGTCACAATTGGTATTGCACTTGAAACCGCATTTATCGGGTTTTTCACAGGTTTGATTTTCAAAAAGACAACGGTTATTGTCCAATGGAGATCAGTCTTCTGGGTGACATTAGTGTGGATCTGTGTATTTGCGCTTGCAGCGGTTCTAGCAGGCAAAGAATTTGCCTATCGAGCCGAGGAGGGATTTGCTTGGATATATTTTTCAGGCGCTGGTTTGATTGGCGGCTTTGCATTGGGATTAGTCTTGCGGCGTGAAAACACCTTGAGGCAATGGAAATCATTAATTCTGATTTCGTGGGGTCTGATGGCAGGAGCCGTTGTGATATTGCCACAGTTTATTCCGACTTTGATAGCTGGTCCATGGTACGGCATGTTGGAAGATTATTACGGCTATTTCAACGTACCAACTACCGCCAATGTACTTGTTGCTGTAATTTCACAAGCATGCAGTGGATTAATAGGCGGGGCAATTTTCGGGAGCATGATGGTCTGGCAATTAAGAGGGGAAAGAGAAAAACTAGATTCAGAAATACCCATAAAACTCTCAGTGGTGGATAAGTTGCTACTGATTGCGTCGTCTGCATTTGTGGCTCTCTTCTTTTTTTATGCATCGTTCGCTGCGCTGCAACCATGCGGTTGGCTGGATAAATCATTGAAAATCAGTGGTTGCGTTCAAAACCTACTATGGTGGGACAAGCCCACAAGCAACATGAAATTCTCACCCGATGGACATTTTTTTATCTATGGAACCAAAGGCTTGATTATCTCGAACCCACTTACTGATGTTGGCGCCTATACACCCATGACCGACATATCCGACTCTGAATCTGAAGTAAACAGTATTGTATTTTCGCCAGATGGGACTTTGTTAGTAGCATATAGCTTGGGTGATGGCACTGTGATGATCGAAAGTGGGGGGTTCGCTCCATTTAGGATGTTCGATGAAAATGAAGTTTTGATCGGATCTGGGCAGGGATTATCAAATCTAACGCCGCTCTGGTCGTTAGACGCTCATATTAGCGGGGACCCTTCTTTGGTTTTTTCGTCCGATGGCGCATTACTGGCTACTGCATCTATGAACGATTCGATTATACAAGTCTGGCGTGTTTCGGATGGCGGCCTTTTGCAGAGTTTTGAATCTCTTCAAGCGAAACCTATTGGCTTTTCTCCCAATGCATCAGCCTTGATCGCTGTTGATGAGTTGTCAACAATAAGAATTTTGGACGTTATTAGCGGAAAGGAGCTGGGTAACATAGATGCAAAGTGGGTTGTGGATGATCTTGCCTTCTCGCCCGATGGCAAATTGCTAGCAGTGGGTAATCGAATGGGAACGATCGTTTTATGGGACTTAACCGTGATGAAGGAAGTAACGACCTTTAGATTGGGGCATGAATTTCAAACATTGACATTCTCACCAGTTGGTGAACTCTTGGCAGTTGGTTCATACGGAAAAATCGAATTGTTCGACCTTAATGGCACAAAAGAAAATACTTTCTCTGATTGGTTTATGGGGATGGTAAACGGATTGGCATTCTCTCCGGACGGGACGCAGTTGGCAACAGTGTCAGAAAAAGCAATGAGGATTTGGGAAATAGAACCATCATCTGTAACCGGAATCTCAATTGAGTCCCCAGCTGCAACTGCTGCGTCGTCGCCCGCACAGATCCCTACGCCGCTTTCCCTAGCTGGCACTCCTTATCCCTACCCGCAAGTAGCCATCTCTCCCGAAAATGCAGATCGGGTGGAGCAACTGGCTCGCTGGGGCAAGGGATCGGTGGAAAAGGCGGTCTTCTCACCTGATGGTCGCCTGCTGGCTGTGGCATCATCAATTGGTATTTACCTTTACGACCCCGAGACTTTGATAGAAGTGCGTTATATTGAGACGGAAGCCGAAGTAAACGCTGTAGCCTTCTCGCTGGATGGGCAGACGTTGGTATCGGGAGGTTATGGTGAAACCGTGCAGCTGTGGCGAGTCAGCGACGGGTCGTTACTGCGTACGTTGGAAGGGTACACGAATTACGTGGATAGCGTAGCCTTCTCGCCGGATGGGCAGACCGTGGCCGCGGGAGACCGGAGCAATATCGTGAGACTGTGGCGGGTATCGGATGGCATACTCCTGAACACTTTGGAGGAACATACGGATATGGTACGGAGCGTGGCTTTCTCACCAGACGGGGAGATTTTAGCCTCGGGGTCGGATGACCACACCATACGGCTGTGGCGGGTTTCGGATGGCACCTTCCTGCGTAGCCTGGATGGTCACACGGATAGTGTGTGGAGTGTAACTTTCTCGCCGGACGGGGCAACCCTGGCTTCGGGGGCGGACGACCAAACCGTGCGGTTGTGGCGGGTTAGCGATGGTGCTTTGCTACGTACCCTGGAGGGACACACGCGTGACGTGGACAGCGTGGCATTCTCGCCAGACGGACAGACCTTAGCCTCAGCTTCCTGGGACGATAGCGTGCGGCTGTGGCAGGTTTCTGATGGTGTTTTGTTGCGCACCTTCGAAGGACACACCAGTAGTGTAAACAGTGTGGTCTTCTCGCCAGACGGACAGACCTTAGCCTCGGCTTCCTCGGACGATAGCGTGCGACTGTGGCGAGTGTCGGATGGGACCATGTTGCGAACTCTGGAGGGATCAGATTGGGTACGGAGCGTGGCATTCTCGCCAGACGGGACGACGCTGGCCTCGGGGTCGGATGACAATACTGTGCGGCTGTGGCGAGTTTCGGATGGGACCATGTCGCGAACTCTGGAGGGATCGGATTGGGTATGGAGCGTGGCCTTTTCACCAGATGGGCAGACTCTGGCATCGGCTACTTGGGGTGATACTGTGCAGTTGTGGCGGGTCTTTGATGGCACACCTCTGTACACTCTGGAAGGACACACGGATTTTGTGCAAAGTGTGGCATTCTCACCAGATGGGCAGATTTTGGCCTCGGCATCCTGGGATGATACTGTAAGGCTGTGGCGAGTCTCGGATGGCGTCATGCTGCGCACACTGGAAGGGCATACGGAATTTGTGAAAAGTTTGGACTTCTCGCCGGACGGGCAAATTCTGGCTGGGGGGGCGGGTGACAACACCGTGCGGCTGTGGCGGGTTTCGGATGGTACCCTGCTACAAACTCTGGAGGGGCACACGGATGCTGTGTGGAGTGTGGCATTCTCGCCAGATGGCCAAACTCTGGCTTCTATATCTCAGGATAACTTCGTATGGCTGTGGCGGGTTTCGGATGGCACCTTGCTACAAACTTGGTGGGGAGGGAGAGGTGATGTAGCCTTCTCGCCAGACGGACAAACCTTAGCCTCGGGATCCTGGAGTGATGTACGTCTTTGGCGCGTCTCCGATGGAACGCTCCTTCATACACTGGAGGGACATAGAGGTCAGGTAACTGGCGTAGCCTTCTCACCAGATGGCACACTCTTGGTTTCAGGATCAAGTGATGGAACGGTGCGCTTGTGGGGGGGTATCCCATGACCACCCTCCACCTCCAAACCGAAACCGGCTACCAAACCGCCTCGGCGCTCAAGCAATATGCCGCGCAGGCGCTCGAAGAAGCGCAGGCTCTTCAACGCGCCATTCAAAACCTATCCTCCGCCTGGCAGGGAGGCGGGCAGGTGGAGTTTTCGCATGAGGCGACCGTGCTCACAAATCGAATTCAAGAGCATATCTTCGAATTGCAATCGCTCGCGGAGCGACTCCAACGCGAAGTGCAGGAATGGGAGGAGGTGGATCGGCGCGGCGCGTCTTCCTTGCGGGGAACGGGCGCGTATTCCATCCAACAGGCGTATGTTCTCCCCTTCACCGGCGGCTTGGGCGATACGGCTTTTTACAACAGCTACTTTCTGCCTTTGTTCACGGCCGTTTCGGTTATGCCTCTCGTTCAAGGCATGTCGGCTTGGGTGAACGGTTTTCTCGATAAATTCTTTCCAAAGCCTGCCATCGTCTCACCGCTTCCCGATGATCCCTCGCCGGTTTCCGGTTTTGGAAAATTGCTTCAAGAGACTCCGCAAGCCACGCCGTCCGCGCAAGTCGCGCCGCCTGCGGCAACTCCTTCACAGCCCGTCCCCCTTCCTTCACCCTCCGACGGCTACGACATCTATTACGACATCCCGCCCAAATCGCAAGGCGCGCTATATGGGAGCGCCGCCTGCCTGCCCACCAGCATGAGCATGGCGCTTGATTATTATCATTCGCAGGATGCCGCCAACCAGACCGCCTCCCCGAATGACCTGATCGGGATGCTCGACCCGGGCGACGGCACATTCGGAAGTGGCGTCGCCCTTGATAAAATGAACGACGATCTCGGCGAACTCGGCTATCAAAGCAGCGTCAGTTCGAGCGACATGGACGGCTTATCGAACGCGCTTCAAGACGGTCCGGTCATCGTCAACTCGAAGGTCGGTCTGGTCAGTTCCCCCGCGCGCGACATCACGCCGAACGGCTCGACGAACCACGCCATTGTGGTCAAAGCCATCAACTCCGAATCCGTCGTGGTCAACGACCCGTGGAGCGGCGCGGAAAAAACCTTCCCCCGCGACACCTTCGAAAAAATGTGGGCGGGAGGCGGCAACTACATGATCGTCGTCCGCCCGGATGGCATCCAATGACAGCGGACGATGCTTTTCCCTTCGACCTTTCGCTGGATGAATTGCACTGGCTCGCTGGCGCGTTTGGGATCATCTCCCTGCCCCTGCCGGATCATGCTCAACCGGATTTATCTCGCGCCCAACTCGTTGATCGGCAACGGAACGGACACGCCTCATTACTCCGCCGCGGCTTGATTCAATCGTCCCCGGGCTTTGGGTGGCAGGTGGACCGTCTCCCCGCTGCGTTTGTTCAATGGATGGCAAGCGCAACTTCCATGCTCAGGGTGGAGTGCATCGAAAAGGATGGCGCGAAAAGCATCATGCACGCATTCACTTCGAGCGAACAGGGAGTGTCTGTCGAAATTACAAATGGCGTTGCGCATTTCGTTCTCTACAAAACCCGCGCCGCGTTGACAAAATCGCTGAACGTATGGTTGAAAATCCCGCCCAAACTTGAAAAATCAAAAGAAACCTTTTCCATCCCCCAACCGCAGACCTTCATTCCCGTCGCCTGGAAAGACACGAAACTTGCCGCAAAGATTCTTGCCAACGCCGGGCTTTCAAAGAAATCAAAAGATATCCTGGAATGGTCAACCACATTGGACTGGCTGGTCGTTCTAAGCAAACTACGAATCAACGGGGAATCGAACGAAACATCCACTCAATTCTTCCTGTGCGCCAGCAAGGATAATCAATGGGGTGGCAATATCGAAAAAGAAATGGCAAGTTTTTCCCCGATGGCCGGCGCAGAAGCCAATGCCAACATCGAAAAACTGCTTTAGTCCTCTGGGTTCACGAATTTCATCGTCACCCCATTCTTTGCAAATAAGATTTCGTCCCCGTCATGCAATGGGTAGGGTTCTTCCGCCGTCAGTTTATGGCCGTTTATCCAGGTGAAATTGGTGCTCTTCTTGTCTGTAATCGTCCATTTGCCTTTCGATTTTTTCATTAGGGCGTGATTACGGCCGATCACTCTTTTCCTATCCAAGTCCGTCAAATCAACATCTACGAAAATATTGCGCTTGGGGTCTTTACGTCCGATCATTACGCTGTCCGAGGTGAGCGGGATTCTCTTGCCGGATTCGGTTTCCAAATAAGCACCTTTTTTCGGTTGAGGTGGAGGCACAATTCCAGGCACAATTTGAAGAATATAACCATCCAATACCCCCGCATCTCCAAGAGTGGATTCTGCCGGTACAGGGACAATCCCAGACTCACTTCGCACCACGAGCGAATAATCCTTCCCCTCCTCGATCTTGACCGCCTCCGCAATGGCATCCGCAAGCACATGACAGGGAATGTTCAGCGGCAGGGCAAGGTCAATTCGGGAGTTGGATTTGAATTCAACAGTGACGACGGCGTAGGTCATGGGGGAATTTTCTCAAAAGTGGTCAAGCGCAATCACTTGTAATTTTATCGGTTGGGCGGATTTACGATGATATCAAGGAACTGAAGAAGACGTTTACGATCCGCTTCGAGTACCTCTCCAACCGAGTCCGCTTTCGCATTGGGAAAAGCGAATATCCAATCGTGTTCGGAGCCTTTGAGCAGAAACAGGGTTGGAACGCTGACCTCTTTCTCGCCATCACTATCCGAAGGGGCAACGCCGTTCAGTGAAACCCGATATTCGTATTGGATTATATCGCTGGACAATTGAGCCGCGATGTTCTTAGTCAATCCAGACTTATGCAGTTTTGCTACGATTTCAAGGCGGTCTTTCAGGTCAAGGCAGGCTGTCAGGTCTTGCAATGAAATCGAGCCGGGTTTCAATCTGGAGGTTTTTTTCTCCCCAAATCCCTGGAATAGACGCAATAGGTAGGCAGGTAATTGTTCGATCTTACCGCACTCGAGGATATGCCGCCTGCCATTCGGAAAATGGGCGCAAAAGGAACGCTTATTTTGAATATAGATTGTTCCAGCCGCCGTCCCCCGCGAGGAAATCGTCCGGATGAGAACTTTACGGTTGGAAACAATCATGGGAGTCAATCCCTGCTCAAAGTCCGTGACGAGAAGCGGAAATCCATTGGGGGAAATCCCGCTCAGACCGCGCGCTTGCAAACTCCGGGCTGCTTTCTGCAGCTTCTCCTCAGTTTCCTGTGGCGAAATTCCAGTTATCCACGGATTTGCCAGGTCAGGGCGATTGAGAAGGGACAACGCAAACGCCAGTTCCTCTGACGACAAAGCATACGCCCGCACGATCTGTTCGAACTGCCCAAGTCGTCGAACAATCTGACACCGTAATCCTGTAACATAATCCCCGCCGAAAAGAAGGCGCAACATACCGGCTTGGTTGTGTTGCTCTGCCAACCACGTCTGATCCACTCCACTCCATGCCGTCCATGATTCAGCATTCACCACCCGATCTTTCAGCAATTCAAGCAAAAGGAAGGAGCCGCTCCATTTTCGCATCTGAATGGATGTCGTCAATCTTTGGGCGATGGCTGGATTTATATTTGAGAGTTCGGACGGGGTTTCCTTCGAAGTATTTGAAATCAAATTTGTTAACTGGGCTTCCAACAAAAGGATGATATCGGTCGAAATTCCTTCCTTTACAGGAAACCATTCCGCCAGTATGCCCTCTATTTCTTTGGGGCGGATGTTCACAACCCGATGCTGTCCCATCTTTGGAAAGCTATGCAAAAGAAATCTTCCCTGCCAGCTTAGAAAGATTAATATTTGTCTTCCGATATCCGGGCGTTCGCGCACCGCGATCAAGGCGCGCTCCGGATGGAACAGGGTCTGAACCGTTCCTTGATGAACCCTGGATATCTTTTTGCCATCGAGCAGTCCGATCGAGGATAAGCGCTGGTTCATTTCCTTCTTGCGGGATCGGATTTGTGCGGTTTCATGGGGTCGGATGTCCACACCCACAATTGCGCGCGCGCCCGCCAAGTCAGCCAACGCCAACAATTCATCTCTTGAAAGTAATGCAGGAAACTCCGTGCGCATGCTACTCCGACTAATCCGTGATGGCTTTGCCAAAATTCAACCCGATCTTGAAAGGTCCCGCTTTAACTTCAGTTTCACCGCCAAGTTTGATGCCAAACTCGATGCCAGCTGACAAGCCTGCTTCCACACCTACATTCACGCCTGCGATATTCATCCCCAATCCAACTTCACCAGATGCGACAGATCCCCCAATTGATGCTCCCACAGTTGGAACAAAATCCTCAGATTTGATCCCAATAAATCCATCCGCTGAAACAGCCGATGCGCCGCCGCTCAGGGTTATTCCCAACATCGAACTTCCCAATACCATTGAGCCTGATGCAGTTGCCAAATCGTACTCGCCATAAGCACCTGCGTTGAACCCATCTGTGCCAACTCCAAACTCCAATCCCGCCTCTCCCTGGCTGATGCCGTACTCACCAATCGCCCCGCCAATATCGCGTCCGCCCAAATCCCAATTGCTCGTACCATCCTCTTCAATAAAAGCACCATCTGCCAATTTGAATTTTGCATCCACCCCAATGTCAAGCTCGTCGTTTTTCCATCCGCTTTTTTGGGTCCAACGATCCGAGACTTCCAGGTTAAGCCCCGTCTCCCAGGATTTGATCATACCTGTATTAGGTGCGGCATGTGACATATTTTCCACTGTCAAATTTCTGGCAACGAGCGCGGCAGGGACAGACGTTATAAGAGCGCCAGAAACGGGAAGGAATGGACTTATCTGGGTCGATCCTAGACGAGAGCCATTGCTATCTGTGCTCTCCCATTCGTTCACTTCATTATTAACACGGCTCGATAAATTAAAAAGGTTTTGGATTTCATGATCAAAATCCGCCGACAAACGAGCGATTTCCCCCGCATAATGATCCGCATTCCCGCCCTGCCAAGCCGAGGAAAGGCTCTCTGATAAATTCTTCAAATCAGAAGGCAGGTCTTCCAACTCATTGGCACCCAGACTTAAACCCTGGGCAACCTGCCTGACTGCTTCGGTCACCATGCGAATACGGGTCACTTTCTTTGCTCCTTGCCTGGGCATGTTTGTACTACCCGAAGGTCCTATCTGTGCTTTCCCAAATGGCAATTTCGGAGGAAAGTTCCGAGGAAATCTCCTCCAACCCCCGGGCGATCCTGGAAAGGCGCGCTTCGAGTTCTGAAAATTGGGTATGATACTCGTTGGCTGAATTTGCGACCCAGTCGTCATATAAGCCCTGATTGTTGCGGCGCAGGATGGCCAGCTGGTGCTCGATCTGACCCGCCGCCTGTTCAAGCCCGCGCTGAACAGCCCTTACCGCCGAAACATCCATGTGCATAATGGTCATGGATCACTCCTCGAAACTGACTATTTACTGACCAATGGGGATTGTACCAGAAGCGGTTTCCCGCCACTGCACCAAAATCCACGCCCGGGATTCAAATCCATGCGCCGGTATTGCATGGGTAACTGCATCATTTGAATTCCCATAAAGTCCAAGTCTGCCGACTCTCTGGAAAATACAATCCCTGTTTTGTTTCGTCTCAAATCCTGGACGAGTCTGGATGATCCCTGCCGAATTAATTCATCTTGTAATCCCGCGCCAATAACAAAGACATCATCATGAGAAGATGTCTTCAATGCAAAATTGTTCAAAACAGCAGCCAGTGCTTCTTTTCCGGGCTCAAAAAACGAACCCAAGTCGTCCAATAACAATAGAAGTTTTTTTTCTTGTTTTGCTGCGGATTCGATTTTATTTAGAATTCCGTCAAGCATCTGCAATGCCTCCCCTGGAGACTGGGCCGTCTCGGCATGGATGGATTTGACCCCTGAATGAGTGCGGCGCAAGGAGATATAGCGAATATCCCAATGATCGGGCATTTTTGATTTAATTGTCTCTGCAATGGAAATCAGGAAATTACTCTTTCCGCTGCGGGGTGGTCCGAGTACAAGCCAGCGAGGAAGTTCCTTCAATAAATCGACAGTGACAGGCTGCATCGTTTCATATGAGAGCCCTATCGGAATCAGCATAACCCCGGTATTTTCCGGGGTTTTTTGCTTATGCAAATCTGCCAGGGGGATCTGAGCAGGAAGAATTTGAATCTGAGGAGGCAAACCTCCATGCCATGCCTTCGCAAGGGTTTCACAGACATCCTCCGGATCCGTTAATTCACCATTTTCATCGAGGATGACTCTGGCACGCGCAACCTGACATACAATTGCCTTTCCATCTACCCACAACCCACTTCCTTCAGCCCAAAGAACCGGAAGGTGAGATACTTTTTTGCTTCCAGCTGCCGCCGAGTAGGCAGACTGGTCTGTGAGACGCAAGACAATCCTACGTGCTAATTCGAATTTTCTAAACAATTCCGTTTCCCTATTTGTTGAGAAAATCAAATGGATACCTGCCGCTTTCCCATTATTTACATAAGGAATAAGGCGTTCGGAGTAATCGGCATACTGATTTCGAAACTCAGAAAAATTATTAATAATCAAGAAAATGTCCCTTGATTTATCATTGGTCCGTCGCTCCATTTCATCATCTAGGAAGCGGAATAATCTATCCATCATCTCTGCATGGTCTCTCGGCGTAATATACGCCCCGCAATGGGGTAGTGAACCTAAATGTTTCAAACGCCCCATTGCCCCAAAGTCAATCAAATAAAACCAAACGTCTTCGGGCGTATTGGTAAGTGCAAGAGAAAGCAGAGTCGTCTCGATGGTCATTGCCTTTCCACTCGCCGCCGCGCCGATGAGCCATAGATGCCCATCCTGGTCTTCAAAATCCACCTGCAGGGGAGCCTGAGTCCGCTCTTCGATCGAGTCGGTATAGCCAATTGGAGCAACCAAACGTCCACGTTCAATTTTATGGAGCGTCCAATCGCCATTATCAAATTTTCGCTGGATTTCAGATTCCTTGAAAACCTCTTCGAGAGATATATCTGGTTCGAGTGGGTCCAAGTAGAAAGGTTCGGCTGGTTTAGCTTCTACGGATAGGTCTTTCATGGAGGAGATCAGGTAATCTTGTTCCTTAATCTTGTGTGCCTCATAGTCGCCTGCGCTGAATCGCCGGGCATTTGAATATATAGTCTGCCAATTCCCATCAATATCGATTTGGAAGATTCGAAACGCCTCCTCAACTTTTTCCCCGGGATCCTGCATCGGAAACCCAGAAAAGGCAGCTTGAAATTCGGAAATTTCACCTGATTGAGCGCGCAGATAACCTCGCCCAGGTTCTTCCATTTTTGGTTTTGAGCGATCAATAACGTGCATTTCTTCTTGGTTGGCCAATTTAAGAGCAATCCGCCAGCCAACGTTGCTAAGGAGGCGGTCAACAGCAGAATTCACATCCTGATTCGCTAGGAACATATACATACCCAACGATCGTCCACCTCTAACAAGGTCAGCCAGGATACGGGGCAAAGCAGGGAAATCATTCATGCCAAGCGAAAACTCGTCAAGGACAAGGAGGATGTGTGGCAAGGGATCATGAATATATTTTGTATTGTATTCCCATAAGTCTTTTACAGACGCACGGTCAAAATATTTTTGTCTACGATCGAATTCAGTTTCAATTGAAACCAAAGCCCTTTCAACCAAAAGCGGATTCAAATTTGTAACCACCCCAGCGACATGGGGAAGGTCCTTTAGTCTATTAAATGCCGATCCTCCTTTAAAGTCCATTAGAAAAAAATTCAATATTCTCGGGGAATATTTGTAAGCTGAGGAAAGAACCAGGGATTTCATAAACTCGCTTTTACCACTTCCAGTTGTACCAACCAAAATAGTATGATAGGCACCAAAACCTAAATATTTTTCGGGTAGCAGATTAAGAGTTGCGGAACCAAGCCCTTTTCGGTCAAACTGCTGTCCAAAAGGAAATTGTAATAACTCGCTTTCCTTCATTGAAGTTTCCCAATTATGCTTGATACTATCCTGTGAGACCTCCCCACTTGGCTCTAAAATATCAAATAGTCGCACAGACCTGGGAAGGGCACTTGAAGTCACTCCGATTGAAATTTCCAATCCAGCTAGTGTACGGGCGATACGTTCGCAATCCAATATACTAGCGGTTTCCAGGTCGCCGCGCTTTTTTGCGCCGTTCTGTTCGCCGGCAAATGTCTCTGTATATATGAATTCACCATCCCGAATTTCAATGCTGGCACGACATTCGCGCGGCCAGTTTTCCCGACCACCTACAAAGATAAGGTAAATCCCAGCGTCCCTTCCAAACTCAGACAGGAGTTTAATATCTTCACTTCGCCGAATAAAACCAGAGTCATCCAAAAGTACAATGATTGAGCCCTGGTTTGAATTTCGTTTGACAATCCTAGACTCTTTGCTGGTTCTTTTTTCAAATTCACTCATGAGCCATATGAGTGCTTTATCGATAGCATTTGAGTCAAAAGCTAGCCTGCGATTACCATCTCCCTCGTAAATTGCCCGCGTATGAGGAGCCCATTTCAACCACACCCAACGTTCTTGTGCTTCCGGAGTATCTCCTAATACAACGATCTGGACATCCTGCGGGGAGTGATGAACAATGACATCCAGAATCAATTTCCTCGCAAACCCATACACCAAATTACCATTTCGATCTGATAGCCCAACACTCCCTACTCTTTTCAAATCCAATAACACAGGAAGTTGAGGAATCTCCTTATAAGCGTGAACTGTCTCCTGAGAGAGAGTGAATAAGGGATCTTCGGCGTCTTTGACCTCGGGCGGCACAACAGAAAATGAAGGATGGTCGTAGCCAGTCCCCATTCGTAAAGAAAGAAAATCCGGGTCTGCCATTCGCCGCCACCAAAGATATTTCTGATGGCGCTTTCCGAGTCCGGTTTGAATCAATCGCGGCAAGAGGGGGTAGTCTCCATTCAAAATCTCACGTTGAAGGGAGACAAGTTCATCCAATTTAAACCGCGTATTACGCAGTTTCTCTCTATAATCCCCCTCTCGAATTTTGAGGGTTTCAGCATATTTCTTTACCTGGTATTTATGGGAAATATAAGTTGCCAGGGGTGTTCCCATGCCAATGAGAGGGGTAATCAAAAATAAAACCCCAAAGCCAGAAGGTAATCCTGAAGATCTATTGCCTAGCATGAATGCGAACAATACGCCATACATTACCAGCATCAATACCGGCGGCAGAATCATTGTGATCATATTGGGCGCCGCAGGGGGCTGGTGATACCGGGAAGGGGAAGGAATCTCCACAGTCTGCCCAGGCAGCTCCTTCCGTTCACGGGGCTTGATAACAAACAACCTGCGAGAAACCGCAGGTTTGTCTTTTACTTTCAAGGTGCGAACTGCCGCATCATCCAAAGGATAATCGCTCCGCATAGAAATTTATGCAACATACTATATCTTCGTCACACAAGGTAGACGAGAAACACAAACAAATCAACTATTATCTTACCTGCTCCAAAAAAAAATGTACCTAGAGCAGGCTATCCATGACAATCGGGGCAGCTAAGCCAACTTACTCGCCATCGATTCCCATTCGGTTATTTCATTTCCAAGTCGCGTATTGAGCGCCTGAAGATTCTCCAGAAGCGTATTCATGTTTGCCCGCCACTGTTCATACTCGCCGAAAAACTCGGTGGCAGAATTCCCCATCCATGACGGCTGAAGTCCATTCACGGAGCTATTCATGCTTTGAAGCATTGATGTGAGTTGTGAATGTGTGTTGTTCATTGTATTTTGGGTGCTTCGGGCTGACTCGACTTCCATATGTAGTGTGGTCATTTTTTGTTCCTCCAATACCAAATGCAAACTGAACGTTGTAGTAATTATAGTTTAGTTAATGAAATTGTCAACAACCGCAGAAGGGAGTTTCCGTAACAAAGGCGGTGGGCGAAATAGAGGAACTGATCTGAAGGCGCACTCCCCCAAGAGAAAAGCACAGCTTTAGGTCCAGAACTGACTAGCCACCAGACTGCCTGCAAGCAGACCCTCAGAATTTTTATAGCCCCGCACCCGTTTTGCCCTGTTTTTCAATCTGCCAATGATCTGTTCTGTGCGATTATTCGTCCAAGGGATGCCCGGATCATGGTAGAACTCAATATATCTTTCCCAATCTTTGCTCAAACGTAACACAAGATCACGTAGTTTTTCCAAGGGAGTGCGTTTTTCATCCGGCAGGGTTGTCCTGCCAGGAATCTGTTTCCAGAGTTCATGCAAGACCTGGCTGCCATGGCTGGGGAGATCATGGATCAGATCCTGGAGTTTTGGAATGACATACCGCCATTCAGGTGGAAGTTCCTGCTCCAAGAGCTTCAGTGTCTTTCCTGTCCAGCGGCGCACATGGAATTGGCAAATTTGATGTCCCACTTCAAGGTCCCGGGCAATCTCTTTGTAAGTTGCCAGGTCGTCCGTCACAATCGCTCCGATGTTGTGCTGTTGCTTCAAGGCTTTCAACCATGCTTCAACAGCGCCCTTCTCTTTTTCGTCGATTTCTGCTAACGCCAAGACCTGCCCATCCCCCAGATCGACTGCCACCATGATGCCCTGGCCATTGACCCAAGCCCCGTCCACCCCTACGATCCGTGCTGGTTTCCACTTCAATCTGCGACGGATCTGCTGCCCGGCCGCATGCACATCTCGCCAGCCACTCATGTGACTCAGGGACACCCCAAACACCGATAAGATCAGCGCCAGGCTGCGATGGCTCAATCCCAGCGACCACATGATCACGCACAACTTCATCAGTCGTTCGCTTTGCTGGGCAGGGCTCACCCCCTCAGGGTAATATCGAAAGGTCTTGCGACAGCGACAACAACGATACCGATATACTTTCACCTGTCTGACCCGCGTATCTTTCACCCGCTTGTCCACCTCTCCCCAGCGCTGGAAAGTCTCGCCTTCACAATAGGCACACTTCTTCGGTCGATCCTCGCTTTTGCGCTTGACAGCCGGTAAGTTTAGTACAACAATGGACATGACGAACTCCTTGTCGATTGGCTTTGATCACCAATATCTTACAGGGAGTTCGTCTCTTTTGCTTGAAACCCACCAGCCTTGTTACAGTAACAGAAGGGAAGCGGTGATTCACATGGGTTTCTTTAAGTCACTCGGGGTTTTACCCCCTTAAATCCACAATTGGATCTGCCTAGCGTGGTACATTTCTGGTTACCGCTACAAGTACTAATACACATTAACTCCCCAATAATTTCCTTCAAAATTTTCAGTAACCGCTTATTTGCATGGGCTATAATCCGTTGCAAGTTCACTTTTAATATACTAAAAAGGTTGTCCATGCCAAATCATCTTGTCTCGGAAAATTCCCCTTACCTCCTTCAACACGCAAACAACCCCGTGGATTGGTATCCTTGGGGTGAAAAGGCATTAAAGAAGTCAAAACTTGAAAACAAACCCATCTTTCTCAGCATTGGATATGCAGCCTGTCATTGGTGTCACGTAATGGAGCACGAATCATTCGAAGATCCTGAGACTGCAGCGGTCATGAATGAAAATTTTGTAAACATAAAGGTAGACAGGGAGGAACGCCCTGAAATTGACTCCATCTACATGCAAGCAACCGTAGCCATGACCGGCTCCGGCGGCTGGCCAATGTCAGTGTTCTTAACACCTGATCTAAAACCCTTTTACACTGGCACCTATTTCCCACCAGTCCGCCGATATAACATGCCTTCCTTTAAGGAAATACTGCTAAATCTTGCAAGAGCATGGCGTGAAGACACAGGAGAAATTGAACGGGTTGGACATCAAGTTTTGCAGATCCTTCAATCATCTTCCGAGATTTCTGGCAATTCGTATGAAATGACTTCAGACGGACTGACCGAAGCCGAAAAATCTCTTCTAGAAGCATATGATTGGGGATATGGCGGCTGGGGTAATGCTCCAAAATTCCCTCAACCAATGAGCATTGAATTTCTCCTTCGAAGATCACAATTCAATTCCCCACAACGCGAACAATTAATTAAGGCATCAGTGCATGCCCTAGATTCAATGTCACGCGGCGGGATGTATGATGTAGTCGGTGGTGGTTTTTCCCGTTATAGCGTCGATAATTTTTGGAGGACGCCCCACTTTGAAAAAATGACATATGATAACGCCCAGTTAGCCCTCGCTTATCTACATGGATACCTGGTTACTGGCAATGCCGACTATCGCAGGGTTTGTGAAGAAACTCTGGATTTTGTACTGCGCGAATTGACTCATTCGGAAGGCGGTTTTTTCAGCAGTTTGGATGCTGACTCGGAAGGCGAGGAAGGAAAATTCTATGTCTGGACACAAGAGGAACTCGAAGTCACACTGGGGTCAGATTTTGACCTTTTCAAAGCCGCATATGGAATTACCCCATCAGGCAATTGGGAAGGCAAAACCATTCTGCAACGCGCAATTGATACATCTACACTTGCAGCCCGCTTCAAAATGGAGCGAGAGGAAATCACGCTGAATTTGTCCAACTGTCATCAAAGGCTCTTAGGAACGAGAAGTTCTCGCGTCCGACCAGCCACCGATGACAAGGTATTGGTGATGTGGAACTCCCTAATGCTCAAAGCCTTTGCAGAGGCTGGGCGTTATCTAGGGCGTCAGGATTACATTCAAGTTGCCATTCGCAACGCACGATTCTTGTTGAACAACCTGTATATAAATAATCGGCTGCACCGATCTTGGCGGGAAGGACAGACAAAACATAATGCCTACCTGGAGGATTACGCGGGTCTGGTTTTGGCGCTTTTAGCGTTGTATCAATCTGACCCGAATAAAGAGTGGTACCTTTGGGCTTTGAAACTCGCCGACGAAATGATTGAGCACTTTACCGATCCAAATGGAGGTTTTTTCGATACTCGTAATGACCATGAAACCCTATTGGTAAGACCAAAGGATATTCAAGATAATGCCACCCCATCTGGGAATGCACTCGCCGCTGCTGCGCTACTTGAATTAGCTGCATTTGGGGATCGTCTTCATTGGCGTGATCTGGCAGAAAAAATGCTTTCCTCAGTATATGCTGTGATGCTACGCTACCCGACAGGCTTCGCGCAATGGCTGTGTGCGGCTGACTTTGCAGTCGGCCCAACTCATGAAATAGCAATTATTGGCGACACACAACATGCCGAAACCAAAGAATTATTGAATACCCTTTGGAAAACGTTCCGGCCCCGACAGGTAACTGCAATTTCCAATTACCCGCCGGAGCCGAATGCGCCAGCCTTGCTGAAGGATAGACCATTATTGAATAATCTTCCAACAGCATATGTATGCCAGGGATTTGTTTGTTTACAGCCAGTCAATTCACCAACTGAGATGGAGACCCAACTGGCGGGGAACTCAAATCCTTAGTGAGCCATCAGACCATAACTACCGACTGATAACCGTGCTGAAAACACAACTCCGTTTGTACGATTGGGTACACCATTACGAAAAAATGCT
>Ga0172373_10001557_pt1 | contig 37163 bp, 29 predicted proteins | sample Lak10m_2_FD_114546 | JGI IMG/M metagenome (GOLD analysis project Ga0172373, IMG submission 114546) | Freshwater microbial communities from Kabuno Bay, South-Kivu, Congo - kab_092012_10m | ecosystem: Environmental > Aquatic > Freshwater > Lake | place: Democratic Republic of the Congo... | reverse complement strand
GACCATGAGCAAGACCAAGCACAAGAGCGCAGCCACCCCGATTCGCACCGCCACCCGCACAGAGTCCGATTCCTTCGGGCCGATCGAGGTGCCCTCCGAGGCGCTGTGGGGGGCTCAGACGCAGCGCTCGCGCGAGAATTTCAAGATCGGCGGCCAGACCTTCACGCGACCGATGATCCGCGCGCTGGGCATCGTCAAGAAATGCGCCGCGGAGGCCAATCTGGATCTGGGCGAGCTCAAGATGCTCGACAAGCGCGCCCAGCAGGCGCTGCTCGAAGCCTGCGACGAGGTCATCGAAGGGAGGTGGGACGAGCACTTCCCGCTGGTCGTCTGGCAGACGGGCTCGGGCACGCAGAGCAACATGAACGCCAACGAGGTCATCTCCAACCGAGCCATCGGGATGCTCGGGGGGGAACTGGGCTCGAAGAAGCCCGTGCACCCCAACGATCATGTCAATCGTGCCCAGAGCTCGAACGATGCCTTCCCGACGGCGATGCACATCGCGGCGGCCGAGGAGAGCGTGCAGCGCCTGCTGCCCGCGCTCAAGCTGCTGGAGGGAGCGCTGCACGAAAAGGCCCTGCGTTGGAAGAAGATCGTCAAGATCGGGCGCACGCACCTGCAGGATGCGACGCCGCTGACGGTCGGGCAGGAGTTCAGCGGCTACGTGCAGCAGCTCAAGGACGCGCAGCGCGCGATTCGCTCGGCCTTGCCGGCGGTGTACGAGCTGGCGCTGGGGGGCACGGCCGTCGGCACCGGTCTCAACGCGCACCCCCGCTACGCGGCGCTCGTGGCGAAGAAGATCGCGGCACAGACGAAGCTCCCCTTCCGCAGCGCACCCAACAAGTTCTCGGCGCTGGCGGCGCACGATGCGCTGGTGCTGCTCTCGGCGAGCCTGCAGGTCAGCGCGGGCGCGCTGATGAAGATCGCCAACGACATCCGCTGGCTGGGCTCCGGCCCGCGCTGCGGGCTGGGCGAACTGCGACTGCCGCAGAACGAGCCGGGCAGCTCGATCATGCCCGGCAAGGTCAACCCGACGCAGTGCGAGGCCCTGACGATGGTCTGCGTGCAGGTGCACGGCAACCATGCCGCCGTGGCCTTTGCGGGCTCGCAGGGCAATTTCGAACTCAACGTCTACAAGCCGGTGATGATCCACAACATCCTGCAGTCGATCCGGCTCCTCGCCGATGCCTGCGACAGCTTCCGCTCGAACTGCATCGCCGGGCTGGAATTGGATGAGAAGCGCGTCGAGGCCCTGATGCGCCAGTCGCTGATGCTGGTGACGGCGCTCAACCGCCACATCGGCTACGACAACGCCGCCAAGGCCGCGAAAAAGGCCTATCTGGAGGGCACCACGCTGGAAGCGGCGGTGGTGGGCCTGGGGCTTTTGAGCCCCGAGCAGTTCCACAAGGCGATCCAGCCGCACAAGATGGTCAGCCCCAGCGGGGCGGGCTCGGGCGGGGGCTAGCGTTTCCGGCCCGCGCAGCCGATAAGCTTCTTGTCATGATGCGACCGGGATTGGCCCTCACCCTCCTGCTGCTGGCACTGTTGGGCTGCCTGACGGGCTGCACGAGCGAGGCGCCGCGCGTGCCCAAGCACGTCGTGCTGCTCGTGATCGACACGCAGCGCGCCGATCGGCTGGGCAGCTACGGCAACCAACGCGGGCTGACACCGGTGCTCGACGCCCTGGCGCGCGAGGGTGTCGTGTTCGAGAACTGCGTTTCGCAGGCCTCGTGGACCAGCCCCAGCATGGTCTCGATGCTCAGCGGTCAGGCGATCAGCGAGGAGGTCATGACCCTGCCCGCTGGCAAGCCGACTCTGGCCGAGCGCTTCCGCGCCGCGGGCTGGCGCACGGGCGGTTTCGTGTGCAACAACATCCTCGACGAGAAGCACGGCTTCGACCGCGGCTTCGAGGAGTATCAGTGCCAGCTCGCGCCCTACGGCGAGAACACGCCCATTCTGGAGTGGCTGCGCGCGCGGCGGAACGAGCGCACCTTCACGTGGATCCATCTCAACGAGGTGCACGACGAAAAGCACCCCGAACTCGGGCCGACCTACTGGCCGATTCCTCCGGAGTTGTGGCGCAAGTGGCGCGACGTGCGCGAGGGCCTGCCGCAGGCTCGCGAGGAGTACTACCAGCGCCTCAGCGAAAAGCTGGCGCTCCGGCACGGGGCCGAGAGCCGCGAGCGCATCCAGGCCGATCTGGGCGGTTACGACGACGATGTGCGTTACGAGGACAACCGGATCGCGGAGATCTTCGAGGAACTGCGTCAGCTCGGCCTGTGGGAAGACACGCTGATCGTGATCGCGGCTGACCACGGCGAAGGCCTGTACACGCGCGAGCAGTTCCTGAGCGGCACGCGCAAGGCCGCCCTGGAGCGCGGCGAGGACCCGACGCTGGTCAACACGCTGCAGATGACGCACGGTTCGCAGGGCTACTGGGAACTGATCCACGTGCCGCTGATCCTCAAAGCCCCGGGTCTCGCTCCCGCGCGCGTCAGCGGCTACGTCGAGAACCTCGACATCGCGCCCACGCTGGTGGAGCTGGCGCAGCTCGGCGACGCCGAGGGTCTGCAGGGCCGCAGTCTGGTCGCCCTCGCGCGCGATCCCGATGACCAGAAGCTCTTGGCGCCGCAGGTCTTCAGCTTCACGCGCTACCAATCCGGCGTGATCACGCAGGCGGGCCGCCACCTCCTGGTCCCCAGTCCGCGCGGCGAGTGCGATTTCGGTCTGGTCGCCGAACTCTACGATCTCAAGCGCGATCCGGAGTGCCGTCGGAACCTGCTGCTCGTGGGCGGTCGCGAGGCTGGCGAGGCCGCCCGGCTCGCCGCGGAGCTCGACCCAATCCTGCGCCGGCGCGAGGCCGAGGGCCTGCACGGCGCGCCCACGCAGCTCGATGAGAGCACGCAGGCGAAGCTCGCGGGTCTTGGCTACATCGGCAGCGAGGTGGTCGACCAGCTGCGCAGCGATCTACTGGGGAAGAGCACCGAGGCGCTGCTCGACGACCTGGAGCGGACCTACGCTCACGATTGCCTGCTGCGCCATGAGGTGGCGCGGGCGCTGAGCGGGCGCAAGTTCACGGCCGAGGAGCGCGCCCGCATCGAGGCGGTGCTCCAAAAAGAGCCCTCCGGGGCCGTTCAGGCCGCTCTGCGCAGGGTTTTGTAGACAAGCGCGGCGCTTCCGCTACACTCTCTCCCCCCAAGCGGGCGCGGGAGCGCCCTTGCGGAGTCCACGCATGCATACCAAGATTCGTTCCTCCTCGGCCAAGCACAAGAAGCAGACCGGGTTCCTGACCCGCCAGAAGACCAAGGGCGGCCGCAAGACCAACCGCCGCCAGCGTCGTCGCCACGGCAAGATCTGATTCGCGCGCGCCTCGCAGGACGAGGAGCGGCGCCTGCATCCCATGTCCTCGAAATCCCAACCGGCCCCGTTCCTGCCGCGCACGCGCGCTGAAATGGCGGCGTTGGGCTGGGAGGCGCTGGATGTGCTGATCGTGACGGGGGATGGCTACGTGGACCATCCCTCCTTCGGCCATGCGGTGATCGGCCGCTATCTGGAATCCAAGGGCTACCGCGTGGGCATGCTCGATTGCCCGGATCTGGAGCCCGATGGCTCGGGCTGGAAGCGCCTGCCCGCCCCACGGCTGTTCGTCGGCGTCACGGCCGGGACCATCGATTCGATGGTCACGAACTACACGGCCTCGAAGAAGCGCCGGCGCATCGATGTCTACCGGCCCGGCGGCACGCCTGGCCGGCCCAACCGCGCCACGATCGCCTACACGGCGCAGGCCCGGCATCACTTCCCCGGACTGCCGGTGATCATCGGCGGACTCGAGGCCGGTCCGCGCCGGCTGGCGTACTGGGATTACTGGGAGGAGAAGGCGCGTCGCTCGATCCTCGTCGACAGCAAGGCCGATCTGCTCGTGTGGGGCATGGGCGAGCGCGCGGCGCTGGAGATCGCGGAGCGCCTCGAGCGCGGAGCGAGCCTCTCCGGCATGCCGGGCACCTGCGAGATCCTGAGCCGCGAGAAACTCCCCGAGAACGCGCGCGAGGTGCCGAGCTTCGAGGACCTCAACGCCGACCTCGACCATCTGATCGAGCTGTTTCACGCCGTGCGCGAGGAGAACAGCCCCTCCTCGCGGCCGATCGCCCAGGCGCACGGCAGCCGCTACCTCGTGCAGTACCCGCCGCCGCCGCCCGCCGCTCAGGCCGAGGTCGACAGCTTCTACGACTTGCCCTTCGCGCGCGCCTGGCATCCCGATCACGATCGCGCCGGCGGCATCGCGGCTCTGGAGCCGGTGCGCTGGTCGGTCAACACGCACCGCGGCTGCATGGCCGACTGCAGCTTCTGCTCGATCACGTTCCACCAAGGCCGCTCGATCCAGTCGCGCAGCGAGGAATCGATCCTGAAGGAAGCGGCGCAACTCGCCGCGGATGTCGATTTCCGCGGCACGATCACCGATGTCGGCGGCCCCACGGCCAACATGTGGGGACTGGGCTGCAAGCTGCTCGAAAAGGGCGAGCCCTGCCTCGACCGCGACTGCCTCACGCCCGATCCCTGTCCCGCGCTGCGGCTCGACAAGACATCCGAGGGCTATCGCCGCCTGCTGTCGCTGGTGCGCAACACCAAGGGCGTCAAGCACGCGTTCGTCTCCAGCGGCATCCGCTTCGACATGCTGCGCGGCAAGGACGGCAAGCTCCTGCCGCTGCACCACGATCTGGTGCAGCACCATGTGCCCGGGCGCATGAAGCTCGCGCCCGAGCACGCCAGCGATGCGACGCTGGAGGCGATGAACAAGCCGCGCTTTGAGGTCTACGAGCGCTATGAGGCCGACTACAAGCAGGAATGCCGCGAGTCCGGCCGCGACCAGCATCTGGTCAACTACTTCATCGTCGGCCATCCCGGCACGAGCCTCGCCGACGCGCTCGATCTGTTCGAGAAGTTGCTCGATCGCAACTACTCGCCCGAGCAGGTGCAGGAATTCATTCCGCTGCCGATGACGCGCGCCTGCGTGCAGTACGTCACGGGCAAGGATCCGCTGACCTACAAGGAGCTGCATGTGCCGCGCGGCGAGCGCGAGCGGCGCATGCAGAAGGCGCTGGTGCGCTGGAAGGCGCCCGAATCGCGCGCGCTGGTCGAAGAAGCGCTCCAGCAGGCGGGCCGCGCCGATCTCCTCGAGCGCTTTCAGCGCGCGATCCGCGCCGTCAACCGGCGCGCCGGCCGCGAAGCCGATCTCGATCTCGACACCTGCGGCTAGGCGCCGGGCGCCGTCCGCGGAATCCATACGAGGCACAGGGCCTCGATCTGGATGTTGGTCTTGCGCGGCGCGATCTCGAGCGGCTCGATGCCTCCGGCGAGGGCCTCGATTTGGGCCTGCAACTGCGCCAGATCGGCCTGGAAGGACTGCTCGAGCTCTCCCTTGGCGGTCTGCAGCGCCTCGAGCGAGTCCTGCGCCTGCTCGACGTCGAGGCCCTGCTTGTTCATGCGCGAGAGCGCGCGCGCTCCGCTGGCAGCGCGGCCGAGCTTGCTGGCGGCCCGGCCGGTGAAGGCACCCAGAATCGAGGCGCCCACCGTGGCCCAGCCGCTCAGCTTGGATTCCTGAGCTTCGGCGCGTTCGCGCGCGAGCTTGCCGCTCATGCGCTGCACGCGCTCGTCCAGTGCCGCCACCTTGGGCGCGTACTTGCGTCGCAGCGCCTCGCTGGCTTCGTCGCGCCGCTCGCGCACGGCCTGCTGCACGCGCTGCGCGAAGGCGCGCTGGTCCTCATCCGGTGTGGAGCAGAGCTTGAGTTCACGGTGCTGGAAGAGCTTGAGGCGCGCCTCCGTGTACAGCAGCAAGGCCAGCTGTTTCTGCCAGGCGGCATAGCTTCTTGCCTGCAGCGCCGCCTTGGGCAGCTCGGCAAAGCGCGCGCCCTCGGCCGGCCGATCGAGAAAGCGCGTCTCGTCCAGTTCGGTCGGCTCGGCGGCGTGCCAGTCGATCAGCGGGTTGGCGGCATCGAGCTTGAGCAGCACGCGGGCGCGGTTGTGCTGCGTGAGGCCGAGCTTGCGCTCCTCGTAGAGCACCGAGGCGCGCGCGTACAGCGCCGGCGAGTAGCTCTCGACGCGTGCGTCGGCGGGCAGGAAGTGCTGCTCGATGCCGGCCGGCAGCACGGGCGCGCCGGCGAGCGCGGCCGGAAGGTCGCGGGCAGCAGCACTCGCGGAGGGGAGCGGCTGTGGCCTCACCGCGGGCGCGGGAGACTCGGCGCAGGGCGCGGGAGACTCGGCGCAGGGCGCGGGAGACTCGGCGCAGGGCGCCGCCGTGGCGGGCTTGAGCGCCTGCAGCTGCGCGCGCGTCAGCGGTCCGGCGAGGTAGCTCATCGTCCAGCGCGTCTGGAAGATCTGCGGCGCGGGATCGTGGATGTTCTGCATCAGGAACACGCGCTTGCCGAGGCTCGAAAGCGTCGCTTCCATGCCCGCGCGGTCAAAGCCGGCGCCCGCTTGCGCGGCGGCGCCCTCGAGCCCGTCGAGCACGCGCTGCTTGTCGCGCGCGGTCTGCAACCGGCCGAGAAACCAGGTTCCGCAGTTGGCGAGGCCCTTGTAGTCCAGATCGACCGGATTCTGCGTCGCGAGCACGACACCGAGCCCGTAGGCGCGCGCCTGCTTGAGCAGCGTCAGCAGCGGCTGCTTGCTGGGCGGATTGGCGACCGGCGGGAAGTAGCCGAAGATCTCGTCCATGTACAGGATCGCGCGCAGCGAGCCCGTGCCCGACTGCGTGCGCATCCAGCTCACGGTCTGCGTCAGCAGCAGCGTGACGAAGAACATGCGCTCAGCGTCGCTGAGGTGCGCGATCGAGAAGATCGCGATGCGCGGCAGGCCTTGCGCGCCGACGAGCGCGCGGCCCACATCCAGCGGTTCGCCCTCCATCCAGGCGGCGAATCCCGGCGACGCGAGCAGGTTGTTGACGCGCATCGCGAGCGTGAAGCGCTCCTTGGCGGGGTAGAAGGCTTCCAGCTCGAACACGCCGATGCGCGCGAGGCCCGGATCCTGGATGAGCGCGATCAGTCGGGCGAGATCGAGGTCTGCGCCCGCCTGCCACGCGCGCTCGAACAGCGTCGCGAGCAGGATGTGTTCCCGGCTCTGCAGCGGGTCGCCCTCGATGCCGAGCAGCCCGAGCAGGCCGCTGACCGTGGCCGCCACGCGCTCGCGCAGCAGTTCGGGTGCCTCGCGCACGGCGGGCGGCGGGCTGGCAAAGGAGCCGAGCATCGAAACCGGGATGCCGGCGTTCGAGCCCGGCGTGTAGACGGCGAATTCGGCGGCCGCTCGCAGGCGCGCGATGCGGTTCCCATCCTGCCCCCAGTCGGCGAGGCCTTGCTTCCAGCGCTGCGCCTCGGCTTGCGCGAAGGCTTCCGGGCTCAGGCCCTGCATGCGCGCTTCATCGCGGTTGATCCACGGCAGGAAGTCGCTCTCCTTGAGTTGCGGAAAGCTCAGCAACAGGTTGGAAAGATCGCCCTTGGGGTCGATCACGATCGCGGGGATGCCGTCGATCGCGGCCTCCTCGAGCAGCGCGAGGCACAGCCCGGTCTTGCCGCTGCCGGTCATTCCGACGCACAGCGCATGCGTCACGAGATCCTTGGACTCGTACAGCAGCAGGCCCTCGCGCGGGGCGTTGCGCTCCAGATCCCAGGGTCGACCGAGATAGAAATAGCCCAGGCGTTCGAAATCGCGGGTCTGCATGCGTTGGGGCTAGCGTGGCTGCCAGCGGCCATCCTGCCAGACGAAGAGCCCGCGTTCGAGCGGCGGGTCGAAGCGCTGGGTGGCCCCGCGCTCGATGGCAAGCTCCACGAGCCGCCACTCGCCGAGCACCAGATAGATCTCATCCGCGCCGCTGCACAGATAGGACGGCTCCGGCCCGCTCTCGCGCAGGATGCGCCGGCGCTGATCGCCGCCGGCCTGCTGCAGCGTGGCGTACACGCGCGTGTGGCGCGGCAGCCCGCGCAGCGTCAGGGCGCGGGTGCCGGCGGCCGGGGTGCGGTAGACGATCAGCGGGCCGTTGCATTGCGTCAGGATCAGCTCCGGCACATGGTCGCCGTCGAGGTCGCCGCGCAGCAGGCCGCGGCCGACGAGCGGCTGGGCCGTGAAATCCCCGCCGGGCGCCTCACGGAAACGGCCGTTGTTGAGGCCCTCGAAGACCAGTGCGGGCTGCCGGTAGCTCTTGCCGTCGTGGTACAGCTCGATGTTGTCGATGATGTGGCCGTTGGCGATCGCCAGATCGAGCGTGGGGCCGCCCAACAGGCTCTCGAGCACGCAGCCGAAGCCGACCGGCAGGCGCGTGGGATTTTCCAGGCCGCTTTGGTGCGTGGTGTCGTCGAACAGCAGGCCGCCCTGAGAGCTGTAGAGCGTGTCGGATTCATCGTCGAAGCCCGTCACGAACAGATCGAGGTCGAGATCCCCGTCGACGTCGCCGACGGCGATGCCCATGCTCGCTTCGGTGCGCCCGTAGCGGTCGACGCCGGTGCCCGAAAGCAGCGTGAGATCCTCGAAGCGTCCGCCGCCGAGGTTGTGGTAGAGCCGGTTTTCGGTGCTGTCGTTGGCGACGTACAGATCGACGCGGCCGTCGCCGTCGAGATCGCTGGCGGCGACACCCAGCCCCTTGCCGCCGGGATCGGAGAAGCCCGCTTCGCCCGTTGCATCGACGAAGCGGCCGTCTCCAAGGTTCTTCCAGTAGCGGTCCTCGAGGCCCTCGTACGCATCCGGATGGCAGTAGCTGCGCCAGCCCGGACGGCGCTCGCCGCACCACAGCGGCTTTTGCAGATCGACGGCCACATAGCTCGTCACGAACAGATCCAGATCGCCGTCCTGATCGCCGTCGAAGAACACGGCGCTGGTGGTCCAGCGCGGCTCATCGATGCCGCTCGCCTGCGTGTGGTCGCGGAACGAGGCCTTGCCGTCGCCGAACAGCAGCAGATCCGCGCCGAGGCGCGTCAGGTACACATCGAGCGCGCCGTCCGCGTTGCAGTCGCCGATCGCAAGCCCCATGCCGTAACCGGGCGTCGCCAGATCGCCGCTGCGCTCGGTCTGGTCGCGGAAGCGTCCGCGCCCGTCGTTCTGGAACAGTCGGTTGACGGGCGAGCCTTCACTCGGCGTGAGCGGGCCGCCCTGGATCGCGATCAGGTCGAGATCGCCGTCGGAATCAAAGTCGCCGAGACCGGCGCCAGCGCCCATCGTCTCGGGCAGATGCTTGGCGCTCGTCTGGCCCGCGTCGTGGCGAAACGCGATGCCGGTGGCGAGCGTGATGTCCTGAAAGCCACCGCGCGCGCTCGGCGCCAGCGCCGTGGGCGGAGTCTCGCGGGAGCAGGCGCACAGTCCCAGCAGCACGAGCATGCGACGCATCAGCGCGGAGCCTCCAGCCGCTGGATGCGGGATCGGATCGCCGCGTCTTCGGGGCGCAGCTTCTCGGCCTCGCGGAAGCAGCGCAGGGCCTCGTCGGTGCGCGCGCCGAGGAGCGCGAGATCGCCGGCGCGCACCCACAGGCGCGCATCGGGTGTGCGCGCCAGCGCCTCGATCAAGAGCGCGTGTCCGCGCTCGGGCTGCCCGCGGGACTCGTTCCAGTGGCGCGCCAGCCGCAGCAGGATCGGCACGCGCTCCTCGGCGGACCGGGCGCATTCCAGCGCAGTCTGGTAAAGCGCCTCGGCGCGCTCGTAGCGCTCCAACTCGCTCTCCGCCTCCGCGAGCGCCGCGAGATTGGCGGCATGGCGCGGCGCCAGATCCACCGCGCGGCGCGCGAAATCCCAGCGGTCGAGCTTGGGCAGCAGCGCGCGGTGGCGCGCCATCGTCGCCAGCCCGGCTTCGCGCATGCCAGCAGCGAGTTGGGCGCGACCCAGTCCGAACAGCGCCTCGCCGTCGACCGGATCGAGGGCGAGCGCGCGCTCGAAGGCCTGCACGGCGCCGGCGGGATCCTGAAGGCGCGCGCGCCGCCGGCCCTCGGTGCTCCACAGGCGCGCATCGCTGTTCCACAGGCTCTGCGACGCGCTCTTGAGCAGCGCATCGCATTCCTCAAAGCGCATCAGCGCCTCGAGCGCGTCGAGCTTCTGCAGCAGACCTTCGGGGCTGGAGCTGTCGAGCAGCGGCACGGCCGCTTCGTATTGCGCGAGCTTGTAGTGCGCCTCGCCTCGCAGCGCGTCGGCTCGCCGGTCCAGCGGCTCGAGCGTGGCGAGAGCGGCCTGTGCGCGGTGCACGTCGAGCTGCCAGCGCGCCAGCTCCAGCCTCAGGGCCGCGCGCTCGGGTTGGGCGGCGAGTTCCTCCGCGCGCAGGCTCAAGGCCTCCTCGCGCCGGCCTTCGCCCCACAAGCGGGAGGCATCCTGGGCCAGCAGCACGGTCAAAAGCAGCCCGGCCAGCATGCGTTCCATGCTAGAGACCGCTCCGGTTTCGGCAAGCCGGTTCGCGATCCCGTATACTGAAACGGATGCGCCTTTGGAACTTCATCGTGCTCGTCAGCCTGTCCCCGCTCCTCACGGCCGCCGATCTGCGCGTCGAGGCGCGCAACGGGAGGGCGGGCGAAGCTTCGGCCGTCCAGCTCAGCGGTGATGCCGGAGCGGGCTTCCAGCTGTTCGTGCGCGCGGAAGATCCCGGTCTGCCGCTCTCCAGCGTGTACCTGCCGAGCATCACGCCGCTGCGCGTGGGCCCTTCGAACATGATGCTCGCCGGCGTGCTCGACGAGAAGGGCCGCGCCAGCCTGGATTTCGAGGCCACGCTGGGGCTGGATCAAAAGCGCCTGCGCTTCGTGGCGCGCTACACGGCGGGCTCGCAGAGCCTCTCGAACCAGGCCCGCAAGACCTTCCTCGCCGCCAACAGCTTCGGTGAAGCTTCCGCGACCGCTCAGGGTGCCTCCTTTCAGGGCGATCTGTTCGGGCTGCGCGACGGCAGCGCGCTGGCGATCGGCGGAGCGGGACCGCTCGTGTCGATCTACGATCCGGTCAGCGAGGAGACGCGCTTTGCCGGCCTGTTGAGCGGACTGCCGCTGTTCCAGACGCGCGTGCAGCTGGCCGATGACCGGGTGCTGCTGGTGGGTGGGCTCGATCCGCAGGGCGCGCCGCTCGCGACCGCGCAATTGTTCGACCCCGCGACGGGCCTCAGCACCGAACTGCCCGCGATGGCGAGCGCGCGCGCGGGCGCTGCGGGCGCGCGCCTTGCCAACGGCAAGATCCTGATCATCGGCGGCTTGTCGGTGATCGACATCACCGATCCCGCGACCTTCTTCAACGGCATCCTCAACACGACCGAGATCTTCGATCCCGCCACCAACGGCTTCAGCGCCGGTCCCAACATCCCCGAACGCAAGGTCTTCGCGACCGCGACGCTGCTCAACAACGGGCAGGTGCTCGTGGCGGGCGGCCTGGGCGTGCTGCCGATCGTCAACATCCCGTTCGTCTCGAACACCGGCTATCTCTACACCACCAGCAGCAACAGCTTCGGCTTCTTCCCCAAGCTGTTCACCGAAGGCCGCTTCCTGCACAACGCCACCAAGCTCAAGGACGGGCGCGTGATGCTCTCGGGCGGCATCACGGCGGATCTCAGCGGCGTGCTCCAGACCGGTGATGTGTCGCAGATCGCGTTCAACACGATCGCCAGCACCGCCGTGTACACGACCGCCGGTTCGGGCTCCTTCTCCAACGGGCCCACGCTCGCCACCTCGAGGGCGCTGCACACCTCCAGCGCGCTCAGCGACGGCCGCGCCCTGCATGCCGGCGGCGTCAGCGGAGCGCTCGACATCGGCTCGATCCTGAAGGGCGTGCCGATCCTGCCGGCCGCCACCGACACGAGCGAACTGACCACCACGAGTCTGGCGCTGCCCGGACCGCTGCTGCCCGGGCTGCGGGCGGGTGCGAGCGCCTGGACGGATCCGGGCAACTCGCGGGTCGTGATCTACGGCGGCGGCGCGAGCAGCGTCGTGCTGTACCAGCCTTGATTTCTGGCCGCGGATCGGCCGGTTTGCTAGCGTCTGCACAGTGACCGCAAACCCGCGCGAGCTGTACCGCTGGGCCAACCAGCTGGGCGCCTGGATGGACTCCTCCGGCGCGGATGCCGACGTGGTGATCTCCTGCCGCGTGCGGCTCGCCCGCAACATCGACGGCTATCCGTTCGTGGCGCGCCTCAGCGACGAGACCAAGGCGCAGGATCTGGCCGAACGCAGCCTGGGCGTGCTGCGCGAGCTCGCGCTGTGCGGAGAGACGCTCATCGTGCGCATGAAGGAGGCCTCGCCGCTGCTGCGCCTGATGCTGCGCGAGCGCCATCTGATCAGCCGCGACCTCTCGCCCTCGGAAGACGGCAGCCACGCGCTGCCCGGGCGCGCGGTGGCCTTCGGCGCCGACGAGACCGTCTCGGTGATGGTCAACGAGGAGGATCACCTGCGCATCCAGGCGCTCGCCGGAGGCTTTCAGCTCGGGCTTGCCTACCAGCGCGCCCAGGCCGTGGAGCGAGAACTCGAGACGGCGCTGCCGCTGACCTACCACGAGGAGCTGGGCTGGCTGACGGCCTGCCCGACGAATGTGGGGACCGGTCTGCGCGCGTCGGTGATGCTGCACCTGCCCGCGCTCGCGATGGTCAAGCCGGAGCTGGAGAAGGTCTTTCAGGCGGCCACGCGCACCGGCCTCGCGGTGCGAGGCCTGTACGGCGAGGGCAGCCGCGCCGTGGGGGACTTTTATCAGATCTCCAACCAGATCACGCTCGGCCGCTCCGAGGAAACGCTGATCCAGGATCTCGAGGCGCTGGTGCAAAAGATCATCGCCTTCGAGCGCCGCTTGCGGCAGCTCTTGCTCGAGGAGCAGCAGCCCGCGCTGCGCGATCGCGTCTCGCGCTCGATCGGGCTGCTGCGGACCGCGCGCGCGATGCCGACCGAAGCCGCGCTGGCACATCTGTCGCACGTGCGCCTCGGCGTCCAGCTTTCCATGCTGGAAGGACCGTCGCGTGAGCTGCTCAATGCGCTGGCGGTGCAGGTTCAAAAGGCGCATGTGCAGGCCTTGTTCCAGGAGCAGGCTGGCGCGGGCTTGCTGGAGACCAGCGAGCGCGACCGGTTGCGGGCCAGCTTGCTGCGCCAGCGCCTCGCCGAGCGCACCTGAAGGGGAACCGGCTAGGGGGAGCGCTAGCCTCGAAGGACTTTCCACGCCTGCGCTTCAAGGTTCGCTTGCGGGCTGGCCGATGGCCCTTGGCATGTCCCTGTTCGCCTTCCCCCCAGAGCCGCCGCCGTCGGCGGAGCACGTGCGCATCGAGGCCGTTCAGGGCCGGGTCGAGGCGCTGCAGGGGCCCGATCTGCCCACGCGCGTGACGGTCGGAAGCACGCTGTCGGGCGGCGCCGTGGGCCATCTGGAAACCGGTGTGGGCGCGCTCGCCTGCGTCGGGTGGCCCGGCCGCGCGTCCGCGCGCATCGAAGGTCGCGCCGGCGTGGAATGGAGCAGCGACGGCCTGTCCGTGCTGGAGTGCCAGGCGCTGGAGCTGGAAGTGCGTCGCGGTCCGCTGACCCTGCGCACGCAGGATGGCTGGACGCTGCGGATCGAGCGCGGAGCGCTGTCCCTGCGCGCCGGACAGGGGCGCGGCTATCGGCTCGAAAACCACGCGGGGCTCATCGCGAGCCTGTGGCACTCCTCCGGTCCCTTCCTGAGGCCGGTGGAACTGCCTGCGCCGGGCGAGGTTTGCTGGCTGCCGGGGCTCGGTCTGGCGCCCAGCCGCGCCAAGCCCGAGGATTTCGCCGTCTGGCGCTCCTACGAGTGGCCCTGGGGTCTGCCTCCGGCGCCGCTGTTGGTCACGCCGCCGCCGCCCGCGCCGAGGCTCCCCAAAGCGGTGAGCGGGCTGGCGGAGCCGGTGCTGGAACCGACACCGCCGCCCGAGCCGCAACCCGAGCCGGTCGCGGAGCCGATGGTCGAACCCGAGCCGGTCGCGGAGCCGGTGGTCGAGCCGGAGCCCGTCGCGGAGTCGGTGGTCGCGCCCGCCCCGCAACCCGCGCCCGCGCCCGCGCCGCAACCCGAGCCGGCGCCCGCTCCGCAACCGGAGCCCGAGCCGGCGCCCGCTCCGCAACCCGCTCCGCAACCGGTGGTCGAAGCGCCCAAGCCTCCGCCGGCCGCGCCCGTGCTTCGCCTCCCCGCCGCGAAGTTGCCACCCGAGGCTTTCTGGAGACGCGGCCCGATCGTGTTCCAGCGCCATTCCGAGCTGCGCGTCGACACCGCCGGCAACGACGGCACGCGCCTGCGGCTCTCGACGCAGACCAGCGCCCGACTGCGCATTTACGGCGCCAGCCAGGTCTTCGATCTAGAACCCGGCGGCCTGATCGTCTTCAACGCCAGCGGCGAGCCGGTCGCGGTGCTCGGTGCCGTCGAGAAGCCCAACGAGGGGCTGCCCGACGAGCCGGCGCGCGCCAAGGTGCCGGTCTATCCTTGAGCTTGCCGCGCGCGGCGGAACCACCACCACTCGTACAGGTAGTGCAGCGCGGCGGACGCGTAGGTGATGCTCAGGCCGACGGCGACCCCGTAGAACGGATCGACCCAGGCGAGATACCAGACCGCCAACGCATTGAAGACCAGCCCGACGATGCAGATCAGCATGCCCGCCAGCAGCGTGTTGGTCACGAGATAGAAGATGTCGTTGGCGACGGAGAAGCTCATCACCAGGAAGCCGGGCACGAGAATCCAGGCCATGTGGCGCACGGGTTCGTGGTAGCTCAGCGGGAAGATCCAGCCCACCATGGCGCTGAGCAGCGGCATCGCGGCCAGCACCCCTGCGCTGATCAAGGCGCCACTGATCAGCACCGTGCGCGCGAACTCCCGGCGGAAGCGCTCCATGTCGCGCAGGCCCGCCAGTTCGGAGAACTTCGGCAGCAGATTGCGGCTGATGCCCTGCATCAGGAGCAAGGGAACCGACAACAGCCGCTGCGCGATGCGCAGGTAGGCCACGGCGGCCGTTGAGCCGGAAACGAAGTTGAGAATCAGCGTGGGCAGAGCCTGCGTTCCGATCGCATCGACGGAGCGCGTGAGACCGAGCTTGAATGCCAGCGGAAGGCCCTTTTTCAGCGGGACATCGCGCGCGTGGCCGGCGATCTCGCGCCAGCCGGGGAGGAAGTCGGCCTGGGCCCGCGCGCTCGCGTAGCCGTGCAGCGCGAGCAGGCTGGCGACGGCCGAGGCAGCCAAGGTCCCGTAGATCGCGCCCGAGGCATCGCCGAAGTAGAGCGCGCCGATCCCGATCAGGAACATGCGCAGCACTTCGGTGCCGTTCTCGATGCGCGCGAGCGCCAGCATCTGGCGCGTGCCCTGCAGTCCGGCTGCAAGCACGACCTTGGGCAACTCGAGCAGCGGCGTCAGCGTCAGCAGCAGCGCGAGCCGCGTGCTGGTCTCGTCGGCACGCATCAGCGGACCGAGCATGGGCAGCAGCAGCGCGCCCAGCAGCAGCAGCGCGAGACCCACCAGCGCATAGCTTTTCAGCAGAAAGCCGAGCCAGGCGCTGGCCTTGTCATCGAGCCCGCGAGCGCGCGCGGAGGCGATCTGGCTCACCGCGGCACCCTGCAGCCCCTGGTTGAGCGCGAAGAACAGCAGCGCGTACAGCGAGAGCGCCAGGTAGTACTGCCCCTGCGCTCCCGGACCGATCAGGTGCGCGAGCAGAACGGTGCCCGCCAGATTGGCTCCGGCATTGACCAGCGAACTCGCCTGCAACACGAGCGTGTCGCGCACGAACTTGCGCTGGCGCAACTGCTGCAGCCTGGCATGGAGGCGCTGCCACATTCCGGCTCAGGAACCCGGGCGGGCTCCCCGGGGGAGAAACAGGAAATCCTGCACGTCCTGCATGCCGGAAAGATCGACGCGCTCGTAGCCGAGGCGGTAGAGCGCCTCGAGCACTTCGAGTTGCGACGCGTACTCCGGATGGATGTCCTCGCGCAGCAGTTCCGCGAGGATCGGCGGCCGGCAACCGGTGCGTTCGAGGAAGGGCAGGATGCCGCGCAGCACGCGGTGGTCGTAGCCCTCGGTGTCGCTCTTGATGAAGTCGATGCGCTCGATGCCCTGCTCGCGCGCGTAGTCGTCGAACACGCGCACCTCGATTTCCTCGGGGCGAAAGTCCATGAAGCCGCGGCGGCGCTCGACGATCTCCTCGTCGATCACGTTGCCACCGGGATTGTGCTTGGGCTTCCAGATCTTCCCGGCGAAATTCTTGTCGCCGAGCGCGAAGGCCTCGACGCGCACGCGCGGGTTGCCCGCGAAGCGCTGCGCGCAGGCGGCGCGGTGCGCCGCCACGGGCTCGAACATCCACACGCGCGCATCAGGCCGGCTTTTCAGGATCTCCTCGGTGAAGAGCCCGATGTTGGCGCCCACGTCGAGCACCGCCGCGCCCTCGGCCGGTATCCAGGGCAGGGCGGTCGCCACCGTGTCCTGCACCACGCGCCGCACGCGGGCTTCCCACTCGGCGGCGCTCGGGCCGCGGCCGAACAGGCGATAGCGCAACAGACGCACCCGGCCCAGCAGCCGATCCAGCCAATCAGAGTCTTCGTGCATCGTGCGTGTCGCCATCAGAGTGCAGGGCGGACCGACCGCCGGTCAAGAGCGCGATGCGTCAGCGCATCAGCGGATCGCGCAGCAGCACTTCGCGCAGGACTCCGGCCATCGCTTCGGCGCACAAATCCGGATCCACGGCGAGGTCTCCGCTCTGGCAGCGGCCCGTGCCGCCGATGCGGGCCGTGTGCACGCCCGCGCGCCATCCGGCCGCGAGCTGGTTCGTGTCGGCCGAGAGCACCCAGCTCTCGCCCAGTTCGATGCCGTCTTCCTGCATCGCGTGGTAGAAGACTCCCGTGTTCGGGAACTCGAAGACCGACTCGCGCTGGCGCTCGCCGGCGCCAGCTTTGGAATCGAGGCAGGCGTAGTGGCGCGTGAGTGTGACCCCTTGGGCGCACAAGAGCTTCAGAAAGTGCGGCTCAAAGCGCGTCCAGCGCTCCTCCGCCAGCTCGCCCAGGGCGATTTCCGGCTCGTTGCCGCAGACGTAGAGCTTCCAGCTGCGCTGCGTCGCGCGCGCCAGCAGGCTGACGCAGTCCAGATCGAAGTGCTCCAGTTCCAGCTCGCCGATGGCGGACAGGCCGGCGGGCTCCAGAAGCCCTTTCCAGCGCGACAGGAACAGGCCGCGGGGGGGGATTCCGCTGCCGGGGATCGGGGAAAAGGTGCGGTGTTGGCGGGAGTGGGGCATGCTGCGGCTCGGGGTGGATGCAGGCAGTTTTCGGACATCTCCGGCCGCTCTTGAGCCGCACTTCCCGGTTCTTCGCGTGCGAGCCTGGGCGCGGAAAATAAGTCCGGGCATTGGATTCCACCGACCTGTTCTTCCGATGAAGACTGCGTGCAGACCGCGCGCAAGATTGCGATCCTCGTCGACCCCATCGCCCTTTCGAGGAAGGGCGGGGATCACGCCGCGCAATTGGCTCGGGAACTGCTCGGTCAGGGCGCCACCGTGCGCGCCTTCGGGGCTCCTCCGGGTTCTCTGCCGCAGTCCTCGAGCGAACATGGCACGACGCTGGCGCAGTACGCACCCGACGCGATCCTCGCCTACGATGCGGTTTCTCCGGCCGCCTGGATCGGAGCGCTGCACGCGCGCAAGCACCACATTCCGCTCGTGCTGATCGAGGGCGATGCCTCGCTCGCCGCGCGCCGATTGCGCCATCTGGGCCTGTGGATCTTCGGTCCGACGGTGCGGCGCACGGCGAGCGCTCTGGTGGCGCTCGATCCGCAGGCCGAGCAGCGCCTGCTGGCCCAGAAGTTCGCGCGCGAGCGCGTGACCCGGATTCCGCCCGGGGTCGATCTGGAGGAGTACCGGCCGGGCCTGACGAGCGGGCTGGTCCACCGCCACCACATCCGCGGCCGACTGCTTTTGTACGCTGGCCACCTGAGCGAGGGGCGCGGACTGGAGCTCTTGATCTCCGCCTATGCGCGGACGCTCTCGCAGAACGGCGACTGGAATCTCGCGCTGGCGGGGGACGGCCCGCTGCGCTCCCGGCTGCGCACCCAGGTCGAGCGCCTCGGCATCGCCTCCAGCGTCCACTGGCTCGGCGAAGTGGGCGAGGCCGAACTGCCGGGCCTGCTCGGAGCCAGCACGCTGCTGCTCGTGCCGGGCACCAGTCCACAAGTGCGCGGCCAAAACATCCCGCGCGCCCTCGCGAGCGGACTGCCGGTGATCAGCTCCGATCTGCCGGCGCTGCACTACCTCGTGCGGCCGGGCGAAAACGGATTGCTGGCGAAGGCCGGCGATCTGGAAGGCTGGTGCGCGGCGCTGCAGCGCGCCGCGATCGATCCGGAACAGCGCCGACGCTGGTCGCGCAGCGCGCGCAGCCAGGCGGAGAGCGAATTGTCGTGGAAGCAGGTGGGGCGAGAGATCGCGGCGCGCCTCGGCGCACTCGAACTCAGCCCAGTTCCTTCTTCAGATTGCGCATATCCTCGGCGTACTGCCTGAGCGCCTTGGCCGTGGCTTCCTCGAGTTCCTGAAAGCGCACGCTGACGCGCACGCCGTCGGCGCGCTCGGAAATCTCCGAGACCAGGCCGGGGGCCTTGAGGAAGCCCTTTTGCAGCAGCGGCAGGCGGAACTGCAGCTTCCAGCGCGTGCCCATCGCCAGCAACTGCGCCATGGCGAAGGGCGCCAGCCCGGTTTCGCCGCCATTCCACGTGAAGCTCAGCCCCTGCTCGTCGACATTGCCCATCCGGCCTGCGCCCGACCAGCCCTCGGCGCCCGTCACCGGTGCCTGCACGCTGCTCTGCGTGAGGATCACTTTGACGCGCTCCATGTCGAGCGGGGAGAACAGCACGCTCGACTCCTCTTCCGCGACAGCCGCACCGCGGGCGGCCGTGGCGACCGCGCCGCCGTGCAGCGCGGCGACGGCATCCTCTTCGCTCTCGTAGATCTTGATCACGCGATCGAGACCCACCTTCGAGAAGATGTCGCGGCAGAAGGGCGAGGGACGCGCGATCACCAGCTTGCCGCCCGCGGCGGAAACTTGCTTGCTCGCCTTGATCAGCGCGCCCATCGCGCTCGAGTTGATGAAGCGCACCAGCCGCAGATTGAGGGCCAGCTTCCGGATCCCGGCCTTCTGCAGCTGGTCGATCTCCTTCTGGAGGCTGGTGACGTAGAAGGTGTCAAAGTCGCCGCGCAGATGGAGGAAGGCGTGATCGCCGCCGGAAGGTTCAACCGTGATGTGCATGGGGGGGAGGACTCCGAATGGGTCAACAGAATGCCCGCTGCCGGCGCGAATGGCAAACATTTCGTGTCAAGTCGTGCCGGCGCGGGCGGTCTTGGGCCGCGGGCGCGGCCTCAGGCCCGCGAACGGGCCTTGGCGAGGGCTTCCTCGCGCTGGGAGGCCTGCACGAAGCTCGCGCTGAGGCACGCGGTCCTGAGCAGCCGGACGCAGAAATCCGAGGGCTCGAGCAGGACCAGCTGGCCACCCGCACCCGCCGTCGCGCGCTTGCACTGGAGCAGGACGGTCAGAAAGGTCGAACAGCCGAAGCGCACGCCCGAAAGATCGAGCACCACGCGCGTGCGCCCCGCGCGGGTCCGCAGCTGCCATTCGCGCTGCAACTGGCCGGCCCCGTAGGTGTCGACATCTCCACGGACCGCAATGATCACGCCGTCCGGATCCCAGTCCTCTGCGTGGAGCTCCATGGCGAACCAGCATGGCGCCGGGAGGGGGATCCGGCAAGTGCTTGGGGCTGCCCTTTGGCGAGACTACACTGGCCTCCCATGGGCCTCTTCTGGAATCGCAAAGGCAAGGATGAAACTCCGTCCCCGGATGGCGCGCCGCCCGCCCCCGCGCCGGCCAAGCTGGAGCCCGACATGCTCTCCAGCGGCACGCTGCGCACGCACCGGGATGCGCTGCTGGCCGCGATCGCCTGGGTCTCGGAATCCGACGACACGGATTCGATGCTGGAGCGCATCGTCGACAGCTCGATCGAGGTCACGCGGGCCGAGCGCGGCTTCCTGATCCTGCCCGATGCCAACGGCCAGCTGGTCGTGCGCGTCGCGCGCGGACGCAACAAGCAGCCGCTGGTCGGCGAAGCCAAGTACTCCACCGGCATCGTCAAGCGCGTGCTGTCCGACAGTCAACCGCTCAACCTCACCGTGACCAACGAAAGCGAGGCGCTGGAGATCGGCAACTCGGTGCTGGATCTGGGCCTGCGCGCGGCGATGTGCGTGCCGCTGTTGACCGGCGGCAGCGGCGGTTCGGCCGCCGAGCGCGGCGTGCTGTACGTCGACTCCAAGCTCAACACGCGCCGCTTTCATGCGGAGGATCTGCAGACCTTCGTGGCGCTGTCGGGCCAGCTGCGCATCGCGCTCGAAAAGCAGCGCCTGCACGACGACCGGCTCCAGAAAAAGCGCCTCGAGGAGGAGCGGCGCATCATGGGCGAGATCCAGAAGGATCTGATGCCGGAGATCCCGCGCAATGTGCCCGGCTGGGACATCTTCGGCTGGTATCGGCCAGCGGAGGGCACCACGGGCGACTTCTACGACTTCATCCCGCTGAAGGGGCAGCGGCTGGCGATGCTGCTCGGCGACGCCAGCGGCCACGGCGTTGGTCCAAGTCTGATCGCCACGGCGGCCCAATCGGCGCTGCGCTCGACGCTCAAGCTGACCGATGACCTGCCGCGCGCCGTCAGCCTGCTGAACGAGGACATCGGTCCGCGCATGGACGACGGCCGCTTCTGCACGATGTTCGCCAGCGTGCTGCACGCCGACGGCAGCGTGTGGATGGTCAATGCGGGGCACCCGCCGGCGCTGCTTTGGCGCGCTCGCGACGGCAGCGTCGAGAGCTTTGGGAACCACGGTCCGGCTCTGGGCATGATCGATGAATTCGAATTCACCGAATCGACCCGCATGCAGATGCAGGCCGGTGATGTGCTGATCGTGCTGTCGGACGGCATTCTGGAGGCGGAGCGTCTGGGCGATCGCTCGGCCCTGTTCGGCGAGCAAGGCGTGCTCGCGGTGCTCCAGCGGCACGCGGCGCAGGGCGCGAGCGCCAAGGCGCTCACCGAGGCGCTGATCAGCGAGGTTCTGCGTCATTCCGGCGGCTCGCAGGCCGACGACATGACCGTGGTGATCGCCCGCAAGGTGGCGAACTGAGATGGGCCTGTTTGGAAAGCCGGACCAGCCCGGTGACAAACCCGGGGGCGGTCCGCCAGCCCAGCCTCAGCCCGCGCCCCCCAGCACGGCCGCGATGCGCACGCACCGCGACGCGCTGATCGAGGCGATCGCCTGGATTTCCCAGTCGGACCATGTGGAGGCGATGCTCGAGCGGATCGTCGACAGCTCGATCCAAGTGACACAGGCCGAGCGCGGTTTCCTGATCGAGCGCCATTCGAACGGAGAGTTGCGCGTGCGCATCGCCCGCGAGCGGCAGCAGCGCCCGATCGGCCGCGGTGATCAGCGCTTTTCGGAAAGCACCGTGAAGCGCGTGCTGGACGAGCAGCAGCCCCAGCGGCTCAAGGTCCGGAACACGCAGGAGGCGGACGCTCACGGCAGTTCGATTCGCGATCTGGGTCTGCGCGCGCTGATGTGCGTGCCGCTCTCGACCGATGGGGGCGCCACCCGCCGCGGTGTGCTGTACGTCGACTCGCGGGCCAGCGCACGCGATTTCGGGGACAGCGATCTGCAGACCTTCGAGGCCCTGTCGGGGCTCGTTCGCGTGGCGCTCGACAAGCAGCGCTCGGTGGATGCCAGGATCGAGAGCGAGCGTCTGCTCGAGGAGCGGCGCATCATGGCCGAGATCCAGGGCAAGCTGATGCCGGGCGCGTTCCAGAGCCGCTGGGGCTGGGAAATCCACGGCTGGTATCAGCCCGCCGAAGTGGCGAGCGGCGACTTCTACGACATCGTTCCGCTCAACCGTCAGCGCATCGGAATCGCCGTGGGCGATGTCAGCGGACACGGCATCGGCCCGGCCCTGATCGCGGCGACCGCTCAAGCCGGCCTGCGTGCGATCCTGCGGCTCGATGCGGATCTGCCTCAGGCCCTGTCCGTGCTGCATCAGGACATCACGCAGCGCATGGCGGATGGCCATTTCTGCACGCTCCTTGCCGCGCTGCTTTGCGAGGATGGCGCGGCCTCGATCGTGAACGCGGGGCATCCCGCCGCGCTGCTGTGGCGCGCCGCCGATGGCAGCGTCGAGTCGCTGGAGAGCCACCATCCGGGATTGGGCATGCTCGAGGAGCATGTGTACGACGCCGCGATCGAGATCCGCATGCACCCGGGTGACGTGCTGCTGCTCGTCTCCGACGGAATCACCGAAGCGCGCCAGCGCAAGGCACGGCACGAGTTCTTCGGCGAGGAGCGGGTGCGGGCCTTGCTCGGGCAGCAGGCTGCCGCGGGCCGCGATGCCCGCGCGATCCGCGAGGCCCTGATCCGCGAGGTGCAGGCCTTCACGGGCGGGAAGGTACACGACGATTTGACGGTCATGGTGGTGCAGAGAAGGGCGGAAGCATGAGCAGCGGGCGGCGAGGCGAGTCGATTCTGGTGCGCAACGCGCGGTTGTGGCCGCAGGGCTCCGAGCGCGAGCCCGTGTGCGTGCGCATCGTCGATGGCGTGATCCGGGAGCTCGAGTCCGAGCTGTCGCCCGCCGGGGAGCGCGTGCTCGACGCGCAGGGCCTGAGCCTGATTCCGGGACTGGTCGATGTGCATGTGCACTTTCGCGATCCGGGCCTGGAGCACAAGGAAGGCTGGGACCACGGCTCGCAGGGTGCCTTGCACGGAGGCGTGACCGCGGTGGTCGAGGTGCAGAACAATCCGCCGCTCTCGACCACGCTGGAAGCCCTGCTCGCGCGCCTCGAGCACGTCCGCTCGCGCTCGCGCGTCGACTTCGGGTGCCTTGCGAACCTCCTGCCCGAGTCGATTCCCGAGCTGGCGGCCATGGCACCGCTGACGCCGGCCTTCAAGTGCTTCCTCGGCGGTTCGACCGGCATGGGCGGCCAGACCGATGTGGCCGCGCTGCGCGAGCAGTTCGCGGCCGCGGCGCGCGCCGGGCGCATGATCGTGGCGCACTGCGAAAAGGAGGACATCCTGCGCGCCGACAAGCCGCGCTACCCCGGAGCCAGCGCGGCCGAGCACCATCTGCTGCGCTCGGACGAGTCCGAAGTGGTTTCGATCGCGGAAGCGATCGAGCTGGTGCGCCGCACCGGCGCGGAACTGCACGTCTTCCACATCAGCACGGCGCGCGGCACCGAGCTGGTGCGCGCCGCGCGCGCCGAGGGTCTGCCGGTCAGCGCGAGCACCGGTCCGCACTACCTGCACCTGTCGCACCTCGATGCGCCGCGCCTGGGCAACTTCCTCAAGGTCAACCCCTCGATCAAGTCTCCGGCCGACTCGCTCGGCATCCTCAGCGGGCTGCGCGATGGCAGCGTCGATGCGATCGGCACCGACCACGCGCCGCACCCGCTGGAGGAAAAGACGCGCGAGTACGCCAAGGCTCCCAGCGGCATGCCCTCGGTCGATCTGCTCTGGCCGCTGACGCTGGAGCTGGTGCGCATGGGGCGCCTCGATGCCGCCACGGCGCTGGCCTCCGTCACCTGGCGCGCGGCGCAGTCGCTGCACCTCGCCGGCAAGGGCCGCCTCGTGCCGGGCTACGACGGCGATCTGGTGCTCTTCGATCCCGACGAGATGCGCACGGTGCGCGGGGCCGAATTGCCCTCGCGCTCCAAGTGGTCGGCCTTCGAAGGCCGCAGGCTGGCCGGGTTCCCCAAGTTCGTGGTGCGCCGCGGCGAACTCGTGTTCGCCGAAGGCCGCGTGCAGTGCGCCGGCGGCGGACGGCCGCTCGATCTCACGCCGCCGCGGCCCTTCGGCTAGGGATCACGCGTGTCGCTGCTGCCCTCGCCTGGCGTGCGGCTGGAGGATGCGCTGGTGCGGCGCGCCCTCCGGCTCGCGGCCAGCGCGCGCGCGGGCCGACTGCGCGAGGAGGGCCTGCGCGCGCACCACCGCGGCGCGGGCTTTGAATTCGAAGGCTACCGCGACTACCAGCCCGGCGATGATCCGCGCGAGATCGACTGGGATTTGCTGGCCCGCGATCCCGAGCGCGTGGCGGTGCGCGTGCGCCGGAGCGAGCAGGGCGCGCACTGGCAGCTGCTTCTCGACGACAGCGCCTCGATGGGACTGGGCGCGCGCGGCAAGCTGCAGTGCGCCGCCGAGCTGGCTTTGACCGTGGCGGCCTGGGGTCTGTTCGAAGGCGCGAGCGTGGCGCTCGCGAGCAGTTCGGGGGCCCGCGCTCCGCTCGCCGAGCGCATCGAGGAGCTGGCGGGTCTGGTGCGCTGGCTCGAAAGCCGCGTGGCGCAAGGCAGCGCCGCCCCGAGTGGGATCGGCGCGGCTGCGCGCGCGCAGCGAGTGTTCGTGTTCTCCGACTTCAGCCTGCCGGCCGCGGCGGAGCCGCTGTTCGTTTCCCGCGCGGGCCTTTCCTGGCTCGCCGTCGAGATCCTCAGCGCCGAGGAGCGCGAGCCGCCCGAGGGGGGCGCCTGGCTGTTGGTCGATCCGGAGAGTGGGGAAGAGCGGCGTCTCCGCGCCTCGCCCGAACGCGCGGCGGAGTATCTCCGCGCTCTCCAAGCGCGCTCGGAGCGACTGGATCAGCGGGCGCGTGCCACGCGGGGCGCTTGCGTGCATCTTTCCTCGGCTCAGTCGCTCGAACAGGGCTTTGCGAGCCTGCGGGAGAGCCTGCGGCGATGATGCGCTTCGAAGCTCCGCTGCTGCTCTTCGGCCTGCTCCTGCCGCTCTTCCTGCTGCTGGCCGCCATGCGCCGGGAGGGTCGGCAACTCGGCAGCAGCCTGCTCGCGCTGTGGCGCGAGCAGCCGAGTTCAGGCCCCTCCGCCCCGCGGCGCTGGCAGGCTCCACCGATGGCGCTGCTGCTTGTGTGCGCGGCACTCTGCGCCGGCGTGCTCGCGCTCGCCGGTCCCTACCGCGCCCCGCGGGAGCGACCGCGCATCACGGTGCTGCTCGACGATTCACCCTCGATGCAACTGGAGCAGCGCCAGGCACGCCTCGTCGAGCGCATCGAAGGCTGGTCGCGTGCGAGCGGTGCGCAACTGGAGTGGCGGCGCGCGGCGCATCCGGACTGGTCGGCGCACGACAGTGCCGAATATCTGTGGGCCAGCGATGCCATCGAGCGCTACCCCGAGCGAGCCGGGCTGGTGTTGTCCGGCGCTCGGCCCGTTCCCGGACCGGTGGGGCGTGCAGGCGCCGATCGGTTGGTCTTCGACGGCAGCCAGCTTCAGATGGAAGCCGGCGCTTATGCGGCCGAGCAGCGCAGCGTGCGCGTGCGCGGTGCGCTGCCGGCGGCGCTGCAGCCGCTGTGGTCGATGTGGTGCGAGAAGCAGCAACTGCTGGTCGACGCACAGGCGCGCGAGCCGCTGCTGGAACTCGTTTTTCCGGAGAGTGGCTGTTCCGCGGATCGCGAGTGGCAGGGGCCGGGCTTTCGCGCCCGCATCGGGCTGGCTGCGCTGTCTGGTGAGGCTGCGCTGTCTGGTGAGGCCAAGCCGCGCTTTCGACTGCGGCCGGGGAGCATCGAGAGCGATCTGTGCGCCCTGCAATGGCAGGCCGCTCCCGCGGCGGAAACGGCGGTGTTCTTTGCGAGCCTTTGGGAGCAGGCATTGCTGGATCCTTCCGATTGCGTGCCTCTGGCGGAGCGACAGCAAAGCGGCGCGGAACACACGGCCTGGCCGGCGACCGAGCGCGAGCAGCAGCGCGAATCGTGGGCGGCGGAGTGTGCGTGGGCGGCGCTGTTGCTGGCGCTTTCCGCCTGCTGGTGGAGGCGGCGCTGAACGCGCGAGCTGCTATGCTGCGCGCATGAGCGACAGTGCCTACGACCCCACCCCTCAGGATCGCTTCAGCTTCGGCCTGTGGACCGTGGGCAATCCCGGCCGTGATCCTTTCGGCTCCGAGGTGCGTCCGCGCCTCTCGCCCGTGCACATCGTGAAGAAGCTCGCCGAGTGCGGGGCCTACGGCGTCAACCTGCACGACGACGACCTCGTGCCGCCGCGGGCGAGCGCGGGCGAGCGCGATGCGATCGTGGCCGAATTCCGCTGCGCGCTCCGCGACCACGGCCTGTGCGTGCCGATGGCGACCACCAATCTCTTCTCCCATCCGATCTTCAAGGACGGCGCCTTCAGCTCCAACGACCCGCGCGTGCGCGCCTTCGCGCTGCAAAAGACGATGGCAGCCATCGACCTGGGCGTGGAACTCGGCGCCAAGGTGTACGTGTTCTGGGGCGGGCGCGAGGGCTCGGAAGCCGATGCCTGCCGTGATCCCCGCACGGCGATCGGACGCATGCGCGAGGCGCTGGACTTCCTGTGCGGCTACGTCGAGTCGCAGGGCTACGACCTCGTCTTCGCGCTGGAAGCCAAGCCCAACGAGCCGCGCGGCGATATCTATCTGCCGACGACGGGCCACATGCTGCACTTCATCTCGACGCTGAAGAATCACGCCCGCGTGGGCGTCAATCCGGAGGTGGCGCACGAGAACATGGCGGGGCTGTCCTTCGTGCACGCGGTGGCGCAGGCCATGGAGGCCGACAAGCTGTTCCACATCGACCTCAATGCGCAGAAGATCGGGCGCTTTGATCAGGATCTGCGCTTTGGCTCCGAGGATCTCAAGCAGGCCTTCCTGCTGGTGCGCCTCTTGGAGGGCACGCTGGGCGGCCGTCGCTACAGCGGTCCGCTGCACTTCGACAGCCATGCCTACCGCAGCGAAGACGAGGCGGGCGTGTGGGACTTCGCGCGCGGATCGATGCGCACCTACAAGATCCTGAAAGCCAAAGCGCTTGCCTTCGACGCCGATCCAGAAGTGCGCGGCCTGATCCGCGAGCGGCGCGACGCAGCGCTGGACCCCTTGCTGAGCGGCGCCTGCACGCCGGCGCGCATCGCGGCGCTGAAAGCGCTCAAGCTCGATCCCGAGCGGATCGCCGAGGCGGGGCTCGCCTACGAGAAGCTCGACCAGCTGATGATGGAGCACCTGATGGGAGTGCGCGGCTAGGCGGCGATGGGCGCGCACTTTGTCGGCATCGATGTCGGCACGCAGAGCACCAAGGTGCTGCTGGTCGATGGCGAGCGCGGCTGCGTCGTCGCGCGCGCGGCCCGCGGCCATGTCAGCCTGCAAGATCCGGCGAGCGGTCGCTTCGAGCAGGATCCGGCCGTGTGGCTGGCGGCGCTGCGCGGCGTCTGTCAGGAACTCTCGGCAACGCACCCGCGCGAATGGCGGAGCGTGCAGGCTGTGGGCGTCAGCGGCCAGCAGCACGGCCTGGTGGTGCTCGACGAGCAGGGTGAGGTGCTGCGCCCGGCAAAACTGTGGTGCGACACCTCCACGCAGGCCGAGGCCGAAGAGCTTTCGCAGGCCCTGGGGCGCCGCATCCCGGTCGGTTTCACGGCCAGCAAGCTGCTCTGGCTCTTGCGCCGCGAACCCGAGCACGCGGCGCGCGTGCGCCGCGTGCTGCTGCCGCACGATTACATCAACTGGGTCTTGAGCGGCAAAGCCTGGATGGAATGCGGCGATTCTTCCGGCACGGGTTTTTTCGATTCGGACGCGCGGCGCTTCGATGCGCGCGCGCTCGCGAGGATCGATGCGCGGCTTGAGGATTGGCTGCCGCCGCTGGTGGAGGCGCGCAGCCTGCCGGCGCGGCTCGATGCGCGCGGTTGCGAGCTGACGGGTCTTTTTGAAGGCACCGCGATCGCGGCGGGCAGCGGCGACAACATGTGTTCCGCGCTGGGTGCAGGAGCGGTCTGCGAAGGGCTCGCGGTGCTCTCGCTCGGCACTTCCGCCACGATCTTCGCGCACAGCGCGCGGCCCGTGCACGATCCGCGCGGCTGGATCGCGCCCTTTTGCGATGCTGCCGGGGCCTGGCTGCCGCTCGCCTGCGTGATGAACGCGACGGCGGCGCAGGAGGAGTGGACGCGGCTTTTCGGGGGCTCGCGCGCCGAGTTCGAAGCGGCGGCGCTGCGTGCGCCTCTGGGAGCCGGAGGCCTGTGCATCCTGCCCTATCTGATCGGTGAGCGCGTGCCGGATCTGCCGCACGCGCGGGCCTCGCTGCACGGCTGGCGCAGCGGTGCCTTGACGCGCGAGAACCTGGCGCGGGCGATCCTCGAAGGCGTGGCGCATTCGCTGCGGCTGTGCCTGGAGCAGTTCACCGCGCTGGGACTAGCGGCCGAGGAGCTGCGCGTGGTGGGCGGGGCTGCCTCGAGCCCGGCTTGGCAGCGCGTGCTCGCGGATGTGCTGCAGGTCCCGCTCTCGATCGGTGCCGAGAGCGAGACGGCGGCGCTGGGCGCGGCCTTGCAGGCCCAGTGGGCGCACGCGGGCGTCGCCAGCTCGTCCTGCGGCGCGCCGCTTCCCACGCTTTCCACCCTCGTCGAGCCGCATCTTGCCCACGCTGCCCGTGTGGAGCCCGACCGCACGCTCGGCGCGCAGGCTGCCGACGCTCAGGCGCAGCATCGCCAGCGACTGGCGCTGCTCCACGGAGTGCGCACGTGAGCCTCCGGCTGCGCTGGGTGCTGCTGGCGCTGCTGTTGTGGGTGGCACAGGCACAGCCCGCGGCTCCAAGCGCGGCGGCGGGGCTCGACGCCTCCTACGTGCAGGCGCTGGGCGAGGCGCTGAAGCACGGTCTGGTCTTCGGTGAACAGTTGGTGTTCACCTACGGTCCCCTGGGGTGGTTTCCCTCGGGCGCTTACGATCCCGAGCTGGCCTGGCTGCGCTACGTGTGCGTCGATGTGGGGCTGGGGCTGCTGCTTGCGGGCCTGCTCGCGCGCGCGGTGCTGCAGCAGAGCGGCGTGTGGCGGCAACTCGTGTGCGTCGCGGTCTTCGCGCTGCCCGACTGGGGCGTCGACGGGCGTTCCTTCGTGCTGCTGCTGGCGCTGTTGTGCGCGCTCGAGTCGCTCTCGGTGTGGCTGGTGGCGGGCGTGCTGGGAGCGCTGGCCTGGACCAAGTTTTCGATGTTCCCCGCGGCCTGCGTGGTGGCGCTGACTGGCAGCGCGCAGTTGTGGACGCGCGGCGAGCGTCGGCGCGCGGTCCAGCTATCGGCCGGATTCGCGCTCGCACTGGTCAGCTGGTGGCTCGTCTGTGGTCAACCCTTGGCGGCGCTGCCGCGCTTTCTGGCGCGGGCGCTGGAGCTGGCGGGCGCGTACGGCGGGGCCATGTCGCTGCCGGGCGAGCCGCTCTTGCTGTGGGGCTCGGTGCTCGGTGCGCTGGCGCTCTTCGCGACGCGCCGGTGGTCGTGGACTTGTGTGGGAGCCGCGCTGCTCGTGGCCGTGGTCTGGAAAGCCTGCTTCGTGCGGCCGGGGCCCAATCAGGTCGCGTACTTCGGACTGCTCGCCTGCGCCGCGCCCCTGCTGCCGGCGGGGCTCGCGGGCTGGCAGCAACGCGCCGGTGCGCTCAGCGCGGTGGCCCTGCTGGTAATGGCGAGCCTGTGGGAGCTATCGCCGCGCCACTGGCTGCTCCACGCGCGCGCGCTGTTCCTGCCCTGGCAGCACTTCGAGCAGCGTGCCGCCGAGCGCGAACAGCTGCGCCAAGCCTTCGCGCTGCCCGCGGTGCGCGAGCGCGTCGGCCGCGAGGGCGTCGATGTGTTCAGTGCGGAAACCGGCGTGGTGTTCCTCAACGATCTGGTCTGGAATCCGCGGCCGATCTTCCAGGCCTACTCGGTGTGGACCGCGGAGCAGAGTCGTCGCAATGCCGAGCGGCTGCTCTCCCCGGATGGACCGCGCCATGTGCTGCACCGCCTGACCACGCTCGATGAGCGTCTCCCGGGACAAGAAGATTTCGCGACGCTGGCGGTGCTCCTGGAGCACTTCGAGCCCAAGCTGGTCGAGCGCGGCTTCACGCTGTTCGAACGCCGCGAGGGACCTTGGAAAAGCGCGCCGCGCGAGCTCCTCGCCAGCGGTGTGCTGCCGGCCGGCGAATGGCTGACGCTGCCCCCGGCCGCCGACCAGCCGCAGATCCTGGAGCTGGAATGGGAGCCCCGGGCCTGGGCGCGGCTGGCGCCCAAGCTCGCACCCGTGTGGGTGGAGGTCGAGTCCAGCGATGGCCAGCGCGTGCGCTGGCGCATCCTGCCCGAGTTGGCGGCAGGCGGCGTGCTGGCCGCTCCGCTCCTGACCAGTGACGAGGAATGGTGGGCCTGGCTCAGTCAGGAGCCGGCTCGCGAGCTGCGGCGTCTGTGCGTGCTCGGGGACCAGCCGGTGCGTTACGCGGTGTTCCGCGCGCCGGGACTGGCGCGCGCGCGCGCGGCGGAGTTCGCCTCCGCCTGGCGCTACGCGGGTCTGGGGCTCCAGCCGCTGCGCGTCCAACTGCCCCCGGGCGCGCGTCCGCTGCTGCTCGGCCAACGCCAGAGCGTTCTGGTGGTCGAAGCTCCCAGCCGCATCACCGTGGAGACCGCGGGCGCGCGGCGCCTTGCGGGTGCTTTCGGGATCTGGACCCACGACCACTGGAGCCTGCCGCCGGCTCCGATCGAGTTCTCGATCTGGCAAGGCGAGCAGCAGCTGTGGGCGGCGCGCCTCGATCCGGGCACGAGGCCCAAGGACCAGCGTCTGCAGCGCCTCAGCGTGGAGCTCTCCCCGGGCGTGAAGGAGCTGGAATTGCGCACCTTGGGGCCTGCCAGCGGGGCCTACTGGAGCGAGTTGCGGCTCGAAGATCGTTGAGAAGGGCCGCTCGGCTGGGATAGGCTCGCGGATCCATGGATGCCTTGGACTGGACCGCTTTGGCCCTGAGTGCCGGCCTGTTGGGCCTGCTGGGGGCGCTGGTGTATCTGGTGGCTCGCGTGCTGGCGCGGCTGGCGGCGCTGGAGCGCTCGCTCTCGGCCCTCGCGTCGCTCGAGTCGACGGCGCGCAGCGTCGAGAAGCTCGCCGGGCGCGAGACCGAGCTCGACCTGCGGCGCCTGGAGCACGTGCTGATCGATCTGCGCGATGGACAGCGCCGCACCGAGGACCGGCTGCTGTCGCTCTTGGAGAACGGCCGCGCGGGCGGCATGGTCAGCAGCGCGGGCGGCAGCCAGAGCGCTGCGCTGAGTGGCGCCAGCGGCCCGGAGCTGCAGGAGCGCATCCTGACGCGGCTTCTGGCGCTGGGTTACGAGCGCATCGTCTTCATCACCAGCGCGCCCGAGATCGCCGCGCTTCCCAACCTCGAGGGCCCGGTGCTGGTCGAGGCGCGCCGCGATGGCGTCGCCTGCAAGGGCCGCGTGATCCTGCGCGCCGGTTCCATTCACGACGTACAACTGCAGTCGGCCTTCGCGGCCTTTCCCTGAACGAGTCCTGTTTTCACGATGAGCACCGTCACGACGATCGAAAAGCTGGCCCGCCATGTGGGCACCAATGTCACGCTGCGCGGCTGGGTCCACAACAAGAACTCCAAGGGCAAGCTGCACTTCATCCAGCTGCGCGACGGCACGGGCTTCGTGCAGTGCGTGGTCTTCAAGGGGGCGGTGGGGGACGAGATCTTCCATGCGCTCGATCACCTCGGCCAGGAGAGCAGCTTGATCCTCGAGGGCGATGTCAAGGCCGAGCCCCGCGCGCCGGGCGGCTTCGAGATCTCCGTCACGGGAGCGAAAGTCGTGCAGAAGGTCGAGGGCTTCCCGATCACGCCCAAGGAGCACGGGCCGGATTTCTTGCTGTCCAATCGCCACCTGTGGCTGCGCTCCAAGCGCCAGTGGGCGCTGATGCGCATCCGCGACTGCGTGATCACCGCGATCCGCCGCTTCTACGACGAGCAGGGCTTCGTGTGCATCGACTCGCCCGTGTTCACCCCCGCCGCGTGCGAGGGCACGAGCACGCTGTTCGAAGTGCAGTACTTCGATGACAAGGCTTACCTGACGCAGTCAGGGCAGTTGTACGGCGAGGCCAGCGCGATGGCCTTCGGCAAGATCTACTGCTTCGGGCCGACCTTCCGCTCCGAGAAATCCAAGACGCGCCGCCACCTGACGGAGTTCTGGATGCTCGAGCCGGAGATCGCCTATGCCACGCTCGACGACGTCATGCAGCACGCCGAGGATTTGCTGTGCTACGTCGTGGCCAGCGTGCTCGAGCGGCGCCGCACGGAGTTGGAGGTGCTCGAGCGCGACATCTCCAAGCTCGAGAAGATCGTGCCGCCCTTCCCGCGCCTGTCCTACGACGAAGCCTACGCGATCCTCAAGGAGCACCCCGAGTCGACCTTCAAGTACGGCGATGACTTCGGCGCTCCCGATGAGACGATCATCTCCAAGCGCTTCGACAAGCCGGTGATGGTGCACCGCTACCCGCACGAGGTGAAGGCCTTCTACATGAAGCGCGACCCCGCCGATCCGCGCAAGGCGCTGTGCGTCGATGTGCTGGCGCCCGAGGGCATTGGCGAGATCATCGGCGGTAGCCAACGCGAAGAGGACCTCGAGACGCTGCAGGCGCGCATCGCCGAACACAAGCTGCCCGAGGAGGCCTTCGCCTGGTACCTCGATCTGCGTCGCTACGGCACGGTGCCGCACGGCGGCTTTGGATTGGGGCTCGAGCGCACGGTGGCGTGGCTCGCGGGCGTCGAGCACGTGCGCGAGGCGAGCCCCTTCCCGCGCATGATGTATCGGATCTACCCCTGAGCCTGGAATCACCGTCCCGTTCATGAGCGACTCCGCCAGCGCCCGGCCCGCCGTCCCCTGGTGGTTGGGTGGGCTGCTCGCCTTGCTGGCGCTCTCGGGGCTGCTGCGCTTCGGCGATGCCTGGCCGGCCATCGACTACTACCAGTTCTGGCTGGTGGGCCGCGAGCTCCGCGAGCATCCACAGTCCAATCCCTACGAGGAATCCGCGCGCGCGGAACTGGGCCGTCGCGGGCTCGCCGAAGCGCGCGCAGAGCAGCGCGGCCAGACGCAAGCGAGCCTGCACCTGCGCGTCGCCGAGTACCGTCAGCAGCTGGAGGTCTATTCCACGCCGCTGCTCTACGGCACGCTCGGCGTCCTCGCCAGCGGCAACTACGAACAAGACAAGCGCCTGTGGCAGCGAGGCATGCTGGTGCTGTTCGCGCTTTCCGTGCTGCTGTGCGCGCGGGCCTTTGGATTCTCGTGGGGGGCAGGTCTCGCCTGCGTCGCGGCCTTCAGCCTGTCCAGCGAACCGCTGCTGGCGGAATTGGGCAACGGCAACGTCAACAGCGTGCTGCTGCTCTCGCTCGGCTTCGCGCTGTGGGCCTGGAGTCGGAATCACTACGGCCTGGGTGCGGCGGCGCTGGGCCTTGGCCTGTGCTTCAAGCCGCTGTTGTGGCTGGCGCTGGTGCCGATCGCACTGCGCTGGGCCGTCGCGCGCGAAGCGGGGCCATTGCTGCGGGTCGCGCTGGGTGGGCTGCTGGGAGTCTTGATCGGAGTGGGCTTGGGAGCCTGGCTCGGCGGCGGACTGGGACTGTGGGCCCACTGGCTGACCGCCGCACGCGAACTGTCGCAAGCGGCGCAGGATTACCCCGACAACTTCTCGCCGCTCGCCCGGCTGTGGCAGACGCCGCCCGCCTGGCTGGCACCGCTTGCGGTGCTGGCGCTCTCGGCGCTGCGCGCCGCACAGCTGCGCCGGCGCGTCGTGCGCGCGCCGGAAGCCTGCGAGTCGCTGGCCTTGGGCGCGCTGCTCTGCCTCGCGTTCAGCCCGCTGGTGTGGATTCACTACCTCCTGCTCGCCGTCCCGCTGCTGATCGCGGTGTTCGCCACTCCGTCGGTCTGGCTGAGGCTGCTGGGCCTGCTCGCGAGTTTCTGCATCGCTTCGCAGCCGCTGACCCTGCTGTTGGGCTGGCGCGAGCACAGCCTGCGCAGTCTGCCCGTCGTGCTCGCCGTGCTGGCGCTGGTCGTGGCGGGCTTCTTCCTTTCCACGCAGGGCCCGGCGCCCCGCCAGGACCCAGCCCGTTGAAGTGGCTGCAACTGCTGTTGGGGCTGTTGTTCCTGCTGCTGGCCGTGCTGGGGGCCTTTCTGCCGCTCCTGCCCACGACACCCTTCGTGCTGCTGGCGAGCTTCTTCTTCGTGCGCTCGTCTCCGCGTCTGGCTCAGTGGTTGGAGCGCTCTCCGCTGTTCGGGCCGCTGCTGCGCGACTGGCGCGCCCACCATGGCGTGCGCCTGCACGTCAAGCTGACGGCGGTCGGCGCGATCGCGTTGGTGGTGGGCTTTGGTCTCTACGACGAGCGGCTGGAGCCGATGCTCCAGATCGTGCTGTGCGCGCTGGCGGCGATCGGGCTGTTCGTCGTGCTGCGGCTCAAGACCGTGCGCGAGCCTTGATGGCAACGCGCGTGTAGGCGCCGGGTGCGAGTTCCACGCTCTGCGTGGCGAGGAAGCAGCCGGGCACCTGAACCTTGAGCGTGCCGCGGCCGGGCAGCAGGAGTTCCACGCCGCGGGCGGCGGCCCCGGGCAGGAGCTGTGACTCGACGCGTCCGTCGGGGCCGAAGAAGTTGAGCGGGCGCTCCGGCTGTCCCTCGGGTTCGAAGCTGACGAAGGCGCCCTGTTCGGCGAGACGCGCTTCGCGCGTGGGGTACTGCGGCGCGGCGCCCAGCGTGCCTTCGACGGCGATCGCGAGCTCCAGACGCGCGCCGAGCGCGAGTTCCTGGTGCAACTCGCGCGCGCCGCCCGCCGGCAGCTGCACCTTCGCCGTGCGCGCCACGGGCAGGTGCCAGTTGGGTTCTTCCAAACTGTCGGCAAAGCCGATCGCGAAGCTCTGTTCGCCCGGCGGCAGCCCTTCGATCCAGCCCTCGGAATTGGCGGTCAAGAGACCCAGATCGAGATCGAGGGCGCCAGTCAGGGGCGAGAGCCGCTGCACGCGCGCACCCTTGACGAGCCCCAGCGGACTGCTCAGCACCAGCCGCAGGCGCGCGGGCTCGGCGGCAGGCGCGAGCGTCACGCTGCGCGATTGCTCGAACTCGCCGGGCGCGAGCAGCACGAGATCCTCGAAAGGCTCGAGGCCCCGGGTCTGGACGCGCAGTCCGTAGGTCGTTTCGGGTTGGACATTGAAGCTCGCCGTGGCGCGCGCACCGCGGGTGCGGGCGAACCAGATCTGTCCCGCTTCGAAGCTGCCATCGCCGGCGTCGTTGAGTTCGCTCAGCACCACCTGCGCGCCGATCAGCGGCGCACCAGCGCCGTCGAGCACCTCGACGCGCAGCCGCTGGGTCTCGACGCTCAGGGTGATGCCATGCGTGCCGCTGTTGTAGTAGCCAAAGCGCGGCTCGAACACGACCTCGCTGGTCGGCGTGCGCAACATGTACTTGCCCGGGATCAGACCCGAGAGGCGGAAGGCGCCGTCCGAGTCGGTGATGCAGCGCGTGCTGAACAGGCCGGCATCGCGCTCGAATTCCAGCGCCCGCTCGACGCACAGGATCAGCGCATTGGGTTGCACCGCCACCGCTTCGGGCACGGCCCACAGTTCCAGATCGGCGACCGCGGTGCCGTCGGTGAAGCGCGCGTGGCCCGAGAGTTCGCCGGCACCGCGCAGCGTCAAGTCCTCGGCGCGCGCGTCGGCCCCAGCCTCAAGCTCGAGCGTGCGCCAGGCGGTGCCCAGCTGCGGGGCTTTGGCGAACAGCTCGAGCGTCGCACTCGAGACAAAGCCGAGCTCGTATTCGCCCTGCGCGTTGGTTTCGGCGCTGGCGACCGGCACGCGCACCTCGCGCCCGGCCTGCTGGCTGGCGGCCAGCAGCTGGACGCTGGCCCCCGGCACGGCGCGCTGCTCGAGATCGAGCACGCGGCCGCGCAGCGTGGAACCGGGCAGCAACACAAGGTCGAGCACGAGGCGCTCGGCTCCCTCCGGGGGACGCGGCACCGACTGGCGCAGCGGTTGAAAGCCGTTGGCGCGGGCCTCGATGGTCAACTGCCCGCGCTCGCGGGAGAGCGGGGTGCAGGCGAAATAGGCGGCGAGCGGCAGGCTGTAGCGTCCGTCGGCATCGCTGATCGTCTCGCCGAGGGAGAGTCCGTCGAGTTGCCAGCGCACCCGCGCGCCCGGCACCGCGCGCGCGCTCGCTTTCGCCGCCGCGAAGCTCCGCAACGTTCCGTGCAGGCCCTGCGACTCCGCCAGATTCGAGGGCTGGGCATTCTCGCGCGATCCTGACTCGAGCGCGGGGGGCGGGGGCGCTGGCTCTGCGAGGCCGGGCGTGGGGGCCGGCTGCGGAGCGGGCTTTGGCGCGGGCTGGGGCGCTGTGCGCGAGGACCAATGCCACAGCGCGAGGAGCGCCAGCAGGACAAGCAGCACGATCACCGGAAACGGGTTCTTCACGTGGTCCTCAGGGGCCGGAATTCAGGCGGGGGGCAAGCGCGCTTTCGATGGCGCGCACCAGTTGTTCGCGCTCGGCGATGGGATCGAGCGGAGAGAGGGTCGAGGGGATCCCCGCCAGCTGCGCCAAGGCGCCCAGCGCGCGCATCTGCGCCGTGCTGACCTCCGTGCCTGGGGCCACGTTGGCGCCGCGCGCGGAAAGCCGCGTGCCGAGCTTGGAGAAGGCCAGCAGAAACTCCAGCGCGCGGCGCTTGTCCAACTGCAGCGCGCGCACGGCGCACTCCACGCGCACCTCGACGTCCGGGTGCGGCTTGGAGCCACTCGCCAACTGCTCCAGACGCGGGCCCAACCCGGGAAAATCGACCATCGAGTGCAGCGCGCGGGCGGCGACACGATCGACGCTGCGCGCCAGCGGCGCGGAAGCGTCGGCGGCCGAGCCACGCTCGAGGTGGGCGACGCAGATCTCGGTCGCGAGCGGGTCGGAGAGCCGCGCGAGCAGCAGCAGCGCGCGCAAGCTGCGCTCATCCTGAGCGGGCAGGGCTGCCGCCAGCGTGCGCAGGTCCTCGGGATGCAGCGTGCAGGCGCGCTCGAGAGGCACGGCTTGCTCCAGTCGATCGGGCCATTCGGCCAGCGCGCAGCGATCCCAGTCGGGATCGAGCGGCACGCGCTCCAGCGCCGCCGGCTGCACGGAGCCCTCCGCGAGCGCGCGCTCGAGCGCGGCCGCTCGGGCCGCGGGCGGCGGCTTGGGCGGGGGACTGGAGCAGGCCAGCAGAGCCACAAGGGGGAGGATTCGGAGGAACACTGCCCCCAAGGATACTGCTCCCCTTTCGGGGACATCGACTCCGGATTGCAATATCCTAAACCTTCAACGAAAAAGTACCTTTCCACGCGATCGCTTCGGCCATGCTGAGGCGTCTGGGTAGAAGGCCCAGCTTGCTGGCGGCGCTGGGGCGGTGGTCGCGGTTGGTGCGCGGCCGGATGTAGTTCTTGTAGCCAGCGTAGATCCAGAAG
>Ga0172373_10001556_pt1 | contig 37166 bp, 36 predicted proteins | sample Lak10m_2_FD_114546 | JGI IMG/M metagenome (GOLD analysis project Ga0172373, IMG submission 114546) | Freshwater microbial communities from Kabuno Bay, South-Kivu, Congo - kab_092012_10m | ecosystem: Environmental > Aquatic > Freshwater > Lake | place: Democratic Republic of the Congo... | reverse complement strand
TTTTTCGGGGCAAGCGCCACGAGTGCCTCCGCCTGTTTGACTGCCGCACCAACGCAATCCACGACCGGCACCGGAATTCTATCAGCCACTTTAGGGCCAAGCCCAGCCAAAGGCGCCCCTGCCAAAAGAATGACATCCGCCTGATCTTCTTCAATGGCACGACACGCCAAGGCCACAAGAAGATCGGCCTTCTCCTCCTGCACCTCGGAGATGGCGCGAAAAGCACCATCCAGCGTGCGAATTGAAGCGCAGCGCTTTTCAAGCCCATGCCAGGCCACACATTCGCGATACCAGGGTTCAAGTGCTGCGGCGAAAGTCACGATCGAAAAGCGCGCACCCAACATGCACGCGGTCAACATGCCTGCTTCAGCAAGGCCGATTACCGGAATCGAAAAAAGCTCCCGCGCACCACCCAAGCCTGGGTCTGCGAAGGCCGCGATGACAGCGGCGTCAACAGTTTCATGCAGTTCGGCAAGCATCTCAAGCGCTATGGCCCCACCAATGATGGACTCTGCACGGGTCGCAATATATGGAACCCCGCGTGGTGCCGTGGCGCGCAGGATTTGGGTTCCAGGCGCTGCAACCGCTTCTGCAGCGGAAACGATCAACTCAGTGACGCCAACTGACATATTTGGATTGAGCATTAGAAGGCGCATGTTTTCTCTCCCTGAATTCATCCAACGCTGGTCGAGGCATCACTCATCAATGGCGTACACAAATTAGGACCGCTTTTATCTCTGCAAGACATAGTTTCGTTCTATGTGCTGAATAGGGATAGTGGCGGTCTCGGCTTCCAGGCAGAAAGCCCTATGCCATCTCTCCATGCTTCGGCGATCTGGCGGCGGCTTGCAAACCAGACGCCCTGCTTGCTTGCCATATATTCCAGCAATCGCTCCAAGCCGCTAATACGCGCTGGGCGACCAATGATGCGCAAGTGCAATCCTATGGAAAGCATGCGCGGTGCATTTTCACCCTCAGCATACAAACGATCAAACGCCGCCATGCAGTAGCGTGCAAAATCATCACCCTGAATGAAGCCGCCACCTGGCTGAAAGCGCATGTCATTGGTGTCAAAAGCGTAGGGAAGGACAACTATTTCACGCCCCGCGACGGTCACCATATAGGGTGTGTCATCGTCATAAGCATTGGAGTCATAGAGAAACCCCCCATGCTCAATCAGTAAGCGCCGTGTATTTTCTGAGGTCGCAGACCGGGTGTGCCAGCCGACCGGCGGCGTTCCAGCCGCGGCACTTATATCAGCAACCGAACGCGCAATTACGCGGCGTTCTTCCGCTTCCGGCATACTGACCTGACGTTCCCAGCGCCAGCCATGGCTGGAAACCTCATGCCCATCTCGCACTGCCTCTGATGCGATCCAAGGTGAATGATGCAGGGCACGGCCGCAGGCATTAAGAGTAGCGGTCACTCCATAATGGCGGAGCGCTTCGCGAATGCGGCCCCATCCGCGCCGCGTGCCATAGGCGTAATGGCTTTCCATACAAAGATCGCGCGAGCCTTCAACGCGTTCCACCGCCTCATAGATGAATTCATTGCTGGCATCGCCAGCGGCAAGCGAAAGCTCCGCACCTTCTTCGATATTCACCACCACTGAAACCGCCAGCTGTGCGCCATTCGGCCAGCGGACAGCCGGTTCCTTGCCGTGGTAGCCGATAAAATCGCGATCAGTGGGCGTGGGTGGATAGATCATCAGAAATCCGCAAGCCGCCGAAGACCAACAAGCCTATCGCCAATAATCATGACAATGACGGCAAGAAGAATGAGGCCAGCCGAAATGGCGGCTATCGTCGGATCAGGCCGTTCTTCCACATATTGCAGCATCTGAATCGGCAGCGTCTTGGTCCAGGCATCAGTGAAGAAAATCGAAACCGGATAGTTATCCATGGATGCGAGGAAGGCAAACATGCCGGAAGTAAGGAAGGCTGGTCCCAGGGCTGGTACCAAAACACGCCTGACTGCCTGCACCGGCGAACAGCCAAGCATGCGGGCGGCATCAAGCAGCGTGAAGTCAAAAAGATTGAGAGCAGCCAGCACCGTACGTACAACATAGGGCATGGTAATGACGACATGGGCGATCAAAAGGCTGGTCCATGCCTCCCTCAAGCCAACCAGACGAAAACCCTGCAGCATCGCGATACCTACCACGAGACCTGGCAGCATAAGTGGCGAGACAAGGAAGGTCGTGATCGCCTCTCGCCCCGGGAATGCTCCACGTACAATGGCGATGGCGCAAAGTGTTCCAAGCACCAGAGAGATGAAAGTCGAAAGACCGGCTATCTGCAGAGAGGTGATAATGGAAGACCAAAGTCCACGCGTATTGCCGAGGCGTTCATACCAGCGCAGGGACCATTCCGGCGGGGGTAGAGAAAAAACCGCCGAATTGCCAAAACTGACTGCCACGGTGACCACGAGTGGTGTGAGCAGGAAAACCACCGCAATCGCAGCAATCACCCAAACACAAATCTGCACGAGACGTTCGAGAGCGGTCATGTGAAACGCCCCACGCGCCGCGCCAGTAAGCTGGACGTCAAAACGATGGTCACCGCCAATACCAGCAATACAGTAGCCGTCACGGATCCGAGCGCTTCATTACGCATCAAAAGGAAGGATCGGCCTGTGAGTGTCGCCAAAGTCTGGAAGCGATCCCCGATCAGAAGGCTCGGGATGACAAACATTGAAACAGCGAGGGAGAAAACAAAGGCGATACCGCTGACGATACCAGGTAGCGTCAGCGGGAAAAGAATACGAAAGAATCGCGAGACAGGGCTGACGCCAAGCGTTGCACCGGCTTCCATCAGGCGCGGGTCAATCAGCTTCACTACGGAATAGATGGGGAGAATCATGAATGGCAGAAACACATTCGCGGCCCCCACCACCAAGCCCGTTTCTGTGAAAAGAAGTCGCTGAGGTTCGGACCAGGCACCAATGCCCACAAGAAATTGCGAAACGACGCCATCTCGGCGCAGAACAATTTGCCAGGCAAAAGCCTTGACGACTACGCCGATAGACAGGGGCAGGATAATGGCAGCAAGCAGAATTACTTGCACGACACCGCGCGCGCGTGCCAGCGCAAAGGCAACGGGGTAACCTATCAATAGGCAAACAATCGTCACCAGCCCAGCGATCCGCAGTGTATTGCCAATAACGCGCCAGGAAAACGGATCAGCGAAGAACTCCTTGAAAAGCTGTAGGCTAAAGCCCTCTGGCCCCATCATGCTCCGCGTCAAGAGCCATGTAAGCGGTAAGGCATAAACGACGGTCAGATAAAATACTGCCGGGGCAGCAAGCCAACCCACCAGGGAGCGATGGGATTTCATGCTGACGTATCACGTGGAAACACTAGCGTGTCCGCAGGCGCCCAGGAGATCGGCACCGCCTGACCGGGAACAAGCCCCCCCGGTAACCGCGCGGAGCTTTCCAAAATGATTGGCTCATCTTCGGTCGAAGCAAAATGGAGCTGAACGCGAGCACCCTGGAAGACAATGTCCATGAGCTGCGGCGTGATGGAATTATGCCCATCACGCGCACCAAGGGAGATACGTTCCGGCCTGATGCCGATGATCACCTGGCTGCCTTGAACAAAATGCGCATGCGCGCGGGTTACACCGTGGCTTGTTTCGATCAGGGTGACATTGCCATCCTGATTGCCGATCACCTTGCCGTAGATGCGAGTTGAAAGACCGACAAATTGCAGGGCAAAGGACGTGGCGGGGCCGTGATATAAGGCTTCTGGCGTATCAAGCTGCTCGATCCTGCCTTGATTCATGACGGCGATACGGTCCGACATGACCAGCGCTTCATCCTGATCATGAGTAACGAAAATTGCAGTGGTACCAAGTTCTCGCAGCAGCCGCTTCAGCTCAATCTGCATGGTTTCGCGTAGCTTTCGGTCCAAAGCCGAAAAAGGCTCATCCAGTAGCAATAGTTTTGGCGCAACAGCCAGGGCGCGTGCCACGGCAACGCGTTGCTGTTGGCCGCCGGATAAGGCGCGTACTGAGCGATCGGCGAAGTCGCGCATATGAACCAGGTCAAGAAAGCGGCTTGCGATACGGGTTGCTTCATCCCGAGAGACCCGCCCCCTGAGCCCGAAGGCGATATTTTCCAGAACACTCAGATGCGGAAAGAGTGCATAATTCTGAAAGACAACACCAACGTCACGCTTATGCGGCGGAAGCCTGCTGATATCTTGCTGATCAAGACGCACATCACCAACTTCAGCCCCCGTCAGGCCTGCAATGATGCGCAGCAGGGTCGTCTTCCCGCAACCTGATGGACCCAGAAGTGAGACGAACTCACCTCTGGTGACACCAAGCGTTACACCATCCAGAACTGTTGTAGAGCCGAAATTCTTGCGCGCGTTCCTGACTTCGAGGAACGGTTCAATCACAATGCCATCTCTCGATCCCAGCGCTGCACCCAGGCAGCACGATTTTCGGCAACAAAAGCCCAATCAATGGGGTGAACCGTCACACCGCTTGGCATGCCTGGGGGCGTTTGTGCGTCAAGGTTCGTTGGCAAGGCGAAGGTGGGCGGCGCAATGCGGTTTTGAACCTCGGCGCCTAGCAATTCATTGACATAGGCAAAGGCCAAATCCTGATGTGGACCACCTTTCACCACGGCAATGCCGGATGGCACTGGGAAAATCCCCTCACGCGGTGCAACCATACCAACCGGCGCGCCATCCAGACGGCGCTGCATGCCAAAGGAAGAAAGCGCGCCAACAATCATATGCGCTTCGCCCTGTTCCATGAGTGAAAAGGCCTGTGGCATCTGGCTATAGGCCGTGAGCAGGTTTGGCTTCAAACGACGGAAACCAGCGAAGGAGGCATCAATATCCTTATAGGCTTCTGCCATTGGCTTGCCTGTCACGAGATGCGCCATCATGAACAGGTTTGGCAGGCCTTCCGTATTCTGAAGTGAAGGAACAATGATGCGACTTTTGAAGCGCGCTTCAAACATTTCAGCCCAGGATTGCGGGGCGGTACGCAGAACATTGCTGTTGAAGGCAATACCTTGCCAGGGCTGAAGGTAATTCGCCCACATGCCATCCATATGCACCGTACCTGGCTTCAGACGCGCAAGATTGGGGGCCTTCGCCGCCGTGATGGGTTCCAGCAATCCTTCCCGGACGGCCAGGATCATCACCGGGTCATCCATCTGTACGACGGAGATAAAGGGCCGGTCCTTGTTCTTCTGCATCTTTTCAAGATTCACAAGCGACCTGGTACCCTCGAAGGTCAAGCGGCAACTGAATTTGCGTTCAAAGGCCGTTTGGACATGAGCTTCGAACCATGGCTTATGACTCGCCGCACCGCCGATCACGATTTCACGTGTCTGAGCACGCGCTATCCTGGGAGCGGCCAAGGCAAGGCCGCCAAGGCCCAGAGCAACGGTAAAGGAACGACGCCCGAGCAGATGGGGGACTTTGGACATAGAGGTAACTCCAACGAATTCACCTAGGTGCGAGCAAAAGCCGTGCCGCTGCCTGTTACCCATGTAAAGGAGATAGGAGGGACCAAGTCGCCCAGATATTAGGCGTTAATCGCCCAATTATTCGGCAGCGCTGCACGATTGTAGTGCTGCAGGAGTCGGTGTTCTTCAGGGTGTCCTGTACGCTTGCGCGATGTATCATTCGCCACGCGCACGACGCCAAAGCGCTTCTGCGGCGGCAGCGCCCTTGCGACAGACCTCCTCCATATCAACGCGAGTCGGGCGCCCGTCCCGCACCACGACTTCTCCTTCGACGATAACATGAGCAACGTCTCGACCGTGGCCGGTATGCATAATGGTCCCCAAGGGGTCGTTATGCGGCACCAGATGTGGGCGCCGCATTTCGAGAAGCACCATATCTGCGCGATACCCTGGGGATACGGCCCCGATTTGACCAGCAAGGCCCATGGCCTCGGCCCCACCTTCCGTTGCTGCATACAGAATATGCTCGGGTTGCCAGCTTTCTTCTACGAGGCCGCGCTGCACGCGCCCCATCGCGAGTGCCCAGCGCATCACTTCCACCATATCCGCATGCATATTATCGGTAGCGATCGTCAGCTTGGCACCAGCATCCACCAAGGCGCGGGTCGGCGCGATGGTGCCACCCGTGGCATTCCCTTTCGGGATATGGGCGAGCTTCACCCCTGCGCGACCAATACGCGTTATGTCCTCCGCCGAAAGATGAATGCAATGTGCGGCAACCAGGCGAGCATCTAGCAGCCCGACTTCATCAAGCAGTTCTGCTGGTGTCTTGCCATCTCTCTCGCGAATGCGTGCTACCTCGACCTTGCTTTGTGCCAGATGAGTTTGCACAGGAATGCTTAAGCGTCGCGAGGCTTCGCCAATAGTCTTCAGGAAGGGTGTGGAGCAGGTATCAGGCGCATGGGCAGCCAATTGCACACCTGTTCGGGCATCTGCCTTGCCATGGAAACGTTGCACCAGCGCCTCAGCCTCGGCCAAGGTTTTCTCTCCAATGGCTGCATCATAGGCCCATTTGCCCTGCGAAACCCCAGAAAAATCCACATCATGAATGCGATTACAAGAAAATACCCGCAGGCCCAGTTCAGCCATTGCCGGTAACGTCAGCTGCGTATGCACATAGGTGTCGTTGATAAGCGTGGAACCAAAGAGCATCGCTTCAAGTGCACCCAAGCGCGCAAGTGCAACCGCCTCTTCCTCGGTCACCATGTGTCCTTGCGGAACGCCAGGCGTATAAGCGGGGGCGAAACCCATATCTTCGGCAACGCCACGCACCATGCTGAGAATCGTATGCGTATGGACATTCACGAGACCCGGCAGCGCGACATGGCCGGAAGCGCGCAGCCGCTGTTTTGAAGCCCAACCCCGGGGAAGATCCTGATGCCGACCAACAAAGGCAAATCGCCCATCGGCAATTCCAATTGCGGCGTTAGATAGAGGTCGCGCGAAGGCGCTTTGTATCAGGGTACAACCCTCCACCAGCAAATCATAAACTGGCGGCGTATCGTTTTCCATCATGGCAAGCTTGGCTCCAAATGCCTCAGAAAGCGCTGCAGGCGCGGATCGCTGGGAGCATTGAACAGAGCGCCGGGCGGTCCTTCTTCCACAATCTTACCATCCGCCATGAAGATAACGCGATCCGCGACACCCCTGGCGAAACGCATTTCATGGGTGACCACCACCATGGTCATGCCCTCAGCCGCAAGACCGCGCATCGCATCCAGCACTTCCTGCACCAGTTCCGGGTCCAGCGCACTGGTGGGTTCATCAAAAAGGATGATGGAAGGTTCCATGGCTAGCGCGCGTGCAATCGCAACGCGCTGCTGCTGTCCTCCCGAAAGCTGGCTTGGACGCTTGTGCAAATGTTCCGCCAGTCGCACACGTGTCAGCTGCTTGATTGCACGCGCTTCAGCCTCGGCGCGCGATATCCCAAGCACGCGCCTTGGTCCAAGCGCGACATTTTCAGTCGCGGTCAGATGCGGAAAAAGATTGAAACGCTGGAAAACAAACCCAAAAAGGCGCCTTTGACGCGCCAATTCACTCTCATTTGCCGAACGCCCATCCTTCGTATGCCCAATGTTTTCCCCACCGAGGCGAATGTCTCCACGCTCAGGACGCTCGAGCCAATTCAGGCAGCGAAGAAGTGTAGTCTTGCCTGAACCTGAAGCGCCGATGATGGTTACCGTCTCACCCTGCTGCACCTCCATATCGATACCGTCGAGGACGATACGATCACCATACTGCTTTGCCAGATTGCGTACTGAAAGCAAAACAGGGGCTGCTACCATGTCGGCAAGCTCCGCTCCAGACGTCGAGAGACCCAGGAAAGCGCTGCGATCAAAAGATAGTAATAGAGCGCCAGCAGCAGGTAAATTTCAAATGGCGCAAAATGGGTCGAGATAATGGCCTGCCCGGCTCTTGTGAGTTCATATACAGAAATGACTGAGAGCAAGGACGAGTTCTTGGTGAGTGTAATGAGATCATTCGTCAGGCTGGGTACCATTGGACGCCAGGCTTGAGGCATCAGCACCCACCACAAGACTTGGCGGCGCACCATGCCTATGGAAAGGGCCGCCTCTGATTGACCTTTTTCAACACTTCCAACCGAACCGCGCACTACTTCTGCAATATAAGCCCCGGAGTTGAGGGCAAGCGCCACAACGCCCGCCCAATATTCCGATAGACGAAGCCCAACAACGGGCAGGGCAAAGAACACAAGAAATATCTGAATGAGCAATGGCGTTCCACGAATAAAGTCCACATACCCGCGCACGAGCAGTTCGATCGGCCGAACACCAGACAGTGATGCAAGGCCCGCAAGCAAGCCGATTGTAAGACCCAAAATTCCCGCAACAATACTGATCTGCAGCGTCATCACCACGCCATGCGCTAGTAGCGGTGCCGCATAGGCAACGACACTCCAGTCAAACATTTTGGCTTCGGGCTCGGCTAGGCTGCTAATTCGGGAATATTCGCGGGAAGATTGAACTCTAGGCCGAACCACTTTTCCTGCAGCGCCTTCAGACTGCCATCGGCCTGAAATGCACGAATCCTGTCGTTCATCCAGTCTACGATCTCAGTATCTTCTTTGCGGCATGCAATACCGGCCCAATTATCAGCGCCAATGCCGCGCACCACTGCAAAACGGTTCGGTTGGGACTTGATCACATAAGCTAGCGTCGGAAGCGTATTCAGAACGCCGTCTACGGTACCCTGCATAAGCGCCAGGTAGGCAGCAGGATGCTCGTCATAAGTTTTCACTTCGCGAAAACCCGCACCGCTCTTGGCGGCTTGAATGCGCGCATTCAGGCGCGGATGCAGCGTTTCACCCGGGCTACCCAATTTAACCCCCAACACGCGGTTCGACATATCTTCCATGGTCTTGATACGATCCGCGTCACGCGCTCGAATTAGGAGTGACTGCCCTGCTTCAGCATAAGGATTTGAAAATGCTACGCGTTCGAGACGAGCGCGAGTATAGGACATGGAGGACATGATAATATCGAAGCGCCCAGCGTAAAGCGCAGGGATTACCCCAGACCACTGGGTGTCAATGAATTCAGGCGTGACCCCAAGGCTGCGACACATTGCTGCCGCCAATTCAACATCATATCCGACAATCTGGCCCTGATCGCGATAAGTGAAGGGAGGATATGTGGCTTCACACCCAATGCGAAGCTTCCCGGCCCGACGCACACCATCCAGAGTAAGCACCGGTAATGTCTGAGTGCGGGCCTTATTGGGTGCCAGAGCCGGGGCGGCAATCATCATGGCAGAGGCCAACCCGAGTTGGCGACGGTTGAGCTTGAAATTCAACATTAGTTTTCCCTCCAGGTACTTCAGCTGTCGACAGCATTTCGACTGCTCCAAAAAAATTTTCGAGCCGCAATTAGCAACGTTCATGCCAGCCCAGCCACTCCCATCATGAATAAGCGTCCCGTCACATTGCCTGATCCCTCAACCTCTAAAATAGCCGCGCTTGCACGAAAAAGATGCAAGCAACGCCCAAATAACGGGCTAGATACTCCGTCACTCACCACGCGAAGCGGTCTCAAATGATCTGACGACGGACAGGTGGAGCGAGGACTTTATGCCGGTAATTGCAGAAGCCCCGCGCCGGGCAGCGCCAGCATTCCGGCGCCCGCGCCTTGCAGATGTAGCGCCCATGCAGGATCAGCCAGTGATGCGCATCGCGCAGCAATTCGGGCGGGCAGCGCTTGACCAAGCCCTCTTCCACCGCGCGCGGAGTCTTGCCGGGTGCCAGCCCCGTGCGATTGCCGAGCCGAAAGATATGGGTATCCACCGCCATGGTATTCTGCCCGAAGGCAACATTCAGCACGACATTGGCGGTCTTGCGCCCCACACCGGGCAGGGCTTCCAGGGCAGCGCGATCCGCCGGCACTTCGCCGCCATGGCGTTCCACCAGCTGCGCCGCCAAAGCCGCGACATTGCGCGCCTTGGCCTGCCATAACCCAATGCGGCGAATGAAGGGGCCGATCCCCTCAACGCCAAGCGCCGCCATGGCGGCCGGCGTTGGTGCCGCCGCGAATAGCCCTGGCGTGCATTTATTCACCGCCGCATCCGTGGTTTGCGCCGAAAGCACCACCGCCACCAGCAAGGAGAAGTGATCGGAGTATAAAAGCTCGGTCTCCGGCGCCGGATTGCCCTGGGCCAGGGCGCGCAGGAAGGCCTCGGCCTGGTCGCGCGCCATCAGGCGGGCGCGGCGCGGCGCGCGGGCAGAACCGTGATCGGGTTTCGCTTTTGGCATGGTGTTTCGACGGCATTTTGACCTAAGTTAAGGCCCGATGACACCCCCCAGAGAGACGGTCCTATTCGAAGCGATCTCCACCCCGCCGCAGAGCTTTACGGTACGGGGCTTTCGTGTGCTTGCGGGGTTGTTGATTCTGGCGGCGGCGATCCCGGCGGGTATCTTCTTCGCCCTGGGCGCCTGGCCAGTGCTGCCCTTTATCGGGTTGGAAGTCGGCGCGGCGCTGGCGGCGCTGCTGTGGCATGCGCGGGCATCGCGCCGCGTCAGTGAAATGGTGCTGCTGACCGATGCCGGGCTCTCCATCCGCCATGTGGATCATCGCGGGCGCGTGGTGCGTTCCGTGCTGGATGCCTATTGGGCCAAGGTGGAATGGGATGAGGCCGCACCGCGCGGCGGGCGCCTTTGGATCAAAAGCAGGGGTCGCACCCTGGAAATCGGCCGGCATCTCTCCGCGCCGGAAAAGACCGAATTGGCCGAGGCATTGCGCAGCGCCCTCGCCCGCGCGAGGCGGCCGGATTTCGATAATCCGCAACTACGCGATCACTAGCGCCGCACTCTCTCCACGCCGCCCTGGCGCGCATGGCCACGCAGCGCCATGCAATCGAAATAGGTGCGACGTTGCGTCGCCACGATTTCATTGCGCAGGCGTTCTTCCTGCGCCTGAAAGCCGATGAAAATGCTGTGCCGCAAATCCCTGAGTGCCGGATCGCGCCGGGCCTCTTCCCGGCAGGTTGCGGCATCTGCGCTAGTATCGGGCGGGAAAATATCCTCGCGCGATTCGCTCGCGCAGCCCGCCACTGCCAAGGCCACCAGAAATGCCGCCGCTGCCTTCATGATGCCAACCAATCCTCAATCAGCCGACGCGCGATGGAATCAACGCGCGGCAGCGAAAAGCCAAGTTGCTGATGGTTGCGCAAATCATCGCGGCTGAACCAACGCGCATCACGCAATTCTTCCGGGTCAATGGTGATTTCCTCGCTCAGGCCCTCGGCATGGAAGCCGAGCATGATGGAAGATGGAAAGGGCCAAGGCTGGGATGAATGGTAGCGCACCGCGCCAACCCGCACATTGGTTTCTTCCTGAACCTCTCGCCGCACGGCTTCTTCCAGGCTTTCGCCAGGTTCCACAAAGCCGGCGAGCGTCGAATACATGGTGGTATTCGGAAAGCGCTGCGAATGCCCAAGCAGGCAGGAATCACCGCGCACCACCAGCATGATCACGGCGGGGTCGGTGCGCGGGAAATGCTGCGCATTGCAGACGGTGCAGGTCATGGTATGGCCGGCGCTGCGCGGTTCACAAACGCCGCCGCATACACCGCAAAAGCGATGTTTCGTGCGCCAATGCATCAGCCCGCGCGCATGGGCGAGCACACTTGCCTCACCTGGCGGCAGCAGCCCGGCCACCTGGCGGAGATCGGCAAAGCTGCCAATTTCCGTCGGCAGCAGGGGAATCGGGTCATCCGCCGTGGAGCAATCCACCGTGAAAACCTGCCGGCCTTCCCATTCACCCAACCAGGCCCAGGGCCCGCCCGCCATGCGGAGCGCGCCGGCGGCCTCGGCGGTCAGCAATACGGCTTGGGGCGCGCCTTTCGCCACGCCGCGCATCAGGTTGCGGGCGCGCCAGACGGGCGCGAAAACCGTATTGGGGTCAGCCAGGGCCGCTTCAATGAAGGCGGGATCCTCTCGGCGATGGGATGCCCGGTCTAGCGGGCTGCCCGTATAGGCATTGGGTCGGCTGGCGGGGATGGAAAGCATGGGGGGAAACTGCCACGAGCCCCGGCTCCGGGCAACCAAGCCCCCCCATTGGCATTGGCCCCTCGGGACATGATATGGTGCTTTCGGAAGGTCGGCGGCGGACGGGCTCCTCGCCAACCCGGTCAGGTCCGGAAGGAAGCAGCCGTAACGGGTTCTTGCTCGGGTCGTTTGTCGGCCTTCCACCGCGCGCCCGCGCGATCATCGCGATAAGAAAGACCGCCCCGCGCCATGGCTTCGGATATGTTCGGCTCACCGCTTCCCGCGCCTGGCGATGACACGCCGGAAGAAGCGGGCCTGCCTGAGCCGCCAGCGCCTGAAGGCCCGGGGTTGTTTGGTGATCCGGCACCAGCACCTGCACCGGTGGCGAAGCCCGCAGAACAGCCGGGCTACCGGGTGCTGGCGCGCAAATATCGCCCGACGAGCTTCGATGATCTGATCGGGCAGGATGTGCTGGTGCGCACACTGCGCCATGCCTTCGCGCAAGGGCGTGTGCATCATGCGTTTTTGCTGACCGGTGTGCGCGGTGTGGGCAAAACCACGACCGCGCGCATCATTGCCCGCGCGCTGAATTGCATTGGTGTGGATGGCACGGGCGGCCCGACGGCGGACCCTTGCGGTGTTTGCCCGGAATGCAAGGCGATTTTGGCGGATCGGCACCCGGATGTGGTGGAACTGGACGCGGCATCCAATAATAGCGTGGATGATGTGCGGGAATTGCGCGAAGCCCTGCGCTTCCGCGCCAGCCAAGGCCGGCAGAAGGTTTTTATTCTTGATGAATGCCATATGCTTTCTGGTGCGGCCTTCAACGCGTTTCTGAAGACTTTGGAAGAACCGCCATCGGGTGTCACCTTCATTCTGGCCACCACCGAATTGCGCAAGGTGCCGATCACCATTCGCAGCCGGTGCCAGACCTTTGCGTTGCGGCGCGTCTCGCAAGATAGCCTGGCGCAGCATTTTGCGCGGATTTGTGACAAGGAAGCGGTGACGGCGGAGGCTGACGCGCTGGCGATGATTGCGCGCGCTGCCGATGGTTCCGTGCGTGATGGGCTTTCCCTGCTGGATCAGGCGATTGGCCAATCCGGCGCGGCAGAGGTACGCGCGGAAGCGGTGCGCGATATGCTGGGCCTGGCTGATCGCGTCATGATCATTGATTTGATGGAAGCGCTGATGGGCGGGGATATTGCCGCAGCGCTTGGCATCATGGATCGCGCGCATGAATTGGGTGCCGACCCCTTGGTGATTTTGCAGGATTTGGCCGAGCTTTGCCATTTGCTGACGCGTTTTCGCGCAGCCCCCGCGCTCCGCCAGGATGGGTCATTGCCGGAAGCCGAGCGGGTGCGCGGCGCTGCACTCGCGCAGCGGCTTTCCGTGCCAGTGCTGGGCCGCAGCTGGCAAATGCTGCTGAAGGGCATTGGCGAATTGCAGCTTGAAGGCGCTGATCGTCGCGCGGCGGCTGAGATGGTACTGATCCGCATTGCGCATGTGGCGGATATGCCAACCCCGGGTGATTTGGTGAAGCGCCTGACCGAAGCGGGGGAGGTTGGTGGCGCGCCTCGTCCTGCGCCAAGTGGTGGTGGCGGCGGCGGATTGCGCGCGGTGGCCGGTGGCGCGCCGATACGTGCCGAAGCGGCACCTAGCCTGCCTGTGACCGCATTGGCGCAGCCAAGTACCTGGCAGGAGATTGTTGCGCTCGCTTCCGGTGTGAAGCCCATGCTGCATGCGCAGTTACGCCATAGCGTGCATCCGGTGCGGATTGCGCCGGGGCGGCTTGAAATCAATCCGGAACCGGATGCGCCGCGTGATCTGGCGGCGCAATTGACCGCGCTGCTGACGGAAGCAACCGGCCAACGCTGGACCGTGATCATCAGCCAGGAAGCCGGTGCGCCGACTTTGGCTGCACAAGGCAAGGAAGCGGAGGCTGATCGGCTCGCCGCGGCCCGCGCGCATCCCTTGGTGCAGGCGATACTGGCGGCTTTTCCCGGCGCCATGATTGAAGCGGTGCATGATGGCGCGGCTGATGCCTATGGGCTTTCGCGCAGTGCCGCGACGGCCGATGATGAAGCGCGTGATTTCGCGCCCCCCGATGCCGAACCCGCTTACGGCGATGATGAAACCCCTCCCGATGATTTTTAGGCGAAGGACACCATGAAGAACCTGGGCAATATGTTGAAGCAGGCGCAGCAGATGCAATCGCGCATGCAGGAAATGCAGGCCAAGCTTGAAGCCACCGAAGTGGAAGGCCAATCTGGTGGTGGCATGGTGGTGGTGCGCCTGACCGGCAAGGGTGATTTGCGCCGCGTCACGATTGATCCTTCGCTGATGAATGCGGATGAACGCGAAGTGCTGGAAGATTTGCTGGTGGCTGCCCATGCCGATGCCAAGCAGAAGGTGGAAGCGACCATGGCGGCCGAGATGCAAAAGGCGACTGCCGGCATCAACCTGCCGCCCGGCATGAAGCTGCCCTTCTGAAGCATCACGCAGCCTGATGCTGCATAACGACCCGATCGAGCATTTGATTGCGCTGCTCTCGCGCTTGCCTGGCCTTGGCCGGCGCAGCGCGCGGCGCGCTGTCTTGAAAATGCTGATGGACCCGGATGGGCAGATGCTGCCTCTCGCTGCCGCTTTGCGTGATGCCGCAAGCGCGGTGAAACCCTGTGAGGTTTGCGGCAATTTGGACACTATCTCCCCCTGCGCCATTTGCCGCGATCCGCATCGGGACCGGAAGGTGGTGTGTGTGGTGGAAGGGGTCGCGGATTTATGGGCCCTGGAACGTGCCCATGCGCATCACGGGTTGTATCATGTGCTGGGTGGGATGCTCTCCGCGTTTTCCGGGACAGGGCCTGAGGATTTGGCCATTCAGCCGCTGCTTGCACGGATTGAACAGGGCGATGTGGCGGAGGTGATTCTGGCCTTACCCGCAACGGTGGAAGGCGCGACCACGGCGCATTACGTGACCGATCGGCTGAAGCCGAGTGGTGTCGCCATCACGCGCCTTGCGCAAGGCGTGCCGATTGGTGGCGCGCTTGATGTATTGGATGATGGCACCTTGGCGGCGGCGTTGAAGGCGCGCCGACCCTTATGAATGCCGCCCGCCGCGCCTTGCTGGCGGCACCTTTGCTTGTCATCCGCAACGCCAGCGCCGCGGCGCAAAGCAAGTTCTTTCGTTCAAGCGATGGCGTGCGGCTGCATTATGCGCAGAATGGCAGCGGGCGCATGCTGGTTTTCGTGCCTGGCTGGTGCATGCCCGCGCGCATCTTCGCGCCGCAAATCGCCTATTTTCAGCAGAACTTCAGCGTGATTGCCTTTGATCCGCGCGGCCAGGGGCAAAGCGCCATTCCCGCACAGGGTTATGAACCGGAACGCCGCGGGCGCGATATTGCCGATTTGCTCGATCAATTGCCGCCAGGCCGTGTGGTGCTGGCCGGCTGGTCGCTTGGTGTGTTGGATGCGCTTTCCTGGCTTGATCTGAAGGGGGATCAGCGCCTTGCCGGCCTGGTGCTGATTGACAATTCGGTGGGGGAGGCTGACCCGCCGCCACCGCGTGCTTCCAATTTCTTTGGTAATCTGCGCACCAAGCGGGATGTTACCATGCGCGGTTTTGTGCGCAGCATGTATCGCACCCCGCAGGATGAAGCCTATCTTGATGCGCTGACGCGCGAGGCCCAACGCATGCCGGTGGAAGCTTCCATCAAGCTGCTTTCCTATCCGCGTCCGCGCGAATTCTGGCGCCAGGCGCTTTATTCAAGCCGCCGCCCCGTATTCTACGCCGTGACACCAAGGCTGCGCACGCAAGCGGAAGCGGTGGCCGCGCGCCATCCCGCGCCCAGCGTTTCAATTTATGAGGATGCCGGCCACGCGCTTTTTGTGGATCGGGCGGATCGCTTCAATGCCGAGCTATTGCAGTTTTTGAACCATAAGGCAGTCTGGACCTGATGCTGACGCTTTTGCCCCTGTTTCTGATTGCCGCGACTGCGGTCGGTGTTGAAATTGCGCTGACGCGATTCTTCGCTGTCGCCTCCTGGTCTGAATATGGCTATTGGGTGATTTCCATTGCCATGATGGGCTTTGCCGTTTCCGGCGTGGTGATGGTGCTGGGGCGGCAGGTGTTTCTCCGCCATGCAGGCTGGCTTCTGCCGGGCCTGCCCATTGCCATGCTACTGACTGGCGCTGCCGGCTGGATTGCCGCCACAGGCAATGGCTTCAACCCGCTTGAGCTGCAAAACCCCGCGACCGCTTGGCCGCAACTTGGCAATATCGCTCTGTATTACGCGGCCCTTTTTCCGTTTTTCTTTCTGGCCGGCTTTGCGGTTTCACTGAATTTTGTTGTTTATTCCAACCAAGTCGGCAAGGTCTATGGTTATGATTTGTTGGGCGCAGGATTGGGCGCCTGCTTTGCGCTGGTATTGATGCTGGTGCTGCATCCCTTCCATCTGGTGCCGGCCTTGCTGCCGCTGCTGGCCTTGGCCGCGATGCTATCTGCCAAGGGCGTGTGGCGCGTGGCGGCGTTGGGCAGTCTGTTGGTGGCAGAGGCCGCGATTTTTCTGCTCGCCACCCCGCGCGTGAATGAATTCAAGCCGATCTATGCGCCCCTGAATGTGCCGGAAAGCCGCGTGGTGGCGGAACGCTATACGCCGCGCGGGGTTTATCAATTGCTCGATAATTTCACCGAAAGATTGGATACGGATGTATCCAATAATGCCGGCGCGCTTGGCACACCAGCACCGCCGCGCGCCTTCGGGCTTTATCGTGACGGCGCGCGCATCGCGGCGCTGCCGATGGAAACGCCTCAGGCGGGCCATGCGCCAGCCGCGCTTGATGCCGCGCCTTACGCCCTGCTGGATCAGCCGCGCGTATTGGTGCTTGGCGCGTCGGGTGGCTTTCGTGTGGTTGAGGTCTTGAGGCTTGGTGCCGCGGGCGTCACGGTGATTGAGCCCGAACCCACGCTGCGCGAAGCCTTGGTGCAGGGTTTTGGCCCCTCACCTGCCTTGCCGCAAGACCCGCGTGTGCAGCTTTCGGATGCGCATCCGCTCAAGGCGGCAGGTGCTTATGATCTGGTGGATATTTCTGGTGATTTTCTGGGCGCCGCTGATGCCAACCGGCATGTCTATACGGTTGAAGCCTTGGCCGATCTTTTGGGGATGCTGAAGCCAGGCGGCATGATTTCCCTGCCCATTGGCATTCGTGAATTGCCAGTCTATGCCGTGCGCGTGCTGGCCACCGCTCATGCGGCGCTATTGCAGGCCGGCATCAGGGAACCTTCGAAGCATTTGGCGGTAATCAGATCGGCGTGGAATTTGCGCGTACTGATGGCGCGCGATCCGCTGACGCCAGAACGCATGGAAAAGCTGTTGGCCTTTGCTGAGGCCAGGTCATTCGATATTTCCCATGCGCCGCATCTGGCGCTTGAAGGCCGTGAGATTTGGAACGATCTGCCGGCGATTTCACTTGCTTCCGGCATGGTGCAAACCGGTGCGCCCAGCGATGCGGTGGCCGAGGAAATGCGCATGCTGCTGGCCGGCACCATGCCGCTTGATGCCTTTGACCGTTCACCCATTACGGCAGATCGGCCTTGGCTTTCGCCTTTGGTGCGCCTGCCAGCCCTGCCTGCGGCGATGGAACGTATGGAGGTTCTGCCGCAACAGGAAATCGGCCTGTTGGTGAATGTGGCGGTACTGGCGCAGGCAATCATCCTGGCTTTGCTGGTCAGTGCCTTGCCCATCTTCGCGCGCGGCACGCTGCGTGTGCCGAAAGCCATCTTGGGCCGCGCGTTGATTTATTTTCCGGCGCTTGGGCTTGGTTTTCTGCTGATTGAAATCGCCTTTATTGAATATGCCGTGCTGCTGCTCGGGGACCGCACTTTCGGTTTCGCGCTGGTCTTGACCGTGATGCTGGTCTGTTCCGGCCTGGGCGCCATGATGGTGGAACGCGTAACCAAGCCTGCTGCGGCACTCACCTGGGTAGCGCTGATTGTCGCTGGGTCTTGCCTGCTTGCCATCGCTGCTGCGCATCTTGGCATTCTGGCCATTCTCGATTGGCCATGGGCGCTGCGCGTTGCCATGCTGGTGTTGGTGATTGCGCCGATTTCAATCGCGCTTGGCTTTCCCTTCCCGCTTGGGCTTGATCGGTTTCAGCAGGAAGGCCCTGCCTTGCTGCCTTGGGCCTGGGCCTTGAATGGCGCCTTTTCTGTAGTGGCCACGCCGCTCGCCAATCTGGTCGGTCACGGCCTTGGGCTTTCGGCCCTTTTGCTTTGCGGTGGTATTTGTTATCTCGCCACAATATCGGTTTGGCCAAGGAAATGACGATGCTTTTATCCCGCCGTGCTCTGACCCTGACGGGCGCTGGTTTGCTTTTTTCCCCTGCGATCCAGGCGCAAACGCCGGCCTGGAATCGCGCGGCCTATCTTGAAGCCATGGCCGCTTCCGGCCGCCCGACCGAGATTTCAGAAGGCGCTTTCGCCGCCATTCAGGCGCGCCGGCAGCCAGCACTCGCGCGGATCGAAGCCTATCTGAAATCGCGCTTTGGCGAAGCCGACCCCGCCGTGGTGCGCGCCTTTGGTGAGGTGCCGCGCGAATACTTTCATTACAATTACGAAGCACGTCAGAATGGCGCTTCCAACGCCTATGAAACGGAAGCCAAGCCCTGGGCGATTGGCTTTGGGTCAGCGCTGTCTGACTATTTGGGGCAGGCTTACATGACGCAGGCATGTCAGCCAAAGCCCGATCATGTGGTGCTTGAAATCGGCACCGGATCGGGCTTTCAGGCAGCACTGCTGTCACGCATTGTGGCCAAGCAATATTCCATTGAAATCATCGAACCCTTGGGGCGCGGTGTGCAGCGTATTTTTGCGCCAATCAGGCTCAATAATCTTGAAACCCGCGTGGGTGATGGTTTCTTTGGCTGGCCCGAAGTGACCGGCGGCTTTGACACCATCATCGTCACCTGCGCCGCGCAATATGTGCCGCCGGCGCTGCTGCAGCAATTGAAGCCAGGCGGCCGGCTTGTCATTCCCATCGGCCAGCCCTTCCGCCGTGGGCAGTTCCTGTACATCTACACCAAGGATGAGGAAGGCCGCGTGCGCAGCCGCAAGGATGTTGGTGTTTACTTCATCCCAATGACCGGCACCATGATGAAGACGCCGGCACCCGCTGGTTCTACGCCGCAGTAAGATGTTCAGCGCGCAGGGGTCACATCCTGCGCGCGGGTTCTTTCATCCACACGCGCTTCATGGGCGAAGCCGCGCCGCATCGCCCAGATATTCTTCTGCAAATGGGTGGAGATGATGCCCGCATCTTCCACCACAATGCGCGTTGCCTGACGCAGCAGCGCCTCCCGTCTGGCCGGGTCCAATTCTCGTGCGGCTATTGCCAGCACCGTATCGAATTCCGGATTGGAATAGCGCCCACGATTGACCGAACCGGTGCCGCGTGCGCGGTCATAAGTTGCGGCGATGGAACGTAACCCCGCCATGGGCTCACCCGTTGAGCTACCCCAGGACACCAGAAATACCGAAAATTCCTGGCGTGAGGCGCGCGCGATGAAGCTGGCTTAGGGCGCCACATCCACCTGAGTGCGAATGCCAATCCGCGTCCACATCTGCCCAACCGCCTGCGCGATGCGCGCATCATTCGGGTAACGGTCATTCGGCCCATGCAGCGTCAGGCGGAAGCCATTGGGATAGCCCGCCTCGGCCAGCAATTTCTTGGCTTGGTCGGGATCAGCGCGTGACACCGCGAGTTCCCGCACATAGCCAAACGCGCCTTCGGGCATAACTTGCCGCGTCGTACTCGCCGCCCCTTCCATCACACGCGCGACAATCGCCGGACGATCAATGGCGAGCGAAAGTGCCTGGCGCACGCGCACATCCTTGAGCGGATTGCGCGCGAATGGCTTGCCGTCATGATCCGTGATGAAGGGCGTCGGGCCATCTCGCATGTGATCCTGCGCAAAATAGATGAAGCGCATGCTGTCTATTTCACTGATGGCAATGCGCTGATCACGCCTGAGGCGTTCAATATCCGATGTCGGTACCTGGTCAATGATATCAATATCGCCCGCCAGTAGCGCTGCCGTGCGGCCCGCATCATTGGTGATCATGCGGTAATCCACGCTCTGCCAGGCGGGACGGCCGCGCCAATGCCCATCAAAGCGCTGCAATTCCACCCGATCGCCAGACCGATAGGCCATCATGCGATAGGGTCCGGTGCCAATTGCGGCACGGCCAGCATTGAAATCCTCGGTCGTCGCAGCTTGATGGGTTTCACGGTCCAGCATGGGGACTTGCGCCAGATCGGTTGGCAATAACGGCGCTGGGCCATTGGTACGAAAGCGCAACGTGTGGGAATCAATGATCTCCACGCCGGTGATCGCTTGCGTATAGGTGCGGAAGGACCCTGGACTATTCACTACCAGCGGAATGCGTTCCAAAGTGAAGGCGACGTCTTCGGCGGTGAAATCCGATCCATTATGGAAGCGCACGCCACGTCGGAGGGTGAATTCCCAGGCATCCTCCCCCACTGCGCGCCAGCTTTCCGCTAGGGAGGCAGCGAGTCGCGCCTTTGAATCTGTCTCGAGCAAATTGTCGAAAACCATGGAGGCATAGGCGTTATTGGGCGAGATATTGTGGAAATGCGGATCGGCCGAGGTGATCTGCGCACCCACCCCCATGCGCAGATTTTGCGCATGGGCAGGGAGAGAAGCGATAAGGGCAGCAAGCAGCAGGCGCTTCATGGCGGCGCGTCCTTCAGCTGAGCAAATAGGCCGCGCCGGAGCGGGCGCAGATGGCACGAATATGCTTGTCCAAAGCAGGCGGCACCGGAATGCCGTGCTGCAAGCGGCGCTGACGTTCGGCTTCTTCCGGATCGCCCGCGACCAGCACGGGCTTTACCGGATCGGCCGCCGGGGTCGCGTGTAATTCATCAATCACCGCATCCAGATCGGCTTCGAATTCACCCGGCGCACGAAAAGCACCGGGATCAATCGCCATGAAGAAATGCCCGATATCATCGGGATCATTTGGCTGTTGCGTGCGATTGCGAATGGGGGAGAAGGAAGACCCCACCAAAGTGCCGCCTAGAATATGCACCATCATCGCCAGGCCATAGCCCTTATGGCTGGCCATTTCCGGTGATCCACCGAGTGGCGACAATCCGCCCAATGGTTCCTCATGCAAAATCTTCATGCCGCGCTTGGCATCGGTCACGGGATTGCCCGCACCATCCACCACCCAACCGGCCGGCATGGCGCGCTCATTCAAATCATAGACCTTCACCTTGCCCGCTGCTGTAGTGGTGGTTGCCATATCCAAGACGAAGGGCAGGTTCCGCCCGGCTGGGGCAGCAAAGGCGATGGGGTTGGTGCCCAGCACAGGCTTGGCGCCGCGTGGCGGCACCATGGTGACACCGCGCGTCGCGCTCGTCACCATCCCAATCGCGCCACGTCGCGCTGCGATGCGCGCATAAACACCGGCCGCGCCGAAATGATGTGAATTGCGCACACCAACCACACCAATGCCGGCTTCCTTCGCCATATCCACGGCGAGGTTCATGCCATAGCTGGAAACCGGATGCCCAAGCCCAGCGCCGGCATCAATCAGCGCAGTGCAGGCGGTACGGCGTTCGATTTTGGGCCGCGCATTGATCTTCAACTTGCCTTCCTGCAAGCGCTTTTCATAGGTCATCAGCATGGAAATGCCGTGACTATCCACACCGAACAGATCGGTTTCCGTCATGGCTTCCGTGGTGGTGGCGGCCAAGTCAGGCTCCATCCCCCAGGACAGCAGAATGGCTTCAATCTGTGTACGAACTTTAACAGCGGCGACATCCATGGCACTGCCCCCGTTCAGGGGCTGGCGCGCAAAAAGGGATTGGTCAAATGGCCAATGCCGGTGATTTCAATATCCACCACATCGCCGGATTTCACATCGGGCGAGACACCATCCGTGCCCATCCAAATCACGTCACCGGGATAAAGCGTCAGATACCGCGTCATGGTGGCGATAAATACCGCGGTGGAAAACAGCATATGGCCGGTTTCAAATGTGGTGGTCAGCTCGCCATTCAGCCGCACATTGGTACGCGCCGCTTCCATGTCGAAGTCGGTCTCGATCCACGGCCCCATCGGCTTGAAGGTGTCGGTATTCTTGGAACGCCAGAAGGTGCGGTCGCTTTTCTGCCAGGTACGTTCGCTGACATCATTGCCAATGGTCCAACCCATGACGCAGCTCAGCGCCTCGGCCTCTGACAGGTTCTTGGCCTTTTTGCCGATCACGGCGACAATTTCGCCTTCATAATGAATCTTCTCGGTTGCATCAGCGGGGATGATCACGGTCTCGCCATGCGCGATCAGCGCATTGCTGGCGCGATAGCCCATATCTGGCTTGGTTGGGATATTCGGCACCTCGCCCCGCTTTGCGGCACCTTCCTTGACGTGCTCCACATAATTCAGCCCAGCGCAGTAGAAGGTGCGCGGCATGACCGGCACTTCGATCTTCACCGCGGCAAGATCATGCTTGCGGCTGGTTTTCTCATAGCCCTCAAACGGGCTGCCAGAGACTTCCAGAATGCGGTCGCCTTCCAGAATGCCATAGCGGGTGCGGTCTTCGGCGGTGAAGCGAATCCAGCGCATGATCAGGTTTCCTTTAGGCGGCCAGCGCGCGCTGTATGAAATCAGATTGGAACACGCGGTCCGCCATCACCTGGCAACGCTTCATCAGCCGATGCTCGTTTGGCCCGTAATCCGGTAGTGCGTTGTGCAGCGTGCCGAGGTTATCCCAGATCAGCACATCACCCACAGTCCAGACATGGGTGTGCAGGAAACGCGCTTCCAATTGATGCGCGAATAGCTTGTCCAGAACCGCATCGCTTTCGCCATCAGAAAGCTCATTGATGCGAATGGCATAGCCCGGATTGCAATAAAGGACCTTTCGCCCGGTGATCGGATGCGTCATGAAAACCGAGTGCACGGAAGGCGGCCGCTTGGCGCGTTGCTCGGCCGTCAGTGGCGGGCGCGTGCTGCCTGGGCGCTTGCACATATTGTCCCAGAATTTGTTGAAATCATGCGTGGCCGTGGCATTGGCAAGCTTTTCCTTCAAGCCAGGATCAAGCGTTTCATACGCCAGATGCATATTGGCAAACACCGTATTGCCGAGCGGTCTGCCATCCCGATGCGGCACCTGATGCGCGTTCAGCACATTCACGAAGCCCATCGTGTCGCGATAGGACATATCCGTGTGCCAATCCTGCCCCGCATCCGCGAGGCCAATGGGCTGCCCGTTTTCGACGATGTTTGAAAGAATGCCCACCTCCGGCACGTCCGGATCCTGGAACTTGCCAGTCAGTGAGGTTTGAATACTCCCGAAGCGGAGCGAGAAATCGCGCAAGGCTGGTGGTTCCAACAATTGCCCCGGAAAGCGCAGCACGCCCCTTTCGCCGAGCGCGCGCAGGATGCCGGCGAAGTCCTTATCCGAAAGCGGCTTGGACAAATCCACGCCCGTGATGGTGGCGCCCAGTACCGAATCATTATTGGTGACAGTCAGCATGGCATACCCCTTCTGCATGCGGGGAAGCGCGCACCGCGCGGTTTTGCGCGCAACGGCGTCACGTTTCCCCCGGCTTTGTCTCTTGTCAGGGATGCTGGCACCGCTTGGCCGCTGCCCGCAAGGGCAGAGGCTTGGCGATCCGCCCGCAAGAGCGCATCCTGCCGCGTGAAAAGGGGGCAAGCGCCATGCGTTTTGCGGGACAACAGGTTGTGATCACCGGCGCGGCCGGGGTTTATGGGCGCGGCTTGGCGGAAGCCTTTGCGCAAGAAGGCGCCCATTTGCTGCTGAGCGATGGCGATGCTGCCGCGCTGGCCGCACTCGCCAATGCGCTGCCGCCAGGCCGGGCTGTGCTGCATCCCGCTGACCTGACCGATGATGGCGCGATTGATGGGCTGATTGCGGCTGCCACCGGCAAGGGCGCGCCGCAGGTGCTGGTCAATAATGCCGGCATCTATCCCTTCATTCCGCTGATGGATGTGACGGGCGCCGAATGGGACAAGATCATCAGCGTCAATACCCGCGCGCCCTTTCGCCTGATGCAGGGCATTGGCCGCGCCATGGCTGCGATGGGGCGAGGTTCGATTGTCAATGTCACCTCAGCGGCGGCCGAAGTGCATCGCGGCAATGGCGTGCCCTATGGCGCTTCCAAATGCGCGCTGGAATATCTGACACGGGCTTTTGCGTTGGAACTCGGCCCTTCAGGCGTGCGCGTGAATAGCGCGCGGCCTGGCTTTGCCGAGGGCAGCGCCGGCAATCCCATGCCAACAGGCTATGCCGAAGCCATTCGGGCGCGGTCCTTGCTTGGCGCGCTTGGCACGCCGGCGGATTTCGCAGCGGGTGTAATGTTCCTCTGTTCTGAGGAGGCGCGCTTCATGACGGGTTCGATCCTTGATTGCGGGGGCGGGGGGCATATCAATCGCCGTACTGGTGCGGCCACCGCGGCGCGCGGCTGAAATGCAGTAGTGAAAAGGAAAGATAGCATGATGGATCAGATCAAGGCCGAATTGGCGCCAACCGGCGTTTTGCGCGCCGGTATCAATATGGGAAATTTCCTACTGGTGACGAGCCGCGCGGAAAATGGCGATCCCGCAGGGGTTTCGCCCAGCATGGCGCGCGCGATTGCCGATACGCTGGGTGTGCCTGTGCAATACGTGCCCTTCGCGCGGCCTGGTGATTTGGCTGATGCGGTGGACAGCAATGTTTGGGATATCGGCCTGATCGGCGCTGAACCGCAGCGCGCGGAGAAAATCGCCTTCACGGCTGCTTATGCCGAGATTGAGGCAACCTACATGGTCCCGCCCGGTTCCCCGATTACAAAGATGGAGGAAGTGGATCGCCCCGGCAATCGTATCGCCGTGACCGCACGCGCGGCTTATGATCTCTGGCTGGAACGCAATATCCATCAGGCAAAGCTGATCCGCTCTGCCACGCTGGACGCGGCGTTTGAGCAATTCGCTGCCGAGAAGCTGGAAGTGCTGGCGGGGCTGCGCCCCAAGCTGCTGTCAGACATTGAAAAAATGCCCGGCGCGCGGATTCTGGACGGCAAGTTCACGGCCGTGCAGCAGGCGATTGGGACATCTCGGCGCAATACCGCTGCCGCTGCCTTCCTCGCGGAGTTTGTCGAAAAGGCGAAGGCATCCGGCCGGGTGGCGGGCTTTATTGCTGAACATAAGGTGCGCGGGCTTTCGGTCGCGCCGCCCGCCTGAAGTCGCTTTGCTGATGTAACCGCGTGGCGGGTGGCAATGCCCGCCGCGCCTTCTTATGCAAGGCGGCACTTGTCCGGCAGCCGCATTGTATCTTGACCCATATCAACGCTGGTTTGTGCGCGCCGCGATATCCAAATATCGCGACGGTAAGGTCTTACGCCTTGCCCCGCGAACCAAGCAAAACGCCATCGCGGGAAACAACCCGAAAGATGCGCGGCAGCCGGAGAAACCGTAATGACATTCACCAGTATTCTGACCCATCTTGACCCCGCCTTGGCCAAGGAGGCCGAGGCCGCAACAGCAACACCGCTTGCACTCGCGGAAGCCTTTTCCGCGCATGTGACAGCGCTGATTTTTCCCATGGATAGCGCGCTTCCCGCCCCCACGCCGGCGGATGATGCGGCAAGGCAATTGGAAGACCGCGCTGCCGAGACCTTCGCCGCCGCCGCGCAGCGCCGTGGTGTGGCGCCTCAGACCAAGAAGCGCACCAGCTTCGCCTAAGGCAATGGCGAAGCCTTTGCTGATCATCTGCGTGTGAGAGATCTGGCCGTCCTTACGCAACACGGTGCGCCGAGTATTGCTGCGCAAATCCTTCAGCATGGCGCGATTTTTGACTCTGGAAGGCCGGTTATCCTGGCGCCCCAAACGCGGCCATTCTCCGGCTTGCCGCAGCGTATTCTGGTGGCTTGGGATGCAACCCCCGCCTCGGTTCGGGCCATTCACAGCGCACTGCCGCTTATCCGCCGCGCAGCGGAAACCGTGATAGCAACGGTCACCGATGACAAGGAACTGCGCCCCGGCCAGTCGGGGATTGAACTTGCACATCTGCTCGCGCGCCATGGCGGCAAGCCGCGCTTCATGGCCTTGCAGCGCGGTAGCGCGGGCGTGCAGGAAAGGCTGCTATCGGCGGCAGCCGATACGGAATCTGACATGCTGGTGATGGGTGCGGTGCGGCATTCACCGCCGCGCAATCTGGTGCTGGGCAGCGCGACGCAGGACATTCTGGCGAAAGGGCCCCAGCTTTCGATGCTGGTTGCCGCCTGAAACGGAGAAAATCAAGGGGCGGGGGCTTTGGAAAAGGGGGGCTCAAGGTTGCCCCGCCCCGGCCGGCTGCGTATCTAGGGGGCCTGATGGTCACCCTGATTCGCATTTTGCCGCTTTGCCTTCTGCTGCTTGCCCAGCCCGCCCTGGCGCAGCAGAGCGCGCCTGGGTCTGCGCAACCACCCGGCCCGCGCCAGCTTGGCATCTTCCGGGATTGGACGGCGGCGACCTATCAGGAAAACGGGCAAAAGATCTGCTACGCCTTCACCCGCGCCAGCAAGACCGAACCGAACCGCCAGGGGGTAGTGCTGACGGTCACGCATCGCCCGGGCGGGCGGGATGCGGTCGCGATCACCGCCGGCTATGCCTATCCGCGCAATGCAGAGGTAACGGTTGCCATCGGCCAAACCAACCTGCCCTTCTATACCGGCGGCAATTCCGCCTTTGCACGTGATGGCGCGGCGGTAGTGGCAGCGATGCGCGGCGGCAATCGCGCTACGGTGTGCGGCCCCGCTGCCGGCGGGCGCGGTACGGCGAATGACCAATTCAGCCTGGCCGGGTTTTCTGCCGCTCATGACGCGATTTCGCGTGAATGCCCGGCGCGGCGATGAACAGCGCTGTCCTTGATCTGAACGCAGCCGAACGCGCACGCATATTGGCGAAAGCTGCGGCCTTCGCCCCACCCGCCGCAACGCTGCCCGATGGCCGGCGCGATCTGGTCGGCCTTTCGCGTGAGGAACTCACCGCCGAGATGGTCGCCCTTGCCGAAAAGCCCTTTCGCGCAAAACAGCTTTGGCATTGGATCTATCATCAGGGTGAGACCGATTTCGCCCGCATGAACACCATTGCCAGGCCCATGCAAATGAAGCTTGCGGAGCGCTTCGTGGTGGGCCGCCCAGAAGTGGCGACGCAGCAGGATAGCGCGGATGGCACGCGCAAATGGCTGTTTCGTTTTCGTGATCAGCAGCAGGTAGAAACCGTCTATATCCCCTCGGCAGATGAGGATCGCGGCGCGGTCTGCATTTCAACGCAAGTCGGCTGCACGCTGTCCTGCCGCTTTTGCCATACCGGCACGCAGGCCCTGGTGCGCAATCTGGGGGCGGCGGAAATCGTTGGCCAATTCATCGCCGCGCGCGATTCCTATGGCGAATGGCCAAGCCCCAAGGATGGTGTGCCGCGCCATCTTTCCAATATCGTCGTCATGGGCATGGGTGAGCCGCTCTATAATTACGAAAATGTCGCCAAGGCGCTGAAGATCGTGATGGATCATGAAGGCATTGGGCTTTCGCGCCGGCGCATCACGCTTTCCACGTCTGGCGTTGTGCCGATGATGGATCGCTGCGGCGCGGAATTGGGCGTGGGGCTTGCGGTATCGCTGCATGCCGTCACGGATGAATTGCGTGATGAGATCGTACCGCTCAATCGCAAATACCCGATTGCGGAGCTGCTGGCCGCCTGCCGGCGCTATCCCGGTGCTTCCAATGCGCGGCGCATCACTTTTGAATATGTCATGCTGCGCGGCGTGAATGACAGCGAAGCAGAGGCGCGTGAATTGGTGCGTCTGATCCGCGGCATGCCGGCCAAGGTGAATTTGATTCCCTTCAATCCATGGCCTGGCAGCCCGTATAAGACCAGCACATCAGAAGCGATTCAGCGTTTCGCGGAAATTCTGAATGATGCTGGATACGCCAGCCCCATTCGCCGCCCGCGCGGGCGCGATATTCTGGCCGCGTGTGGGCAATTGAAGACGGAAAGCGAGAGAAAGCGGCGAACTGACGCTTAATTCTCCAATTCGCTGTCCCAATACAAATAATCCCGCCAGCTTTCATGCAGGTAATTGGGCGGGAAGGACCGGCCATTTTCCTGCAATTCCCAGCTTGTCGGCTGGCGCGGCGTTTGGCGCGGGATCATGGCGCATTCGCGCGGTAGCCGGCTGCCTTTCCGCAAATTGCACGGCCCGCAAGCGGTCACCACATTATCCCAGGAAGTGCGGCCACCGCGCGAACGCGGCACTACATGATCAAAGGTCAAATCCGGCGTCGGATAGCCACCGCCGCAATATTGGCACTCAAAATGATCGCGCAGGAAAACATTGAAGCGCGTGAAGGCCGGGCGACGCGCGGCGGGGATGAATTCCTTGAGTGCGATCACGCTTGGCAGACGGAGCGCGAGTGATGGGGAATGCACTTCAACATCATATTCATTCAGCACGGAAACGCGGTCCAGAAACACGGCCTTGATGGCATCCTGCCAAGACCAGATGGACAGCGGGAAATAGGAAAGCGGGCGGAAATCCGCATTCAGGACAAGCGCGGGATAGGCATTCGCCCCCGCGAAGGTACCGCCATCTGGCAAGCCTCGCTCCTTCCAGCGTGGCGCCACATCATGCGGGGGTTCTATTCGGCGGGAACCCCCAGATGTAGTGGTGACGCCGCGACTGACGAATTCATGACATGTGCCGCGCCACGCCGCAAGCCATCCCAGGCAGGTTTCACCTGCCTGTAACACGCGAAAGGCTCTGCGCCAGCAGCGCCGTGCCGGCGGCAAGCCCGGCATCATCCAGCCCATGGGCAAGATCGGGGCGGAGCAGTAGTTCATGCGGCACCCCTTCGGCCTGCAAAGCCCGCGCGGCCTGGCGGCTGGCCATGGCGGGCACTACCTCATCCGCTTCGCCATGCACCAGCAAAACGGGCGGGCGGGCAGAGACTTCGCCAGCGAAGCTATCCGGCCCCAAAAGCGCGCCGGAATAGGCCAGAATGCAGGCCGGGGCCGGCACCGCGCCGCGCAAGCCCGCGAATAATGCGACCATCGCGCCCTGGCTGAAGCCCATCAGCGCGAGCCGGTCTCCGCCAAGGTCAAGCTCCGTGAGCTTCGCGCGGGTGAAATCGCCAAGGATGCCAGCGGCGTGGCGGAGCCCCGCTTCAAGCCGCGCTGGCGTGCGGTCCATGATATCGAACCATTGCCGGCCAAAGGGCGCGCCTTGGAACGGGAAGGGCGCATGGGGGGCGATGAACAGCGTATGGGGCAGGGCCTCGGCCCAGACCGGGGCCAGGTCAATCAGGTCAAAGCCATCCGCCCCCACGCCATGCAGCAGCAGCACGAGCGAATCGGGCTTGCCACCCGAAGCGGGGCCATATTGCGGCCCTTCCAATGCTGCCATCTGGGATTCTCCCCTTGCTTGCGATGCGCTTCGCCCGCTACCCGGCGGAAGCCATGGATGCAACGCCTGAAATCACGCGCTTCGCGCCGAGCCCGACCGGGTATTTGCATCTGGGCCATGCGCGGGCTGCGCTATTTGCCTGGCGCCGTGCGCGCGCAACCGGCGGGCGGTTCTTCTTGCGCATTGAGGAGATAGATACCACGCGCTGCCGCCCGGAATATGAGGCAGCTATTTTCGAGGATTTGCGCTGGTTGGGCCTGGATTGGGACGGGACGCCGCGCCGGCAATCCGAACATTTCGACGAATATCGCGCCGCATTGGATAGGCTGGCGACGCGGGGGCTGACCTATCCCTGTTTTTGCACCCGCGCCGATATCGCGCGCGAAGTGGTCGCGGCGGGGGCTGCGCCGCAAGGCCCGGACGGCCCGCTTTATCCCGGCATTTGCCGCGACTTGCCGGAAGCCGAAGCCGCGCGCCGCATCGCTGCCGGGCAGCCCTATGCGCTCCGGCTTCACATGACGCGCGCTTGTGAGGCTGTGAGCACGCCCTTGCAGGCGCATGAGGAGAATGAGGGCTGGCATGAATGCCGCCCGGAAGTTTTTGGTGATGTGGTGCTGGGGCGAAAGGATGTGCCGGCATCCTATCATCTTTGCGTCACGCATGATGATGCGCTGCAAGGGATCACTCTGGTGACGCGCGGCGATGATCTGAAGCGGGCGACCGATGTGCATCGGCTGATCCAGGCACTGATGGGCTGGCCCGCGCCACGCTATGCGCATCATCCGCTGATGCGCGATGCGGCAGGGCGAAGGTTAGCCAAACGCGATGGCGCGGAAAGCCTGCGGGCGCTCAGGGAGAAGGGGCTTAGCGCCGCTGAGGTGCGGGCGATGGCGGAAGCGAACTGACTACCCCGGTTCCCCCATCGCTGGCGCACCGCCGCATTTTTGCATCAGCGCGAAAACCTCCTGCACGGCGGCTTCAATCGCCGTGAGTTCAGTGCCTTTTGCGACCACGGCGACTCCGCCACCGCCGCCCTGGCGGTAATAGGGGTAGGAACCGATATCCAAATCGGCATGGCGCTGCTGAATGGCGGAAAGCCCTTCCGCAATCGCGCCTTCCACCACGCCATGCGCATGCACGCTGCGCGATTGAATGGGCGGGCCACCTTGCAGGCGGGGCGCAAGCGCTTCGAACATGGATTGCATGATGCGCGGCACGCCCGCCATCACATGCACATTGCCAATGGTATAGCCAGGCGCGATGGAAACCGAATTTTCGATCAGGATCGCGCCGCGCGGCATGGTTGCCATGCGCTGCCGCGGCGCGTTGAAATCTCCAGGTGGGTTCTGCTTCGCGTAATAGGATTCCAGCGCATGCCAGGCATCCGGGTGCGGTTCCCAAGGCACGCCAAAGGCGCGCGCGACGCATTCGCTGGTGATGTCATCATGGGTCGGGCCAATGCCGCCGGTGGTGAAGACATGATCAAACTTCGCGCGCACTTCATTGACCGTATTGATGATCACTTCCGGCACATCAGGGATCACGCGCACTTCCTTCATGGGAATGCCAATCTCGCCCAGCCGTGTCGCCAGGAATTGCAGATTGGCATCGCGGGTGCGGCCGGACAGTACCTCATTGCCGATGATCAGCAGGCAGGCGGTCGGGTTCGGCATGGGGCTCTCCTGTATTTGGACATAGTCTCAAAGGAAATCGCGCAACATGGCAACCAGGGGGATATCGGCGGGCGGCATGGCGTAATCGCCAAGCCGCGCGGGCCGCACCCAGGTGAGCGCCTGGCCTTCCATGGCTGTCACCTGGCCCTGCCAGCGCCGACATAGATAAAGCGGCATCAGCAGATGGAATTTTTCGTAGGTGTGGGACGCAAAAGTGAAGGGGCCAAGGCAGGCGGCGCTGACATCAATGCCCAGTTCCTCGCGCAATTCGCGGATCAGCGCTTCTTCCGGTGTTTCACCCGGCGCCACCTTGCCGCCCGGAAACTCCCACAAGCCGGCAAGCGGTTTGCCTTCCGGTCGCCGCGCCAATAGCACGCGGTTCTCTGCATCAATCAGCGCCACCGCCGCCACCAATAGTGTCGGCTTGCCTGATGTGGGCGCGGCTTCGACTGGCGCGGCGGCTTCCACGGCGATATCCATCCGCGTGGCGCTGAACAGCCTGACGGGCATGAGTCCGCCGCGTGAGACAAACTCCTGACTGCCCGCGCCGTTTTCCTTGAAGCCAATCCGCCGCAACACTGCCGCCGAGCGTTCATTATCCACAAGCGCTGAGGCCACCAGCCGATCAATATCCAGATTGGCCAGCGCCCAATGTGCCAAGCGCCCTGCCGCTTCCGGCCCAAGCCCCTGGCCCCAATGGCGCCGACCGATCCAATAGCCAAGCTCTGCCTCGCGCGGGTTTTTTGCGTCAAGCGTCAGGCCAACACAGCCAAGCAGGGCTTCCGCGCCATCAACCTCGCGCGTCACCGCCAAATGCCAGGCGGTGCCGGCGGCGATTTGCGCGCGCGTTGAAGCGATCCATTCATCTGCCAAATCGCGCGGATAGGGGAAGGGCACGCGTGCGAGGGTTTTCGCCACTTCCCAATCATTCACCAAACGATGCAAATCAGCCGCATCATCCGCGTTCAATGGGCGGAGCGTCAGACGCTGCGTCTTTAGTGCAAGCCCGCTTCGCATTTGCTCACCGGACATGCACTAAGTCTTTGTCTGGTCGCATTTTCCGAGTCGCCAAGTGATTCCACTTGGCTTGAAAATGCTCCGGTGACACATCAGCTCCGGTAACTGCCATTGATATCAATATAGCCATGCGTCAGGTCGCAGGTCCAAACCGTGGATTTGCCCTTGCCAAGGCCGATATCCACGGTGATTTCCACTTCGCGCCCCTTCATATGCTGCACAACGGGCGCTTCATCATAGCCATCCACCACACCGCCATTCTGCGCCATCCAGACGCCACCGACATTGACCGAAAGCTTGTCGCGATCAGCCGGTTCGCCCGCCTTGCCAACAGCCATGACAATACGGCCCCAATTCGCGTCCTCACCTGCAATCGCGGTTTTCACCAAAGGCGAATTGGCGATGGACATGGCAATGCGATGTGCCGAACGCGCCGTTGTCGCACCCGTCACGTTGATCTGGATCAGCTTTTGCGCGCCTTCACCATCACGCGCCACCATCAGCGCCAATTCCATCAGCACTTCATTCAAGGCGCGCGCGAAATCCTTGAGCATCGCGCCACCTTCCGCCGGCACGCGCGAATGCTTCGCCGTGCCGGTCGCAAACACCATCACGGTGTCAGAGGTGGAGGTATCAGAATCCACCGTCACGCAATTGAAGGAACGATCAACGCCCTTTTTCAGCAGCGCCTGCAGCGCAGCAGCCGGAATTTTCGCATCCGTCGCCAGGAAGGACAACATTGTCGCCATATCGGGCGCGATCATGCCGCTGCCCTTGGCGATGCCGGCGATGGTCACTTCCGTATCGCCGATGCGCGCCTTGCGGATGGCGCCTTTCGGGAAGGTATCCGTGGTCATGATGGCCTTGGCCGCGCCCTGCCAATCACGCTCCGCCGCCATATCAAAAATACGCGGCAGGGCAGCGATCAGCTTTTCGGTCGGCAGCCTTTCGCCAATCACGCCAGTGGAGGCCAGGAAGATTTCCTTGGGCTTGCAGCCAAGGATCGCAGCGGCGGCCTTGGCGGTTTCTTCGCAAGTTTGGCGCCCGGCGCGGCCGGTAAAGACGTTTGAATTGCCCGCGGTCACCACCAGGCCGCGTGCCTTGCCACCAGGCAGCGCGCCGCGGCACCAATCCACCGGGGCGCCGGGGCAGCGATTGCGCGTGAAAACCCCCGCCACCGAGGTGCCAGCGGGGAAGGCCATCACGGTCACATCATCGCGATCCTTGTAGCGAATCGCCGCGCGGCCTGATGCCACGCGCACCCCAGGCACCGCCGGCATTTCCGGCAGGGGCAGCGCAAGCGGTGAGGTCGGGATATCATGTCCGGCCACGGGAATTCTCCGTATTTTGAGCATTTTCTAGCCAAGTGGCGTCACTTGGCGACTCGGAAAATGCGATCAGACAAACTTGAGCATTTTCTAGCCAAGTGGCGTCACTTGGCGACTCGGAAAATGCGATCAGACAATTAGCCAGTGCGTGTTCGCTGAACGGATGTGAAGCGAGCATGCACTAGCGACGGGTCGGCGCGGCGGGGCGGCCCGCCGGGGCGGCAGGGGCGGGCGGTTCCGCGGCATCAAGCGCGCGCGGGGCCGAGCCATCCAGATTGAAACGCTCGATCTTCGCGGCGCTGCGGGCGCGTTCCACCAGGGCATTGATCTCGCCCTCAAACAGGCGCTGGCGGAGCGTCTCACGCGCTTCTTCGAAGCTTGGCGGGGCTGAGGCACGGCGTTCATCCACGCGGATAATGTGCCAGCCAAAGGGGCTGCGCACAGGCGCGGCACTCATTTGCCCCGCCGGTAGCGCAAAGGCCGCTTCGGCGAATTCCGGCACCATGTCGCCGCGCTTGAAGAAGCCAAGATCACCGCCTTCACGGGCGCCCGGCCCGGCAGAACGGCGCTGCGCCACGGCGTTGAAATCAGCCCCGGCGCGGATTTCGGCCAAGGCTTCGCGCGCCTCGGTTTCCGTCGGCACCAAAATATGGCGCGCGCGCACTTCTTCTTCCGCTGGGCGGGCGCGGATTTCGGCATCATAAGCGGCGCGGATGCGTTCTTCCGTGACACGCCCGGCCAATTCGCGGGACAAATAGGCTTGCTGCAATTCCTGTTCTTCGGCGCGGCGGATGCGCGCGCGCACCGCGTCATCCTTGTCCAACCCCGCGCGGCGGGCGGCGGCAGCCACGGCGCGCCCCGCGATCATTTGATCGAGCAGCAAGGGATAGAGCATTTGCGGCGGCGCGCCGCGCAATTCCTCGGGCAATTCCTGGGCGGCATTAGCGAGGTCCGAGAAGCGAATCTCCTCCCCATCCACACGGGCCACGATGGGATCAGCCGGCGGGGTGGCCGGGGCGGGCTGGGCCAGGCTGGGCTGGGCAAAAGCCACCCCCAGCAGCAGCGCCAGGGTAGCGCGAAGGGGGGCGGTGGCGGCAAGGCCGCGCAAATGGCGCATAAGGGGTAATCCCAATTCGGTGATTGGCCCGGAACATGGCCGATGCGCCCCTTCCCCACAAGGCGCAAGCGTTGACCCGCCCCCCGGGGGCGCCTATTTTTGCCGTCAATCCGAAACATACTTCAGGCGCTGCGGCGCCGCGACCGGGCGCCCGCCCGCCGGAGACTGACGCCCCAGATGTTTGCCCGCCTTGCAGCCGCTATTTTCGGCACCTCCAATGACCGCGCGCTCAAGCGCTATCAATCCCGCGTTCCCGCGATCAATGCGCTGGAACCCCGCATGCAGGCGCTTTCGGATGAGGCGCTGGCGGGGCAAACCGCGCTGTTCCGCGAAAGGCTGGCCAAGGGGGAGGCCCTGGATGCGCTGCTGCCGGAAGCCTTCGCGACCGTGCGGGAAGCGTCGCGCCGCGTGCTGGGCCTGCGCCATTTCGATGTGCAGATGATCGGCGGCATGGTGCTGCATGAAGGCAAGATCGCCGAGATGAAAACCGGCGAAGGCAAGACGCTGGTCGCGACCCTGCCTGTTTACCTGAATGCGCTACCCGCCAAGGGCGTGCATGTGGTGACGGTGAATGATTATCTGGCACAACGCGATGCCGAATGGATGGGCCGCATCTATCGCTTTCTGGGGCTGACCGTTGGCGTTATCGTGCATGGGCTGACGGATGATCAGCGCCAGGCGGCCTATGCCTGCGACATCACCTATGGCACCAACAACGAATACGGCTTCGATTATCTGCGCGACAATATGAAGTATCGGCTGGAGGATATGGTCCAGCGCGATTTCGCCTATGCCATTGTGGACGAGGTTGACAGCATTCTGGTGGATGAGGCGCGCACACCGCTGATCATCAGCGGGCCAACCGATGATACTTCCGACCTTTACCGCCGCACCGATGAGGTGATGAAGGAGCTGGTGAAGGACAAGGAAACCTATGAGAAGGACGAAAAGCAGCGCACCGTGAGCCTGACGGAATTGGGCGGCGAAAGGGTGGAAGAATTGCTCCGCCAATTCGGCCTGCTGACCGAAGGCAATATGTATGACATCGAAAACGTGTCCCTGGTGCATCACGTGAACCAGGCTTTGCGGGCGCATACGCTCTTCACGCGCGATGTCGAATATATTGTCCGGCAGGACAAGATTGTGATCATTGACGAATTCACTGGTCGCATGATGGAAGGAAGGCGCTATTCCGATGGCCTGCATCAGGCGCTTGAAGCCAAGGAACATGTGACGGTTCAGCCGGAGAACCAGACGCTCGCTTCCATCACCTTCCAGAATTACTTCCGCCTTTACCCGAAGCTTGCCGGCATGACCGGCACGGCGGCGACGGAAGCGGATGAATTCGCGGAAATCTACAAGCTTGAAGTGGTGGAAATCCCGACCAATGTGCCGGTTGCGCGCAATGACCAGGATGATGAGGTTTATCGCAGCGCCGAAGAAAAATACGAAGCGGTGGCGAAGCTGATTGAGGAAGCCCGCGGGCGCGGCCAGCCCTGCCTGGTCGGCACCACGAGCATCGAAAAATCAGAACTCATTTCAGCGCTGCTCAAGAAGAAAAATGTCCCGCATCAGGTGCTGAATGCGCGTTACCACGAACAGGAAGCGGAGATTGTGGCGCAGGCGGGCCGCGCCGGCGCGGTGACGATTGCGACGAATATGGCAGGCCGTGGCACGGATATTCAGCTGGGCGGCAATCTGGAAATGCTGGCGCGCCAGGAAGCCAATGCCATTGAAGGCCCCGAATACGAAACAGCGTTGGCGCGCCACAAGGCCGAGGTGGATGAGGCGCGGCCCATCGTGCGCGCCGCCGGCGGGCTTTTCGTGATCGGTACGGAACGCCATGAAAGCCGGCGCATTGACAATCAGCTGCGTGGCCGTTCCGGCCGCCAGGGGGACCCCGGTGCCTCACGCTTCTTCCTGTCCTTGGAAGATGATCTGATGCGCATCTTCGGGTCTGACCGCATGGGCGGGATGTTGCAAAAGCTTGGCCTGAAGGAGGGGGAGGCGATTGTCCATCCCTGGATCAACAAGGCCCTGGAACGCGCGCAGAAAAAAGTGGAAGCGCGGAATTTCGACATCCGCAAGAACCTCTTGAAATACGACGACGTGATGAATGACCAGCGCCGGGAAGTTTATGCCCAGCGCCGCGCCTTCATGATGGCGAATGAGGTTGCCGAAACCATCACGGAAATGCGTGAGGAAACTATCACCGATATCGTGGCCCGCGCCATTCCGGAAAACGCCTATCCCGAGCAATGGGATCTGGAAAAGCTTGATCGTGACGTCAAGGACATCCTGAACCTTGATCTACCGGTGGCAGATTGGGCGCGCGAAGAAGGCATTGATGATGATGCGGTGCGTGAACGCCTGATGCAGGCAGCGGCGCAGGCCTATGCGTCTCGGGCGGCCAATGTGGGGCCGGATATCATGCGCCAGATCGAAAAATCCCTGCTGCTGCAGATTTTCGATCAATCCTGGAAGGAACATTTGCTGTCATTGGATCATTTGCGCCAGGGCATTGGGCTGCGCGCCTATGGCCAGCGCGATCCGCTGAATGAGTACAAAAGCGAGGCCTT
>Ga0172373_10001554_pt1 | contig 37194 bp, 26 predicted proteins | sample Lak10m_2_FD_114546 | JGI IMG/M metagenome (GOLD analysis project Ga0172373, IMG submission 114546) | Freshwater microbial communities from Kabuno Bay, South-Kivu, Congo - kab_092012_10m | ecosystem: Environmental > Aquatic > Freshwater > Lake | place: Democratic Republic of the Congo... | reverse complement strand
AGGTCGGCCAGACGCTCATTCGGATCACAGGTCTCGGGCCGATGCCCGAGCGAGTTGACCGAACAGGCGGAAAGACCCATCAGCGCGAAGATCAGAAAGGGCTTCATGTTCGTGGTTCTCACTTCTTCACCTCGCCCTGCTCGGCCTGGGTTTCCTTCTTCGTCTTGTCCTTGGCGGCCTTGGCCGGGATGAGCTCCTTGCTGGTGGGGAAGGACCAGAGCGGAGCCGCATCGGGCAGGTCGCGCACGATCACAGGATTCACCACGATGATCAACTCGCGGTCCGAGTCGGCGTAGCTGAAGTCCTTGAAGAACCAGCCGACGATCGGCACCTGGTGGATGAAGGGTGTCTGGCCCGCATCGTCATTGCGCGCCTTCTCGACGAGACCGCCGATCAGCAGCGTCTGGCCGTCGCGCAGGCGCGCGCTGGTGCGCAGCGAGCGCTCCTGGAAGGCGACGGTCTGCGGATTGGTGCCCGTGCTCTGCCGCACGAGTTCGGTGAGGTCAGCATCCGGATTGGAGACCGAGGGGATCACGTCCAGCGTGATCATGCCCAGCTCGTCGATCAGCGGACGAACTGCCAGCCGGATTCCGAAATCGCGCTCGACGGTGGCGTTGAGCAGACCGGAGTTCTGGCCCTGACCTTGACCGCTGCCGAAGGGGGTCACGATTTGCTGCTGCACCGGGACGCTGCCGCCGACGCCGAAGAAGGCCGACTCGCCGCTGAGCACCGTGAGCGAGGGGCTGGAGAGCGTGCGCGCGATGCCCTCCTTCTCGAGCAGCGAAAGCAGCGAGTTGATGTCGACGTGGTCACCGCTGACGCGGAAGTTGTTGGCGATGCCTCCGGCGAGGAAGGCCAGCGTGTTCTGGAAGTCCGCGTTGCCGGTCGGCCCGTTGGGAATCGGCTCGAGTTCGCCGGTCACGGGGTTGGTCTGGAACGCAGGGGGCGCGAGCTGCGAGGGCCGATTGAAGTCGCTCACCGTTGCCGAGGTATTCGAGTTCCACGCCAGCAGCGCCGTGCGGTTGACTTCATACAGCTTGATGTCGATGCGCACCTGCGGGATGTCTTCCACGCGCAGGAAGCTCAGCACCTTGCCGCCCGCCAACTGGAGCGCCTTGGCGCGGGCGATGTTGGAGTCGATGCGATTGTCCAGCATGCGGCCAAGGCCCGTGCCCGAAGTTCCGCTCCCCGAGGTCACGCTGGAGAGAACCGATCCCAGGCCGCTCGACATATTGTCGCTGCGGCCGCCCATCATGCTGAGTGCGCCGGATTCATCGGCGACGACCTGGATGTCGAGGCCCTGTGCGCCACCCTCCGCGCCGCCGGCGAGGCGCGAGGCGATCGTCAGCACACGCAGCAAGCAGGTCTGGTCGGGCACGGAGCCCGTCAGCATCAGCACGCCATCGCCGCCGAGGCCTTCGAGCACCTGTGCCTGGATGCGGCTGGTGTCACAGCCGATATTGCCCAGCGAGGCCATGAGGCGCTCGACGATCAGCGGCTGCCGCGGCTTCTCCTCGGGGGTCTTGGGCTCAACCGGTGCCGGGAGCACGTACAGCCGGTCATGGATGCGGTTGGGAGCTTCCTCGTACTCGGTGATCCGGCGCTTGTCGCTGCCCGAGGATTCCTCGATCGTGCGCGTGTTCCTGGGCGAGGGATCGAAGCGTTTGACGATCTGTCCAGCCTTCGAAAGGATCTCGTCGCGCATGCCGCGATCGCGCACCATTCCGCGCACGACGAACTGGTCATACTGGTCGTTGGGACGATCACCGTGGAGGATGCGCTCGACCTTCACATCCTTGGCGCCGAGCACTTCGGAGGCGCGCGTGATCACCTGCTCGAGCGGCAGCGAAGCGCTGGTGATCTTGAGGCGATTGATGACCTGTCCCTGGGCCGTGAGCGGGGTCTGCGCGCCGAGCGCCGGCGGAGCAGCTTCCTTGGAGTTGTCCTTGGCGTTGGCGCCGGCGCTCAGATAGTCCTGCGCGGCCTTCTGCGCGGCCTCGTAGTCCTCCTTGTGCGACACGGTGCCGGTCAGGACGATCGCGTCGCGGTCGGGCGCGATCTCGACGATGATGGTGGGCGAGATTTCGCTCAGCGCTGACTGCAGCACGGTCAGATCGCGAGTCACGGAGAACATGAACTGCTCGACCGTGCCGTCCTGGAACCAGACCATCAGGCTGGTCGTTCCGATCTTCCTGCCGATCAGGACGATCTCGCGGTTCGAGACCAGGGCCTCGACTCTCGCGATCTCCTCGTTGCCGATCGCCACGCGCGTGCCCATGTCCTTCGAGAAGAGCAGACGTGCTTGCGTGTTTTCGACGAGGTTCTTCAGCTCCTTGCTGCGCTTGCCGGCGGACAGCACTTCCAGCAGCGGCGGCGGAGTGTTGCCCTGTTGGGTGTTGGAGACGGCCGGAACCGCCACACCGAGCGTCACCAGCAGAAGCACAACGATGCCCAGGGAAGCGACCTTGGCCCGCTTGCCCCTCTTCGCGTGGTGAAAGGTCTCGAACACCTCGGCCGAGGTGGCTTTGGCGCGCGACGTGGGATGTTGGTTCTTCACAGGGGGTCTCCAGTCAGAGCTTCGGAGCGAGGCGGGCGCACGCGGAACGCGGCGCTGTCCGGACTCCGATGAGGTGGGGGGGTGCGGGGGAACAGGCTGGTTTTTTTTCGGGCGGTGATCCGGTCAGTGCTTTGGGGGCTCAGCGGCGCGTCATGCCCTCGGCGAGGTCGATGAACTGCAGGAACACGGGGCCCAGCGTGCTGACGAAGATCCCCGGCAGGAAGCAGATCACCAAGGGGAAGACGAGCTTCACGGGCAGGGCCTGGGCCAGCATGTTGGCGTTCTCGCGGCGGCGACCGCGCATGTCGTCGGCCTGGGTGCGCAGCACGCTCGCGAATCCGGCGCCGACCTGTTCCGCCTGCACCAACGCAGACACGAAGATCGTCATCGACGGAACCTCGAGGCGCCGTGCCAGCCGGCGGAAGCAGGCGACGCGGGACACACCCCCCAGAATCTCGAGTTGAAAGGTGCGCAGCTCCTGGAAGAGCGGGCGGTTGTCCTTGTGGCCTTCGACGACCCGCGTCAGCGAGTTGTCGAAGGACAGCCCTGACTCGCTCATCGTCGCAAGCAGCTCCAGCGTCACGGGCAGATCCTGCTCCACCTGCCGCACGCGCTCCTTGCGCCGCGAGTTGACCAAGGACCAGGGCAGCAGCACCAGAATCAGCGCCATGAGCCAGGGGCTGATCTGGAGCACGGGGATGGCGAGGTCTCCGATTCCGCCGGGAACCTGTTCGGCGGCGAGCACGGCCTGACCGACGATGCCGCTGCCGTAGAACAGGACGATCAGCACTGCGCTCAGCACCCCGCAGGCGGTCGTGGCCGCGAGGAAGGCCGTGCCCGCGCCGCGCGAACGGTAGCCCGCCAGATACAGCCAGCGAACCAGCACGTTCTGGGCCATCGGGTCTTCCAGATCCAGCTGCGTCTGCGCCTGCTCGTCGGCGTACATCCGCCGCATCAGGCGCTCCCGGTTGCGGATGCGCAGCCAGAGCCAGATACCGCCCGCCAGACCGATCGTCCACAGAACGATCAGCATCCAGAGCGAGCCGTTGTCGAGGTTGACTGATTGCATGGCGAGACCTCTAGAAGCGCAACTTCGCGATCTTCGCGATCCACAGCATGCCCAGCGCCTGAAGGATCAGCGCGCCGGCAAGCAGGTTTTGGCCCAACTCGTGCGCCACGAAGCGCTCGAAGGCAGGCGGATTGGTCCGCCACATCAGGAGGCCGAGGAAGTAGATGATCAGCAGGATGCCCATCACGGACGCGCGCGCCTCGGTGGACTGGGAGCGCACCCGGCGAGCGATCTCGATGCGATCCCGGATGGAGCGGCCGACCGTCGCAAGAATCGGAGCGAGTGAACCACCGACCTCCGAGTGCACGATCATCGTGAACGAGAACAGGCGGAAGGACTCGAGCGGGATGCGCTTGGAGAAGTCGTCGAAGACCTGCACCGGGGGCTCCCCGTAGCGCATGCGGCCCAAGACCTCCTGCCATTCGCTCTTGATCGGCTCGGGTGTCTCGCCCGAGGCGCTCTCGATCGCCTGCGCCAGGCCGGCTCCTCCATGCAGCGCCGCGACCATCAGATCCATGCTGTTGGCCAGCTGCGTCTCGAGCTTGGCGAGCCGGGCCTCATGCATCGAGTCTTCGATGAGATGAGCGAGCACGCCGACCACGATCGCGATCGCCACGGAGAACACGATCGGCAGCCCGACCACGAACAGCAGCAGCAGCAGGGCCGCGCCACCGGCCGTGTACGGAATCCAGCTGCGCCGCACCAGATACGGATGCACCTCCACGGCTTCGCGTTCCGTTTCGACGGGCAGACCTTCGTTGAGCCGGGCATTGGCCTGCCGGCGCAGAAGGTTGGCCCTGTAGGCGTACCAGGCGGCTCCCGCGCCGACGGCTGCGCCAGCTCCCCAGACGAGCTCAGACATGGCTGCCTCCCGCCTTCTGGAAGATCTGCATCGGGACCTCCTGACCGCGCTCGCGCAGCCGCTGGAACAAGCCCGGTACGATGCCCGTAGCTGCATGCTGGCCGATGATCTTGCGGCCCTCCCGGCCCGTCTGCTGGAACCGGTAGATGTCCTGGAGCAGCGGCGTGCCGGCCTCCATGCCGGTCACCTCGGCAATGCTCTCGACGCGCCGCACGCCGTCGTCGAAGCGCCGCACGCTGACGATGAAGTTGAGCGCCGACACGATCTGGTCGCGGATGGCCTTGCTGGGCAGCTCCAGACCGGCCATCAACACCATCGTCTCGAGGCGGTTGAGCGCATCGCGGGGCGTGTTGGCGTGCACGGTCGTCATGCCGCCGTCGTGGCCCGTGTTCATCGCCTGCAGCATGTCGAGCGCTTCCGGGCCCCGGCACTCGCCGACGATGATTCGATCCGGTCGCATGCGCAGGCTGTTGATCACCAGATCACGGGTCGTGATCACGCCGCGTCCTTCGATGTTGGCGGGCCTCGTTTCCAGGCGCACGACGTGCTCCTGATCGAGGATCAGTTCGGCGGTGTCCTCGATCGTGACCACGCGCTCGTCATCCGGGATCGACTCGGCGAGCGCACCCAGCATCGTCGATTTGCCTGCGCCCGTGCCGCCCGAGATCAGCACGTTCTGTCGCGCCTTCACGATGATCTCCATGAAGGTCAGCATGTCGCGCGAAAGCATGCCCAGCCGAGCCAGGTCCTCGCGCTTGAGGCGTTGGCGGCCGAAGCGACGGATGGAGAGCGTGGGACTGTCGATGCTGACCGGCGGCACTGTTGCGTTGACACGGCTGCCGTCGGGCAGGCGCATGTCGACCATCGGGCAGGAGGTGTCGATGCGCCGGCCCACTCGGGCCGCGATGCGCTCGATCACTCGCAGGATGTGGTCGGCATCCCGGAAGCGGACATCCGTCTGGATCAGCTTGCCGAAGCGCTCGACGTAGATCTGGTCGTGGCCGTTGACCAGAATGTCGGTCACGGCCGGATCCGCCATCAGCGGGGCCAGCGGACCGACGCCGAGCGTCTCGTCGGTCAACTCCTGCGCGAGGCGATCGCGCTCCTCCTCGTTGAGCGGAATCGACTCGCTCGCCAGCACGCGCTCGACGAATTCGCGGACAGCCCGGGCGATCATGTCTTCGCCGGTTCCATACAGGCTCTTCTCGCCGATCTCGTCCAGCAGACGGGCATGCAGGCGCGCCTTGATGGACAGGAAGTCAACCTGCGGGGCCCGATTGCCAAGCTCGCTCACATCAGGACGCGCGTACGCGGGCAGCTGCTCCCGCGCCTCGGTCTTCATGCGGGCATGGACATCCGTGGCGAGATTGCGCTTGAAGCGGTCTCTGAGCTTCTCGCGATCGATGGTTTCGTCAGCCATGGAGTCCTCCTTGAGCGCGTGTCATCAGCTGGCCGCGGGACCGGGGTTCATGCGCAGCGGCTCCGCGCCGTTGCTGCGGGCCGCGCCGGGCGCCGTATCGCGTTGTTCGCGTGCCGGCAAGGCGTCATCGCTCGCCCCGACCGTTTCGAGCTCGTCGACGAGCTTGCGAATGGTCTTGGCAAAGCCGAACAGCCCCGTCGCGCTGAGCACGTAGGGCCGCCCCGTGTTGAGCGCCGTGACCAGGCGCTTTTGGTACGGGAGCACGAAATCGATGTCGCGGTCCATGCGCGCGGCGGCATCTTCGGCAGTCAGTCCGCCGGAGACGCGCTCGAAGTTGTTGTTGAGCACGATGCGGGTGCGCTCGCGCGGGAAGCCGAGGTGCTCCATCACAGGCAGAAGACGCGCGGCGCCGACCACATTCGGCACGGTGTTCTGCGTGATCACGTAGGCCCGATCGGAGAGGTCCAGAATCGCCATCACGAGACCGTCGAGCATCGGGAAGGTGTCCACCACCACCCAGTCATAGGAGCGCCGCGCCAGAGTCAGCACGCGCGCGATCGCCTGATCGTCGATGTCGGCCGCTTCCACCGCGTCGACGGGCGCCGCGAGCAGATCGAGTCCGCACTCGTGGGTCACCGTCAGCTTCTTGAGCAGCGTTTCGTCGAGTCGCGACATCTCGCGAGCCGCGCTGGCGAGGGTCGTCTGCGGATTGAGATCCAGCATCGGCGCGCAGCTGCCAAGGTGCAGGGAAGCATCCACGAGCAGGACACGGCCCTTGTTCCGGCGGGCAAGCTCGCAGGCAAGGCTGACGGAGAGCGTCGACTTGCCGACACCTCCCTTGTTGCTGACGATCGAAACGACCCGGCCGAGCTTCTTGCGCGGTTCGTCGCTGCGCACCAGCAGTCGGTCGAGCGCGCCCTGCAGCTCGGTCACGACCAGCGGACGACGCAGAAAGTCCTGCACGTGCGCGCGGATCGCGTCGATCAGAACGGCGCCTTCGGCATCGGCCGGGCCCAGGCTGCCCGGTCGATACAGAGCGACCACGGATGCTTCCGGAGCCACGGCGTGGATCTCGTCCGCGAAGGTGCGAAGCGAGCGCGGATCGGACTCCATCTGCACGCAGACGATTTCCGGCCGGCGGGTGCGCGCGTTCTCCACCGCCGCACGCATGTGCGTGGCGAAGTGCAGCACCGGGCGCCACTTGCGCAGGTTCTGGCAGGCGGATTCGAATTCTCCGCGGAGGAGGCTGTCGTTGCCGACGACGAGGATTTGGGGAGTGGTTTCCATCGTGTGTTCTGGGCTTATCTCACCAGCGTGGCGGCGAGGACGGCGCCGAGCCGGATGTTTCGGTAGTCGTAACGCAGAGCTTCTGCCTGCGGATCGCCGGGCTCGTAGATCTCGTACGTGAAACGGTGCGCGGCGGTGATGACCTGCGCCCATTCGTCGGGACGGATGACCTCGAGCTCGTCCTTGAGCAGGGCCAGCTGCAGGTGAGGGCTCGCATTGTCCTGGGCGACCCAGCATCCGACGTTGAGGTGCGGCGTGGGCAGGCCGGCTCCGAAGATCAGGCGCGCGGGCGTGCCGGCGAGGGGATCGGCGGGCACCAGCATGGCTCGACCGAATCCAAAGCCGATGATGCGGGGTATGTCCTCGCTGGCACCGGTCTGGGGATTGGTGGAGACGATGGTCTTGTAGACGCCGAAGAAGCCGCGCTCGTCGCCATTGGAGGCCATGCCGCCGAGGGAGCCGTCCGCCAGACCGATCCAGCGGCAGCGGGCGGCGGCGCGGTCCTCGTCCGTCACGTTTCCGTCACGGTCCCGATCCGCGCCGTACCGGAATTCCGTGATGTTCGTCCGATAGAGGCGGTCGCCGATGACGTTGCCGCGATCACCGAGCGCGCCGATCTCCGCGCCAATCAGCGCATCGACCCAGCTCGCCGGCGGCGGGGGCGTGCCCGGAGCCATGCCGCAGGCGGAGACGCCTTCGAGTGTCAGGCGCCCCTCATCGTCGATCTTGGCGTAGTAGCAGGTCGTGTTCCATTGCGGGTGACCGGCTCCGACCGTGATCGCCTCCCAGAAGCCCTGTTTGAAGAACACGCCGTAGTGCCCCATGATCCGCGTTCCGAGCGAGCTGCCATCGGGGTAGATCGTCGTGTTGTTGCAGGGCGGGTATCCGATCGAGAAGGCCGGCGCGCAGGCGGCGATCGAAGTGGAGCGAACCGAGATGCCGTCCGTGCGCGGGTTGTAGTCCGAACCTGGCGCCTGATGCATCGCGGTTCCCAGGCCAAAGAGGTAGGGCAGCGGGGGGCCGTGCGAAGCCGCCGGCGAGAGCGCGTTTTCCGCCGGGTAGTCCTGACGGATCCGCCTCAGCCGAACGAGGAAGCCCAGCGACTCGAACAGATCGCGATCCCCGTTCGTGGAATCAAAGGCTTCCAGATCCGCGGGCGCAAAATCCTCGCGCTGGTAGTTCTGCGACTCCACGCCGACCAGATTGGGAACCGTCGGATCGAACTTTCCGTTGAGCATGTCTCCGTACGGAAGGTTGCCCTGATTCGGCTTCAGCGTGGGATCTTCGAGATACTGGTCGTCGGGAGAATTGACCTCGATGATGGCGCCGATGTTGTGCTGGGCATCGGACGCGGAATCCGGAGACGGATTCTTCGTCTTGATGATCGGCCCCATGCCGAACCGATAGGCGTCGGCATTGGTGTCCGGGGCCAGATTGAGCGCGGGCTCGTAGAAGTACTCGATCGCGTACTCGGAATCGGTGCTCGAGATCAGCTGCGGCTGGAGATCATCGTCGAAGTTCTGGCGCACCATCTCCTCGACTCGCGAACGGCGGCTTCTGTTCGAGTACCAGTTCGCGTAGTTGTAGTCCCTCAGCCGCGCACCCTCGACCGCGGCCGTGTCGGTCGCGTTCTGCATCTGGCCCTGAGCCAGGAAGGCATAGCCCACGTCCACGGTCAAAGCCGCGATGCCCATCAGCGCCAGCACGAGCACGGCAAAGAGCAGCAGCACGGTGCCGCCCTTGCGCTCGCAGGCCTGGTGGGTCCGGATTCTCAACGGGGGTTCTCCACAGGGGCCTTCGGCGCTTCCTGAGCGGCCTTGGGGACGACGGTCTCGCGCCCGCCCTTGCCGTCGAGCAGCATGATCTGCTGGGTGTCCGGGCGATCCTTGGCCTCGATCTTCTCGCGCTGCGTGACCGGCGCGGTCGCCGACAGGGTGACGCAGTGCAGGGCGACGCGACGGCGCTGAGCCGAGACCAGTCGCTCGAAGTCCTCCGCGCTCATCTCGAGGAACATCTCCTTTTCCTGACGGCCTGAGCCGAGGCCGACGATCACGCGTCCCTGCTCCACGAGCAGCTCGGTCTGCGCGCCGAAAGCGTTGGCGGCGCCCTGAGCCGCCTTGGTGCCCACATCCGGCGCCACCGCACTGGGTGCATCGCGCCGTTCCGAAACGCCCAGGATCTGGAACAGCTCGCCGCGTTTGAGCCTGGCAAGTCCTTCGATGTCCTTGGGATCGAGCCACTTCCCCACGAAACCGGGGTCGATGGCCGCGCTGGGCGAATCCGTCGTGCCGCGCGGATAGAAGTCGCTCTCGCGGAAGGCGTAGCCGGGGCCCTTGTCGTTCCTGAGCACGCGACCGAGGATCTCGCCGCGATTGCTGATGAAGCCCTTCTCCTTGACGTCAGCGGCGTCCAGCCAGCGGATGCTCGGCTGGTTCTTCGGATCGACCAGATCGGCTTCCGCGACCTTCTCGAAGGCCCGGATCGTGCGCGAAGAAACCCAGACGGGCGTCTTGCCCGTGCGGTCCTCCTTGGCGCTGACGCCGCCGGGAAGTCCCGGGATCCTGATGATGTTCAATGCATGCAGCGTGCCTGCACCGAGGGCCAGAAACAGGGCAATGCCGCCGAGCAGCAACCAGCTGCTGTTGCGAGAGGGACCGCGACGCTTGATTCGAACTTCTGCCATGGTAGGTACTCGTGTTGTGCGGGTTCAGTTGCCGGAGACTGGCGGCGGTGTCATGGTCTCGCGGCGCGCGATGCACTGCGCGCTGAGGATGCGGCGGTAGGGGCGGACCTTCTCGCCGAAGGCGTACATCACGCCCAAGCCGTATTGGCCGGACTGCGAGGGCTGGTCGCTGTCGGCCGCATTGATGGTCTGATAGCCCTGTGCTTGGAGAGCGCTGTCATCGGCGAGGATCGGCGTGTTGGTGCCGTCGCCCGAGGGCATGAACGCCGAAGCCATCGAGGCCTGATAGGGATAGTTGATGCGCAGGCAGACGACTCCGCGCATCGTCGCTCTGCCTTGGGAGGCGATGCTGAAGGGCCGGTAATCGCCGCTGCCGCCGGGCTGCAGAGCCTCCTGAGGCACGATCTCCTCGACCACTCCCAGCCACTGGATCTGACCACCACCCGCGGCCGTGCCGCCGATGATCTTGGGGATCACGACGTCGAAGCGGTTCTGCGACTCCTCGTCGATGAACTGGCTCTGCTGGTATTCAGGGTTCGCGACCAGCGCACCGGGATAGCGGACGAGATCGACCTGCTCGCCGCCGATCTGGATCCGCTCCCGGATCATCAGGGGCAGCAGCATCCGGTTGAGGTACGGCAGGCTGTCGAGCTTGGCCTGAATCTGAACCTCGGAGTCGCCGGTGACGTTGATCGCGAGCTTGTTCTTGTCGTAGATCGTCTTGCGCACGTCGTAGGCGCCGCGAGCCATGACATCACCATTGATCAGCGCGTCGCGCAGGATCGGCGCATCCATCGCCTGCTCGAAGGTCATCGTGGCCGGCAGGGGCATCATCGCCAGCTCCCGAGCTCCGACCCGGGCCGCGTTGTTGAGCAGCTGGCTCGAGAGGATCATGCGCCCGATCTCCACGGTGCCGATCAGCAGCACGTAGAACCCCAGCGCCACGAAGGCGAACTCGACCAGAACCGCACCGCGGCGCTGCCTTGGCAGTGCCGCAGCCCGGCAGGGTCTTTGAGGAGTGCGTTGCGGTTGAGACATGGGGAAGCTCAGCGGGTTGAGCAGGAACGGACGGAACAGGCGCGGCCCCCTGCAGAGCGAGCGGGCGGCTCCCGGAGGGGGGAGTCGCGCTCGTCCGGCAGGTACGGCCTGCGTCGGGGAGTCCGAAGCGGTGTGCGGTGGCGGTGGAGAAGAGAGGTTATTTTTCGAGAATGAACGGTTCAGGGAGCGGTCTGCCCCGAGCTCGTCCACATTATCTGGGATGTTGCAATTTTGCAACTTCCCTTTGCCTCGAGCCAAAACCGCTCGGAGGGCACGAAATCGGGTCTCTTAGACCATGATCCCCCACTTCAACAGGGGCTGGCGGCGCGCTTTGCGGCCGCGAACGGCTAGGATGGCCCCCCATTATGGAGCGGCTCCTCCTCCACCCCCCCTTCGCGGACCCCACCCAACCCTACCTGAGCCTGCCGACGCTGAAGGGCTACCTCCGCCAGCGGGGTCTGGACGCCCGCGTGCTCGACCTCAACATCGAGGCCACCCGGTGGCTGTTCCAACCCGAAGCACTGGAGGGGGTGGGCCGGCGGATCGGATCGCGCTTCGTGGACCTCAACCGGCGGGGCTGGCTGAGTTTCGAGGAGCAGCTCGAATACCGCCGCCTGGTCGACGCCCGGCCGCAGATCGAACGCATGATCGGCGCCGAGCCTCCCGTCGCGGAGGTCTTCCGGGAGCGGGAGTCCTTCTACGACGCGGAGCGCTACACCCTGGCTCGCCGCATCACCGAGGGCTTCTTCGAGGCCCTTTCAGCGGCCTACTGGCCCTACCGCTTTGGATTCAACCATGTGGGCCACACGGTGGTGCCGTGGAGCTTCGACATGCTCGCCGAGTACTCAGAGGGCGCGGCAAGCCCGCTGCGAGCCTTCTACGAGCACTACTTCGCGGGTCCGGCGAATTGGGACTGGGAGGCCGGAGGGGAGCCCCCGGTCGATCTCGACGAAGTCGATTTCATCGGTATTTCGATCGTTTTTCCATCTCAAATCCCCGAGGCTCTGCACCTCGCCCGCTTTCTGCGGGAGCGCGCGCCGCAGGCCTTCCTTGCGCTGGGCGGACCGGGAATCCACCAGGTGCTCGTCCATCTGGAGCCGCAGCTGCAGTTGCGCGTGATGGAATACTGCGACGCCATCGGCTTGTACGAAGGCGAAGAAACCCTTGCCCGGCTGTTCCCGAAGCTGGAAGCCTGGCGATGCGATCGCGACCCGTTCAGGCGCGCCGATCTGCTGCGGGACGTGCCCAACCTATTCTTCGTGGATCCACAGACCGGCACGGGCGTGCACGGTCCCCGCTGGACCATGAACCTGCGCGAGGAGGCCGCGCTGCCGGACTACGGGGATCTGGATCTCGATCGCTATCTGGCGCCGGGCAGAACGCTGCTTTATGCCCCGACGCGCGGGTGTTACTGGGGCAAATGTTCTTTTTGCTACTACGGCCTGACCGAGACGGCCACGGCGAGCTACCGCGAGATCCCGCCCGAGCAGGCCGCGAGCGAGCTGGGGCAGCTGGCGCGGCGCCATGGCGTGAAGAACTTCTACCTCTCCTGCGACGTGCTTTCGCCTGCATATGCCGTGCGTCTGGCCGAGGCGCTGATCGAGAAAGGACTCAAGATTCGCTGGTCGAGCGACCTCAAGATCGAGAAGTACTTCACGCCCGAGCGCTGCGCCCTGCTGGCCCAGTCAGGACTCCGCTCGGCTGCTTTCGGCATCGAAAGCGGATCGGATCGCATCCTCGAATTGATGCGCAAAGGCTGCGATCGCGCCACGATGACCGCTGTCAACCGGGCCTTCCACGAAGCCGGGGTCGCGACGGAGTGGATGACCTTCACGGACCACCCCGACGAAAGCGTCGAGGAGGCCTTGGACACGATTCACTGGATCGAGGAGCAGCGCGACTTCATCGACTGCTTCATCGTCGGCAAATTCGGGCTGGAGCGCGGCTCTCACATCGCGCAGGACCCGCAGCGTTACGGCGTCAAGCGCATCTACTATGCCGAAGGCGACGAGCTGCGACTGTATGCCCTGTTCAGCCATGTCGGCGGACGCCGCGGCCCCGAGACGGAGGAGCAGATCGAGTCGGAGCTCAACCGGGTGGCGTCGCTCTGGGCGCTGGCGCCCTATCCATGGGCTGGCGCGAACTCGACGCACCACACGTTCCTGCATTTGATCGAATTCGGCCAAAATGCCTTCAAAACGCATTTTCAGCGCGCGGGTTCGGCCTGGAACGGCGCTCTGCCGGAGCCCCCGGTCGCGCACATCGCCGGCCTGCGGGAGAAGAAGCGCTTTGACCCCGAGCGCATGCGCGAAGCGGAGCGGGCCTTCTTTGATCGCTACCTGCGCGAGGCCATGTACACGACCGTGCCCGCGGCCCGCATGGGGGGCGGGGGTGACGAGGTGGCGCCGCTGTCGCTCGGCACCTGGAAGGCCGCCATGCAGGACATGGCGGACATGCGCGGCGGGGTCAGCGGACTGCGCTGAGTCCAGCCGTCCGCTTTGCTACCCTGTTGCGCCAAAAGCGTCTCCAGCCATGACCGACACCCCCCCTGCCAGCGCCAGCACGGCACCCGAGCGCCCCGCTTATCGCCACTTCATCCACGACGAGATCGACGCGGATCTCGCTCAAGGCAGGAACGCGGGCCGCGTCCAGACCCGCTTCCCTCCGGAGCCCAATGGCTACCTGCACCTCGGCCATGCCAAGGCGATCTGCGTCAACTTCGGGCTGGCGCGCAAGTACGGCGGCAAGTGCAACCTGCGCTTCGACGACACCAACCCGACGAAGGAGAATCAGGAGTACGTCGATTCCATCCAGGAGGATGTGCGCTGGCTGGGCTTCGAGTGGGATGCGCTGTACTTCGCGAGCGATTTCTTCGAGGAGCTGTACTCCTACGGCGAGCACCTGATCCGCACGGGAGCCGCCTATGTCTGCGATCTCAGCGCCGAGCAGGTCGCCGAGTACCGCGGCTCGCTCGACAAGCCAGGCCGTCACAGCCCCTTCCGCGAGCGCAGCCCCGAGGAAAGCCTCGACCTTTTCCGGCGCATGCGGGCCGGCGAGTTCCCCGATGGCGCCCGCACGCTGCGAGCCAAGATCGACATGAGCTCGCCTAACCCCAATCTGCGCGACCCGGTGCTGTACCGCATCATGCACGCGCACCATCACCGCACCGGCGACAAGTGGTGCATCTACCCGATGTACGACTTCGCGCACGGGCAGTGCGATGCGCTCGAGGCGATCACGCACTCGATCTGCACGCTCGAGTTCGAAATCCATCGGCCTCTGTACAACTGGCTGCTCGAACACTTGCCTGTCCCCCACCACCCCCGGCAGATCGAGTTCGCGCGCCTGAACGTGACGTACACGGTCCTCAGCAAGCGCAAGCTGCTGGAACTGGTGCAGACCGGCACCGTCAGCGGCTGGGACGATCCGCGCATGCCCACCCTGCGTGGCATTCGCCGCCGCGGCTACACCCCGGAAGCGATGCGCGCCTTCTGCGACCAGATCGGGGTTGCGCGCTTCAACAGCACGGTCGACCGCGTCGTCCTCGAAAACGCGATTCGCGACGACCTCAACAAGCGAGCGCTGCGGGCCATGGCGGTGCTCGATCCGGTGCTCGTGACGATCGAGAACCTGCCTGAGGGCCACGTCGAGTGGATCGATGCCGTCAACAACCCGGAGGATCCCTCGCAGGGCAGCCGCAAGCTGCCCTTCACGCGGCGGATCTGGATCGATCGTGACGACTTCCGGGAAGATCCGCCCAAGAAGTACTTCCGGCTTTCACCGGGCAAGGAGGTGCGCCTGCGCTACGCCTACTGCATCACCTGCAAGGAAGTGAAGCGCGACGCACAGGGCCGGATCGTCGAGCTGGTATGCGTTTACGATCCCGCGACCGCCCATGGAACCACCGGAGACGGCCGCAAGGTCAAGGGCATCATCCACTGGGTGAGCGCGGATCATGCGATCGAGGCGACGCTTCGACTGTACGACCATCTCTTCGCCGCGGAGTTCCCGGACGATGTCCCCGAAGGCGTCGATTGGAAGACGAACCTCAACCCGAACTCACTGGTGACGCTGGAGACAGCCAAGCTCGAGGGCTCTCTCGCTTCGGCCAAGGCCGGGGTGCACTACCAGTTCGAGCGCGTCGGCTACTTCTACGTCGACGGAAAGGACTCGCGGCCCGGCAAGCCGGTCTTCCACCGCACTGTGACGCTGCGTGATTCCTGGTCCCGAATCGAGAAGCGCGGGGAGGACTGAGCATGGCCGACGAGATGCACCTGCTGCGTCAGATCGTGGAAAGCCCCGCCTCGCGTTTGCACAAGCTGGAGTTCGCCCGCCTGTCCCGCCCGGAGCAGGTGCTGCTCTGCATCTGGGAGCTGGAGTCGGAGGTCTCCAATGGCGGCTTCACCCAGTACTTCGAAAGCGCCGCCGCGGACAACGCACGCCACATCAGCTACGGACTCGACGCCATCGGAGCACTGCGCCTGCAGAAGCTCGTCGAGCAGGCGATCGAGGTGGTCGGCGACGACGTGCTCACCGAAAACGAGGAAGAGCGCACGGAACGGCTTGAGGGCTTGAGCGAGAAGAAGCGCTCGAGGCTCGACAAGCTGGAACAGCAGTTCCTTTCGTCACCCGAAGACATCAACGCTCTGCTCTACGACTACGTCCAGAAGCACAAGGCCCACATTCCGGGGGCGTGAAACCCTTTTCCATGATCAAGACCCTTGCCTGCCTCTCCCTGCTGATGCTGTCCGCTTGCCAAGGCCTCGGCACCATGACCACCGAAACCTCCCAGCGCGTGTTCCCCTACGAGGTGCAGCGCGAGCGCCTCGAAAACGGGCTCACCGTCCTGATGATCCCGATGCCTTCCGATGGACTGGTTTCCTACTGGTCCGTGGCTCGCACGGGCTCCCGTGACGAGGTCGAGCCGGGAGTCACGGGCTTCGCCCACTTCTTCGAGCACATGATGTTCCGCGGCACGGAGAAGCGCCCCGGCAAGGTCTACGACGGCATCGTGCATTCGATGGGAGCGGACGCCAACGCCTTCACGACCGATGACTACACGGCGTATCACCTCTCGGTCAGCTCGCAGGATCTGCCGACGGTGATCGAAATCGAGGCGGACCGTTTCCGGAACCTGAAGTACGACGAACCGGCATTCCGAACGGAGGCAGGCGCCGTGTTCGGTGAATACCGCAAGGGGCGTTCCAGCGCTTTCGAGGTGCTGTTCGAAGCGCTGCAGAACACGGCCTTCGACAAGCACACCTACAAGCACACGACGATCGGCTTCGTCGCCGACATCGAGAAGATGCCCGAGCAGTACGAGTACTCGAAGAGCTTCTTCCAGCGCTTCTACCGGCCGGAGAACGTCGTGCTGACCATCGCCGGCGACTTCGACCGCGCCAAGACGATGGCGACGATCCGGCAATGCTACGGCGAGTGGGAGCGGGGCTATCAGGCACCCGCCATCCCCGCGGAGCCCGAGCAGAGCGAGATGCGTCGCATTGATGTGCCTTTCGAGGGTCAGACGCTCCCGATCGTGACGCTCAACTTCAAGAGCCCCGCCTTCGATGCCGGCGACCGCCTGCAGGCCGCGGGCCGCACCCTCGCCCAGCTGTGCTTCGGCGAAACCTCGCCCTTGTACAAGCGGCTGGTGATCGAAGAGCAGCGCGTCGAGTTTGTCGCGGCATCGTTCGAGAACACGCGCGATCCGGGTCTGTGGACGGTCTACGCGATGGTCAAGGACCCCGACGATGTGCGCAAGGTCGAACAGGAGCTGTGGAAAGAGGTCGCCCGCGCCAACACGGAGCTCCCCGATGCGGCGCGTCTCGATGCCGTGCGCTCCAACCTGCGCTACGGGTTCCTCTCGGGGCTCACCACGCCGGATGCGGTGTGCCAGGCGGTTTCGCGCTATGTCGCGCACACAGGCGACGTGCAGGCCATTGACCAGAGCTTCACGGCGCTCGCTGCGGTGACGCCCGAGGATGTGCGCGCCGCCGCCAGGCGCTGGCTCCGTTCGGATCGGTGCACGGTGGCCACGATCGCCCCGGTTGGGGTTGCGCTGCCGCCCGTACTCGAGGTGCTGTGCGCGATCGCCGATCCGAGCGTGCCCAGAATGCCCGTCTTGAGCGCACAGACTCTGCCTCAGGCTCCGGTGCTCCTGCCTGTGCCTGCGGATCCGACCGTTTCGTTCCAGCTCTGGTTCCAAGTCGGTTCGCAGGACGATCCGATCGGCAAGGAAGGTCTGGCGGCGTTGACCGCCGCGATGATGACGGAGGGAGCGACGAGACGGCGCAGCTATGCGGAGCTGCTCGAAGCGCTCTACCCGATCGCCGGCGGCATCGGTGCGAGCGTCGACAAGGAGATGACCCTGCTGCGCGGATCGGTGCATCGAGACCATGCCCGCGCCTTCGCGGATCTGTTCCTGGAGGTCGCCACGCAAAGCGCCTTCATGCAGCAGGATTTCGAGCGTCTTCGCGACCGCGCCGTCTCCTCGATCGAGAATGATCTGCGTTATGCTTCGGGCGAGGAACTTGGCAAGGCGACGCTGACGGCCATGGTCCATGGCAACACGCGCTACGCCCATCCCCAAGTCGGGACTGTCAGCTCCCTCAAGAGCATGACGCTCGATGACGTGAAGGCCTTTGCCGCCCGCCACTTCACGCGCGAGCGCTGCATCATGGGCCTTGGCGGAAGCTATGAGCCGGGACTTGTCACGAGCCTCGACACCGCGCTGGCGAGCGGTCTCCCTTCGGAGGCTGCGGCAGCGGCACCCGCGATCCAGCCTGCGGCCCTGCGCGGCCGATCGGTGCGCATCATCCACAACCCCGCGGCGATCGGAAGCTCGATCAGCATGGGCGTGCCGGTCTCGGTCCGGCGCGGCTCCCGGGAGTTCGCCGCGCTGTGGCTGGCGAACTCATGGCTGGGAGAACACCGCAACTCCGGATCGCACCTCTATCAGGTGATTCGCGAGGAGCGCGGACTCAATTATGGAGACTACTCCTACATCGAGGCCTTCCCCAACGGTGGGCGACTCTCCCAGCCTCCGCAGGGGGTCGGCCGCCGCTCCCAGATGTTCGAGATCTGGATCCGCACCGTGCAACCCCAGCACACGCTGTTTGCGCTGCGCGCCGCCTTGCGCGAAGTGGAGCTTCTGCGCAAGAACGGGCTGACACAGGAGCAGTTCGAGAATACCAAGCGCTTCCTGCGCGGCTATGTTCTGCATTTCGCGGAGTCCACCCAGGCCCGGCTCGGGTACGCGATCGACGATCGCTTCTACGGCATCGACAACCATCTGGGCAACTTCCGTCGGCAGCTCGATTCGCTGACGCTCGAAGAGGTCAACGCCGCCATCCGCGAGTTCATGAGCATCGAGAACCTTGCCATCGCCATCGTCGCCAAGGACGGCGAGGCGCTCCGCAAGGAACTTGCCGCGGGTGCGCCCAGCCCGATGGCCTACGGCGAGAAGGAGGTCAAGTCCTCGACGATCATCGCGGAGGACGCGCTGATCGCGAGCTGGCCTCTCAGCATCTCGGCCGACGCCATCGAGGTCGTTCCCGTCGAGCAAGCCTTTCAGTGAGCTTCTGAACTCGTGGACATCGCCTCCATCCGACGCGACTACCAGCGGGCCGAACTCGACGAGACACACGTCGACCGCGACCCTCATGTGCAGTTCCGGCGCTGGATGGACGAGGCGCTGAAGTCGGAGGTCGATGAACCCACCGCGATGGCGTTGGCGACCGCCGGCAGCGACGGCTTCCCCTCGGTGCGCATGGTGCTGCTGAAGGGCATCGACGAGCAGGGGTTCTCCTTCTTCACGGATTACCGCAGCCGCAAGGGTCGTGAGCTGACGGAGAACCCCAGAGCGGAATTCTGCATTCACTGGAAGGAACTGGAGCGCCAGGTGCGCGTGGCGGGAACCGTCGAGAAGCTAAATGTGCTCGAGTCAGCGCGCTATTTCGCGTCTCGGCCGCTGGAGAGCTGCCTTGGCGCCTGGGCATCGCTGCAAAGCTCGATTCTGGGGCACCGCAGGGAACTCGAGGAGCGCGTCGAGGAAACCAGACGTCGATTCGGCGACAGGGTCCCCCACCCTCCGCACTGGGGCGGCTTCCGCATCCTTCCGCAGCGCATCGAATTCTGGCAGGGCCGCCCCAGCCGCCTCCACGATCGACTGTGCTATCGCAAGCTCGAAGGCCGCTGGGATATCGTCCGACTGTCACCCTAGGAACCTCTGCGTGAGCACCAACCGTGTCGCCGTCGTCGAGTCGAACCTCGACGCCTACCTTGCGGGCGCAAGCCCTGCACCCCGCCTGCTCGAGGCCCATGAGCCGCTGCATGATGGCGGTCGCCTCGACGCGCGGAGCGCGGTCGAACTGTTCGAGGATGCGTTCCTGTCGCGCTGCCTAGACGTGGCCGCACGCGAGCTGAAGCGCACGGCGCGCAGCTTCTACACCATCTCCAGCGCCGGCCACGAGGCCAACGCGATCGTCGGCGCGCTCCTGCGCCTCGATGATCCCTGCTTCCTGCACTATCGCTCGGGTGGGCTGATGATGTCGCGCAGCCGCAAGTCCGGGCGCGTCACGCCGCTTTTCGACACCCTTTTGTCGCTGTGCGCCTCCGCCGAAGATCCGATCAGCCGCGGGCGGCACAAAGTGTGGGGCTCGCGTGAGCTCTGGGTTCCGCCGCAGACTTCGACGATTGCCTCGCACCTGCCCAAGGCGGTCGGCATGGCCTTCGGCCTGGCGCGAGGGAAGCGCCTGGGACTGACTCACGAGCTTTCGCATGACTCGATCGTGATGTGCAGCTTCGGCGACGCCTCGGCCAACCACTGCACCGCGCTGGCCGGCTTCAACTCCGCTCGCTACATCAAGAAGCGCGGAACGCCCCTGCCTGTGCTCTTCGTGTGCGAAGACAACGGCATCGGGATCTCGGTCGATACGCCGCGCAACTGGATCGAGGAAACCTATTCGAACCAGAGCCATCTCAGCTACTTCAAGGCGGACGGCGAGTACGACGAGATGTGGGATGTCGTCGCCGATGCCATCGAGCACTGCCGTGCGCACCGCACGCCCACGTTCTTGCACCTCAAGACGGTGCGCCTGTGGGGACATGCGGGCAGCGATGTCGAGACCACCTACCGCTCCCTCGAGGAAATCGAGGCCGTCGAGGCCCGTGATCCGCTGCTGCGCTATGCCCGCCGGCTCGTGGAAACCGGCGCGGCGGCCCCGCGGACCTTGGCGGCCCTCGTGGCCGAGATTCGCGAGCGGACCCTGGCTGCCGCCGAGGAGGCGGCCCGGCGTCCCAAGCTCGAGACGCGCGAAGCCATCGTCCGTCCGCTGGCACCCTACGACGAGACGGCCATCCGCGTCAGCGCCGCGCAGCGGATCGACGCCGCAGCCCGAGCTGCCTTCTTCGGCGAAGCCTTGCCCGAGAAGATCAAGAGCCCGACCAAGCGCACGATGGCCGCGCACATCAACGCGGCGCTGCACGACGAGTTCCTCAGGCATCCCGAACTGCTGCTCTTCGGTGAAGACAGCGCGAAAAAGGGCGGGGTCTATGGCGTGACCCAAGGGCTGCAGAAGCGCTTTGGCATCGCGCGCGTCTTCGACACCCTGCTGGATGAGACGACCATTCTCGGCATCGCGCAGGGAGCCGCCCACATCGGCTTCCTGCCGCTGCCGGAGATTCAGTACCTCGCCTACATCCACAACGCGCTGGATCAGCTGAGAGGCGAGGCGTGCTCGCTCTCCTTCTTCTCCGACGGCCAGTTCCAGAACCCCATGGTGGTTCGCATTCAAGGCCTCGCCTATCAGAAGGGCTTCGGCGGCCACTTCCACAACGACAATTCGATCGGCGCCCTGCGTGACATACCGGGCCTGATGCTGGCCGTGCCGGCTAGGGGCGACGATGCCGTGCGCATGCTGCGGGGCGCGATCGCCACCGCTCGCGCCTGCGGGCGCGTGGTGTGCTTCCTCGAACCGATCGCTCTCTACCACGAGAAGGATCTGCATGAGGAAGGCGACAACGGATGGCTGACGGATTACCCGCCGCCGTCCTCCGACCCGGCTTCCGTGCTCCTTCCGGGAGATCTTGGGGTTTACGGGCCTGCCAAGGCCGACCTTTGCATCGTGAGTTACGCGAACGGGCTGCGGCTCTCGCTGCGGGCCGCGCGCAAGCTGGAACTCGAACGCGGCGTGCGCGTCAAGGTCGTCGACCTGCGCTGGCTCGCTCCCCTGCCGCTGGAGGCTCTGGCGAGTCAGGCGGAGCCCTGCGGCCGCCTGCTGATCGTGGACGAGTGCCGCGCCACCGGCGCCGGCGTCGCGGATGCGATCGCCGCGCACTGCATCGAGCGCGGTTCGGCACTCAAGGTGCGCAGCGTGCGGGCAGCCGATACCTACGTCCCCCTCGGCAGCGCGACCTCCTGCGTCCTCGTCGGCGAAGAGGAGATCGTGGTTCGAGCACAGGAGCTGCTGGCATGAAGCGCGCCGTCATTCTTTGTCCCGGGCGAGGCTCCTACACCGAGAAGACGCTGCGCTCGCTGCCCGAGGGACATCCGTGGGTTGAACGAGCGGAGCGGTTGCGCCGGGAGTATGGCCTGTGTTCCCTCGTGGAGCTCGATCGCGCCGCCAAGTGGGATCCCAGGGTCCACCTCGCGCCTCAGAACGTCTCGCCGTTGATCTGGCTGGTGTCGATGCTCGATGCCGAAGCGGCGGCGAGGGAAACCCGGGTCGTCGCGGTGGCTGGAAACTCCATGGGCTGGTACACGGCACTGGCCGTCGGCGGAGCGCTGGAGTTCGACGACGGGTTCCGTCTGATGCAGGAGATGTCACTCTTGCAGCAGGAACACTCTCAGGGCGGACAGGTGATCTACCCGCAGGTCGATGAGCACTGGCGAGCCGATCCGCATCTGGTTCGCTCCGTGCAGGAGGCCATCGCAAGCTCCGCAGGTGAGGCCTTCCCGTCGATCTGGCTCGGCGGACAGGCTGTGCTGGCCGGCACCGAGGAAGGGATCGCTCAGCTGCTGAAGACGCTGCCGAAGGTGAAGCTCGGTCAGAACAGTTATCCGTTCCGGCTGATGGGTCACGGGCCTTACCACACGCCGCTGCTTGAGAACGTGTCGCGCAAGGCTCAGTCGCAGTTGGGCCGCCTGCGATTCCAGAAACCCCGAGTGCCGCTGATCGACGGGCACGGCACTCGCTGGTCCGCGCACAGCGCCGATCCCGAGGCGATACGGGCCTACACGCTGGGAGCACAGATCGTGGAGCCTTACGACTTCACGCTTTCGGTGCGCGTGGCCCTGCGCGAGTACGCGCCGGATCTGCTGGTGCTGCCCGGCCCTGGTAATCCGCTCGGCTCGATCGCCGGCCAGATCCTCATCGCCGAGGGTTGGCGCGGCATCCGCTCGCGCTCGGATTTCGATGCCGCCCAGCAATCCCCTGTCCCGATTGTCCATTCCATGCGACGCTGAGTCCGTCATGCTGGCTTCACTCTGTCTGCTGCTGACTCCCTGTATCGTCGGCGAACGCGTTCAACTGCCTTCCGCCTGGGAGGAGAAGCAGGATTGGCGCCTGGAGCTGATCACGGGTCGGGAGGATGACGCCAAGAAGACCCGCAGCCGCACCGATCTCATCCTGAGCGTCGAAGCGCGGAGCGAGACTGGGTACGTCTTCCGTTTCCTGTACGGAAAATCCGCCATCACGGAAGGTCTTCCTGAAGAACCACGAGCCCGCTATTTCGCCGAGCGGATGTCTTCGATCAGCGATGGGCTCATCCTCGACGTTCTGTGTTCGCCGAAAGGCAGCATTCAGGGCCTGCTGCAGCCCGAGAAGGTCACGGCGCACTACGAGCAGATGATGATCCAGATGCACCAGCTCTTCACGGAAGCCAAGGTGCCCCCGAAGACCATCGATACCCTGCTCAAGCGGACCTTCGACACCGTGACAGGTCCCAACATGGAGGCGCTGACGCTCAAGGAAGCGCAGCTTTTCCTGCGCTTTGCGGGCATGGAGCTGGAGCTCGACAAGAAGGTCGAGTTCGAAACGGAACTGCCCAATCCGCTGGGCGGCGATCCCTACCCTGCCAAGGGCTGGTTCACTGCCAGCGCGATACCTGACCAGCCCGCCGAGCTGCTGGTGGAGTGCGGCAGCTCCATCGATGCGGAGCGCGCCCGGCAGCTGATGTTGGAATCGCTCGGCGAACTGGCCAAGCAGGCTGGCAAGCCCGCGCCGAAGCCGGAGCAGCTGCCGAAAATCGAGGTCGAGGACCGCTCCACCTACTTCATCGACCGGCGCAGCGGGCTGCCGCGGCTCGTGGAGAACACGCGCACCAGCACGACGGGTTTGCGCACGCGCACCGATCGGACATCGATCCGTTGGCTGCCTCCGGCGGCCAAACCGGCCGAGACGCCGCGCTAGATCCGGATGCGGCGCACGCGGGCACCGTCGCTGGCCTGCGCGATGAGCAGCGGCTCGATGCTCGGCTCCGGCCTGCTCGCGTAGTAGTGCTTGCGCAGCGCCTGCACGAGCGCCGGCGCCTGCTCGGCATGGCACAGCGCCACCGTGCAGCCGCCGAGGCCTGCGCCGGTGAGGCGCGCGCCCAGCGCGCCATGTTCGCGCGCGAGCGCCACGAGTTCATCGAGCTGTGGACAGGACACCTCGTAGTCGGTGCGCAGACTCTCGTGCGAGTCGTTCATCAGTCGGCCAAAAAGCGGAGCGTCCCCGCGCATCATCGCGCTGTGCGCCTGACCGACGCGGGCGCCCTCGCTGACGACGTGACGGAAGCGCTTCTGCAAAACCCCGCCGAGACACCGTTCCGCAAGCGAAAGCACGGTTTCCGAGGGAAGCCCGCTCACGAGCCCCATGTACGTGCCTGGAAGTCCGCGAGCCAGCGGGTGCGCCAGAAACGCACTCAGCGCCTCACGGCACTCGCGGGTGCGTGAGTTGTAGGTATCGCGGGCTGCTCCGGACTTCTCGGCCTCGACCAGCGTGTTGGAAATCACGAAGCGCCAATCCGCGGGCATGGGCACGGGCTGCATGCGCACCGGCTGGAAGTCGATGCGCAGGGCATGACCCGCTCGCCCACCGAGGCTGATGGCCTGGTCCATGCCGCCGCCGGCGACTCCGACATAGCGCTCGGCTTCCGCCGCGAGCTCCTGCAATTGTGCCAAAGGCATCTCGATCTCGTTGACCGCCATCAAGCCCAGAAGCGCGCCAACCAGAGTCGCCGAAGACGAGGAAAGACCCGCAGCCAGGGGCACGTCGCCATGCACGGCCGCGTCCATTCCCCGACGGATTCCGCATCTCTGAGCGAGCATCTGGGCTGCAGCCTGCACGTAGTTGACCCAATCGCCCTGAGCGGCGTGCGGTATGGAGGAGGACAGCCTGAACTCGCGCGGTCCGTAGCGCGGCTCCAGGTTGACCAGACGCACCCGCTCGTCGTCTCGCGGCCTCAGCAAGTAGGCGACATTGCGCTGCAAGGCCATCGGAAAGACCGGCAGGCCGTTGTAGTCCGTGTGCTCGCCAATCAGGTTGACTCGGCCCGGAGCCGTGGAGAGCCATTCGGCCTGCGGAGCCCCGAATGCGGCATCGAACGCCGCCTCCAAAGAATGCTGTCGGCGCGGATCCATCCTTCAGTGCGCACAGCCCGCGCAGCCGCCGCCGATCGTCTGTGCGGGGAAGCCCTCTTGCATCGACTCGAAATAGAATCTGGGTGCAGAGCCGCCGCGACCATCGACCGGCGCGAGCGTATTCGCATCGTAGAGCCGCCCATTCAGCATGACCAGACGGATGGATTCGGAGTTCTCGATGCGTGCGAGCGGATCCGCATCGAGCACGAGCAGGTCGGCGAGCTTGCCGGGCTCGAGCGAACCGATGTCCTTGTCGAGGCCGACATACTCGGCGCCGTAGAGCGTGCCACAGCGCAAGGCTTGATGGTTGGTGATCCCCGAGCGCTGGAGCAGCCAGAGCTCCCAGTGTGCGCCGAGGCCGGCAAGTTGACCGTGTGCCCCGAGTTGCGCCTTGCCGCCGGCATCGAGGATCGACTTGACGATGCCCGCCGAACGCAGGATGTTCTGGTCCTCGTCCGGAGCCATCGTGCGACGGCGAGAGCGCGGATCGACGACAAAGCGCGGCACGAAGCGCATCAGGCGCTCGTTCTTCCAGACCTCCGAGTGCTGGTAGAAGTAGTTTTCGCCCCAAATGCCTCCGTAGCCGACCACGAGGGTGGGCGTGTATCCGACCTGAGTCGCGCCCCACAGCTGTGCGACATCGCGGTAGACGCATTCCACGGGCAGCGAATGCTCCACTCCCGTGTGGCCGTCCACCACCATGGTCAGATTGTGCTGCAGCAGCGATCCGCCCTCCGGAACGACCATCATGCCGAGCTCGCGCGCGGCGGCGAGCACCTGCTGCCGCTGGTCCCGCCGCGGCTGGTTGTAGCTCTTGACCGAGATCGCTCCGACGGCCCTGAGCCGGCGCAGGTGCGCCTTCGCGTCCTCCAGCGAATCGATCTCGGCTTTGAAGTCGCCCATCGCACCGTACAGGATCGTGCCGGTCGAATAAGTCCTTGGTGAGAGGATCGCGCCAGCTCTGGCGAGCTCGCTGGCGGCGAAAATGGAGTTTGTGTCGTTGGAGGGATCGTGGATGGTGGTGACGCCAAAGGCCAGATTGGCCGCGTGGATCCAGTTGTGCTGCGGCGTCACGACGCCGGTGGCTTGAGCGCCGTGCGCGTGCACATCCACCAGCCCCGGGATGATCGTCTTGCCCGCCACGTCGATCACGCGTGCACTGGCGGGAACGGCGACGCTCGTCCGGCTGCCGATCGACTGGATTCGATTGCCCGAGACGAGGATGGTGCCGTCCTCGATGATTTCGTCGCCCTTCATCGTCACGATGCGCGCACCCGTCAGCGCCAAGACGCCTTCAGGTCTCGCGGTGGTCGTGGAGAAGGAAATGTTGCGCCCGCTCGCAGCTGTCTCGGGCAGCTTCTCCGGAGCTCCTTCCAGGAAAGCAAAGCTGTCCTTGAGCTGGCGCTCGAACAGTTCGGGACCAAGCGACCAGTAGAGGCTCGTGGAGTCCGCGCTGAAGGCCAGATTCTCGCCGGCATCCTTCGTCACTCGGGCGCAGGGAATGCTAGTCATTCGCGGAGCCAGCTGCACCGCTCTGCCCGTCGGCTCGAAGGGAGCGATGTAGGCCTGAAAACGCTCACAGAATGCCACCCAGCGTGAGTCGTCGGAAATCTCGAACTGCGTGGCCCAGTCGCTGGTGAAATGCGTGCGCTCGCGCAAGCCATCCAGGCCGATGCTCCACAGCCGGCGCTTGTCGGGATCCTGTCCACTGCCGCCCTCCTCGGTGGTCAGATAGACGCGATCGTTCTCCGCGCCGAACTGCGGGTTCGAGCCGCTTTTGGTGACGAGCGTCGGCTTTCCCCCTGCGGTGGAAATCCGGTAGATGCCTTGCTCGCGCGACCACAGCGGAGAAACCAGCCCCCCGCCGCCGCCTTTCGAGTAGACGATCGTCTTTCCATCGGGCGAGTAAACCGGATCGGCGTAGTGACCTTTTTCGAGCGGCAGCACGCTCGATCCACCCTCGAGCGTGATGGTGCGGATGGAAGCCAGTTCCTCGTCTTTCCACGCGACGTAGACGAGCTCCTTGCCATCGCGGCGGAACGAAGGACAGAACTCGAAGCGTTCTTCATCGGTTGTCAGCCGTCGCGGTGTGCCGTCCGGAAGACTGCGGATCCACAGCTTGCCCAGCGCCTGATAGACGACGCTCTGGCGATCGGGTGCCACTCGAACCCAGCGCAGAACCTTGACATCGAAGTTGTCCGGAGCAACCGCGACCGGAAAACGCACGGCTTCCTCGACGGTGCGCTGCGTGCGGACCCGGAACGGTATCTCCGCGGCTTTCCCGCTCTCCGGATCGAGCTTGCGGAGCTTGCCCTTGGCGTAGAAGACGAGAGCCTTGTCGTCCGGGGTCCAGGCGAACGAGGGATACACGCCGTGGATCGCCCAGGTCTCCTGCATGTCCCGCTCGAGATCGGAATAGACCGGGCGCGAGGCTCCCGACTCCAGATCCATCACGAAGAGCGTCGTCTGGAAGCGCGCACGCCGGACAAAGGCCAGTTTGCGGCCGTCGTGCGAGGGCACGGGCCGGCAAGCACCGCCCGGTCCCGTGACCCACGGAATGCGCTCACCGCTGACCCGATCCAGACGGTCGATCGCGTAGATCTGCCCGGTAGAGTCCTTGCTGTACTCGAAGGTTCCGCCCGGCGTGCTGTCGTAGCTGAAGTACAGATAGCGGCCGTCGGGGGAGAAGACGGGCTCTCCCACATCCTTCTGATCGCTGGTGCGCGTCGTGAGCTGCAGACCGTCTCCGCCCGTCCTGTGGTAGAGGAACAGCTCGCCGGTTCCAATCGAACGACGGCTGCTGAAGTGCTTGCGAGCCACGACCCACTGCCCATCAGGGCTCCACGCGGGGCTGTTGAGCAGCCGGAAGTTCTCCTTGGTCAGCTGCTTCTGGTTCCGGCCGTCGACATCGCTGATCCAGATGTTGTCGCCACCGCCCTGATCGCTGGTGAAGGCCAGTTGCCTGCCGTCCGGCGAGTAGCGCGGCTGCATCTGCCACGCGTGCCCTTCGACCACGACACGCGCTTCGCCGCCTTGCATGCTGACGGTGTAAATGTCCCCCAGAAGATCGAACGCGATCTCTTTTCCATCGGGAGAGACATCCAGATTCATCCAGGTGCCCTCGTCGAGGTCCAGAGGCACGCTTTTCGAGGGGCCGTGCGGGATCTGGACATCCCACTTGGAGTCCTGCACGGGCAGGCTGAGCGACAGGAGCAGCGCGAAGATCATGCCGCCCAGTGTAGCGAGGCCGCTTCGAACTCAGTTGGCGCGGACGATGTCCTTGAAGCCCTGCTTGCGCAGCCAATCCACGACGCGATCGGGCTGGTCTCCCTGAACCGCGATGGCCCCGGTCTCGACGTGCGCGCCCGTCCCGAGAGCCTTCTTGAGCTTGTGCGCCATTTCCTCCAGATCACGCCCTGCCAGAGCACCGCCTTCGATCAGTGTCACGGCCTTTCCGCCGCGGCCGCTGCGCTCGCGCCGGACCACGCAGCGGCCCTGACGCTCGGGGTGCTCGGGGCCGGCGGCTGCATCGGCTGCATCGGCGGCGGGGCGCTCCGGACCGGGCGGAAGCGGCCCGAGCCGGTCGCGCAGTGCGGCGAACGGGTTGTGGCGCGGCGGCTTGGGTGTTTCCATCGATCTTCGAGGATAACGCCGCGCAGCAACCGGAGCGAAAGGCTAGCGCGACCTGCGTGCGGCCGCGGTCTGTACAATCCTCGGCACATGCTTCGTTATCTCCTGCTCGGCGCGCTGACACTGGCCGGCTGCCAATCCGCCACCCGGACGACTTCTGCACCCATCCGCCGCACGACATCACCGACCGCTGCACTGCTGGAGCGGGCGGATGCCGCCGTGCCACGGCAGGAGCTGATCGCCTGGCGCCGCCATCTGCACCAGCATCCGGAACTCTCCAATCGCGAGATCGAGACCGCGCGCTTCATCGCCGAGCGCCTGCGAGAGATGGGGCTCGAGCCGCAGACCGGAATCGCCAGGCACGGCATCAAGGCGGTGATCCGAGGAGGCAAGCCCGGACCGACGGTGGCTCTGCGCGCTGACATGGACGCGCTGCCCGTGACCGAAGAGGTCGATCTCTCCTTCGCGAGCAAGGCCACCGGCAGCTTCGAAGGCAAGACGGTCGGCGTGATGCATGCCTGCGGCCATGACGCGCACGTCGCGATGCTGCTCAGCGCCGCGAAGGTCCTGATGAGCGTGCGCGAGGAACTGCCTGGACAAGTGGTGCTGATCTTCCAGCCCGCCGAGGAAGGTGCGCCCGCCGGCGAACAGCCCGCGGGTGCCGAAGCCATGATTCTGGAGGGCGTGCTGGAGCAGCCCGCCGTCGACGCCATCTTCGGGCTGCACGTATTCGCAGGCATGCGCAGCGGACTGATCGGCTACCGCAAGGGTCCGGTCATGGCTGCCGGCGATCGCTTCGAGCTGATCGTCGAGGGCCGTCAGGCCCACGGGTCCAAACCCTGGGCGGGGATCGACCCCATCGTCATCGGCAGCGAGATCGTGACCGCTCTGCAGACGATCGTCTCGCGCCAGGTCGACATCATCAAGGAACCGGCGGTCGTCACGGTCGGGCAGTTCGAGGCCGGCGTGCGCAACAACATCATCCCCGATCGGGCCCGCCTCGTGGGTACGATTCGCACCTTCGACCGCGACATGCAGGCGGACATCCATGCGCGGCTGAAGCGTATGGCCGAGAGCATCGCCGGCGCCTACGGAGCCCGGGCCCGGTTGAACATCGAACCCGGTTACCCGGTCACCGCGAACTCCCCGGTGCTGATGGAGCAGATGCTGCCGACGCTCGAACGGCTCGCGGGAGAGGATCTCGTCGAGACCCGCAAGCTGACTGGATCCGAGGACTTCTCGTTCTACGCCAACAAGGTTCCGGGCGTGTTCCTGTTCCTCGGCATCACGGAGGCGGCCAAGCTCTCCAGCGCCGACTCCAATCACTCACCGCGCTTCGAGATCGACGAGAGCGCGCTGCCGCGCGGGGTGCAGACGCTGGTTCATCTGGCGATCGACTACCTGCACAGCGCTCCTTCACTCCAGCTCGAGCAGGCGACGCAGGGTCGCTAGCCTCGGATTGCGGCGAATTAGCGCCTCCTTCGCCTCACGCGAGCACTGTTTGAGGCGTTTTTCGAGGCGCAGCGCGAGGCCATGCTCGCCGACCCTGCGCCGGTAGACGAGCTTCAGCGGTCCCTTGCCGCGCAGGGCCTTCGCGCCCGTCCCGTCTCGATGCTGCTCAATCCGGCGGGAGACGTCGAGCGCAATCCCGGTGTAGAGCTTGTCCTGGCCCGTGCGCAGAACGTACAGCCACCACGGACCCGCGCTCACCGCTGCGGGAAGTACGCGGGCTCGTTGCCCGGGCGCCACTTGATGTTGCAGCCGATGCTGGGCTTCTGAGTGGCGCTGACGGCCGCTCCCGCCAGCACGGCATCGAGCGCCGCGCGCAGATCCGCGCCCGTCACGGGTATGCCCGACTTGGGACGGCTGGCGTCGAACTGTCCGCGATAGACGAGCGTGCGCCGCGAGTCGAAGAGGAAGAAATCGGGCGTGCAGGCCGCCGTGTAGCTCTTGGCCGCGGACTGGTCCGGGTCGTGCAGGTAGTGCAGGCTCCAGCCATTGCGCCTGACCGCAGCCGCGAGCTTGTCGGGTGCGTCATCCGGATACGCGCCGGCGTCGTTGGAGCTGATCGCCACGATGGCGACATCCTTGTCCCGGTAGTCCCGATCGAAGGCGGTGAGACCATCCTCGATGTGCTTCACGTAGGGACAGTGATTGCAGATGAACATCACGACCAGCGCTTTGCTGGAGGCGAAGTCGGCGAGCTTCGTCGGCTTGCCTGTGACGACATCGGGCAGCGAAAAATCCGGGGCGGGCGTGCCCAGCGGCAGCATCGTGGACGGTGTCAGAACCATCGCAGCAGGATAGCAAGAGGCTCCCTGCCGATGCTGCTCCTCTCCGGCGCGATTCTCAGGCCAGGATCTCCGGGATCACGCGGCCGGCGATGTCCGTCAACCGGTAGTTCCGGCCCTGAAAGCGCCAGGTCAGGCGCTCGTGGTCGATCCCCATCAGGTGCAGCATCGTCGCGTGCAGATCGTGCACATGCACGCCGCCCTCCACGATGTTGTAGCTGAAGTCATCGGTCCTGCCGTGCACATGCCCGGCCTTCACCCCGCCTCCGGCCATCCACATGCTGAAGCAGCGCGGATGGTGGTCCCGGCCGTAGTCTCCGTCCGTCATGCGCCCCTGGCAGTAAGCCGTGCGCCCGAACTCCCCGCCCCAGATCACCAGGGTTTCATCGAGCAGACCGCGGCGCTCCAGATCCAGCAGCAGCGCCGCCGAAGCCTGATCCGTCTGCCGACACTGATGCGCGATGCCGCCGGGCAAGCCGCCGTGCTGGTCCCACCCCTGGTGGAACAGCTGGATGAAGCGCACGCCGCGCTCCGCCAACCGGCGAGCCAGCAGGCAATTGGCGGCGAAGGTCCCCGCTTCGCGTGAACCCGGGCCGTACAGCTCGAAGGTTTCCGCGCTCTCCTGCGCGAGGTCCGCAACCTCCGGAATGCTAGTCTGCATGCGGAAAGCGAGTTCCGCCTGCGCCATGCGCGCGGCGATTTCCGGATCCCCTTCCCGCGTCATGGCGCGCGCGGACAGCCGGCCCAGCGCATCCAGCATCGCGCGGCGCGAGGTAGCGCCGACGCCTGATGGATTCTCGAGATACAGCACGGGCTCCTTGCCGCCGCGCAACTGAACTCCCTGATGTTCACTCGGCAGGAACCCCGAGCCCCACAAGCGCGCGTAGAGCGGCTGATCGCGATTGGCGTCCTTCGACACGAGCGCGACGAAGGCCGGCAGGTCGGCATTCATCGAGCCCAGACCGTAGCTCAGCCAGGCGCCCATCGAGGGCCGGCCGGCGATCTGGTGCCCGGAACAGAAGAAGGTGATCGCGGGGTCGTGGTTGATCGCCTCGGTGTGCACCGCGCGCAGCACGCACAGCTTGTCGACCACCTTGGCCGTATGCGGCAGCAGCGCGCTGAGCTCGATTCCGGACTGGCCGTGGCGCTCAAACCCCGCAAAGGATCCGGCGATCGGCAGCACGGCCTGATTGCCGCTCATGCCCGTCAGCCTCTGACCGGAGCGCACGCTGTCGGGCAGGGGCTCTCCATGCAGCTCGCGGCACTTCGGCTTCCAGTCCAAGGTCTCGAACTGCGAAGGGCCGCCTGACTGGAACAGATAGATCACGCGCTTGGCGCGCGGTGCGTGGTGCGGCAGCTCGAATCGTCGGACTTCCGCGCGAGCGCCGATCTCCGAGAGCGCCAGCGCACCCAGTCCCAGACCCGAATGCAGCAGGAATTCGCGGCGAGTGCTGTTCATCGCAGCACCACCGCAGCGTCGCTGCACAGAATCGTCGAACAGACGAGCACCAGGGCCGCTTCCTCCGCATCGGAACTGCCGCACACCGCGATGCAGGCTGCCTCATCCTGGCGGAATACCCGGATCTGCTCCAGCAGGAGATCCCGCAGAGCGGCCAGTTCCTCGGCATCGGGCCGGCGCAGCGTTGCCCGGCGGAAAGCCTCCACGATGCGCTCCTCCGATCCAGCGGCGAGGGCGCAGGTCCGCTTCGCCAGCGCCTGCGCGCATTCGAAGAACACCGGGTCGTTGAGCAGCACCAGCGCCTGCAGCGGCGTGTTCGTTCCGACTCGGCGCGGCAGGCAGCTCTCGCGCGTGCCCGCGTCGAAAATCAGCTGATTGGGCGGCGGCGCTGCGCGCTTGCGGAACGTGTACAGGCTTCTGCGGTGCGCATTTTCGCCCGTATCCGGCTTGTACTCGCCGCTCTGGCCAGCCTCATTCCACAGACCTGGCGGCTGATAGGGCTTGACGCTGGGTCCGCCGACGCGCTCCACCAGCAGTCCCGAGACGAACAGCGCCTGATCACGCAGCATCTCGGCGCTGAGCCGCAGACTCGGTCCGCGAGAGAGCAAGGCGTTGTGCGGGTCGCGTTCGCGCTTGTCCGCGTTCGCGGCCGAAGATTGCCGGAAGGTCGCGCTGAGCACCAGACGCCGCAGGATCCAACGCTGATTCCAGCGGCTGCCGGGTGTCCCGTCTCCATGGGCGAAGTCGTGGCTCAGCGCATCCAGAAGCGCAGGATTGGCCGGCAGAGAGCCCTGCCAGCCGAAGTTCTCGCTGGTCTCGACCAGCGGAGCTCCGAAGACCTGCGCCCACAACCGGTTGACCGCGACCCGCGCGGTCAACGGATGCTCCGGATCGCAGGTCCAGCGAGCCAGCTCCAGCCGTGTCCGCGGAATCGGCCCATTTCCGATCCACACGCCCGCCAAACCTGCCCCGCGGATCGGCTCGCGGGTGTCGGGCTGGTCGTAAGCCCCCCGCCGGAGCACGTAGGTGGGCGGGGCGTGCGGACTGTCCTGCATCGTGACGAAGGCAGCGCAGGCATCGAGTTGGGCGCACAGTGCCCGTTCCGCGTCCCGCACCCGCTGCGAGGAAGGTTGGTCCGGTTCCGCCGTCTCCATGGACAAACCCAAGTCGGCGGCAACCTGTCCTCTGCTGAGGCAGGAGCGCCAGATCTTGAGCTCGTCGATCGCGCCGCCGCGGAAGCCGCTGCCTCGCGAACGCGAGCCAAGCTCCAGCTGGTGTGTCGCGATCGGTCCATCGAGGCTGTCACGCAGCGTCTCGGTTTCCACGGGCCGGCCGTTGAGATACAAGCGCAGTCCCTCGGCGCGCGAAGAGCCGTCGTAGGTGGCCGTGATGTGCGTCCATTCGTTCAGCGCCAGAGCCTCTTGATGTCGCACGCTGGCGGCTGACCCGGGCCACAGATGGATCGCGCTCCAGCGCAAGCAGCCGTCGATGATCTCGAGCTCGATGCCCGAAGCGTCGGCATCGAGCGTGTAGAAGCCGGCCGCATGCACCAGCGCGGCTTTCGCGTTGCGCTCTCCGGGGCGCAACCACATCGAGATCGTGACCGGATCGTGGCGCGTGAAGCCCGAAAGACCGCTGAGCCCCAGGCCACCGTCACCGTCGAGCAGCAGGGCCCGACCGATGCGGCCCTCGCCCAGACTCACGCTGCCGAGCTGTTCAGGACGCTTGCGATCCGCCGCGGCAGGCTCGCCGCTCGGCGCCCGATTGGGCGTGCTGCCGTTCTCCAGCACGTCCAGAGGATAGTGAGCCGCCAGCATCGGCTCCGGCGCTGGCTGAGGGGGCAGCGCGCGCTGCTCGATGCGCGCTCGCGCAAGCTCCCGGCGTGCTTCACGCACGGAGCGCTCCTGCTCAGGCGTCATCAGCCGCACGAAGGGCGGCGGAGCGCTGGTCTGGATCGAATAGGGCTTGAGGCCGTTCTCGTCGATCCGGCCGAACAGCGCGGCGAGACCGTAGAACTCGCGCGTGGAAATCGGGTCGTACTTGTGGTCGTGGCAGCGTGCGCACTCGAGCGTGAGACCAAGGAATGCCGTACCGTAGGTCGAGACCCGATCGGCGATGCCTTCCTGGCGAAACTCCTCGGGGATCGAACCGCCCTCCTCCGTCAGCCGGTGCAGCCTCTGGAAAGCGCTGCCGACACGATCCGCGACGCTGGCATCGGGCAACTGATCGCCTGCGACCATGCGCGTGACCAGCTCGTCGTAGGGCGTGTTTGCCTGCAGAGCCTCCAACAGCCAATCACGCCAAGGCCAGCTGAACATCGGTCCGTCGCTTTGGTAGCCAAAGGTGTCGGCAAAGCGAGCCAGATCGAGCCAGGCGAGCGCCATGTGTTCGGCTGCGCGCGGCGAAGCGAGCAGCGCATCGACGCGGCGCTCGAACGCATCGGGTCTCGCATCCTCCAGAAAGTCATCCACCTCCGCTGGTGTCGGCGGAAGGCCTGTCAGGACCATCGCAACCCGACGCAGCCACAGCTCCCGCGGCGCTTCGCGTTCAGGCCCCAGCTCGCGCCGCTCCAGTGCCGCGAGCACGTGAGCGTCGAGCGGATCGCGGATCCAGCCGGTGTTGCGCACCGCCGGCGTGGGCGGCCGTTTCGGCGCCACGAAAGCCCAGTGCGGGCGGTACTCGCCTCCGGCCGCGACCCAGCGCTCGAGAATCCCCCGCTGTGCTTCCGTCAGCGGCCGCTTGAGCTGCTTCGGCGGCATTTGTTCGTCCGGATCGTGCGTCCGGAGTCGCGCGATCAGTTCGCTCTGCTCGAGGTCACCGGGAACGAGCGCGCGCACTCCGCTCGGGAGCTCCAGAAGGGCCCCTTCCCGCGTGTCGAGCCGCAAGCCCGCCTTGCGCGCTCCGGCGTCGGGACCGTGACAGGCAAAGCAGCGGTCCGCGAGCAGGGGACGGACCTCGGCCAGAAAGTCGGGGGCCTGCGCAATCGGCGCCGCACACCAGAGCAGCATCACGGCGTTCATCACGGCGTTCATCACAGCACCGAAACCGCGCTCTGACCAGACTTCACTCCGGGAACAGCTGCTGACGCGCCTCGTCCTGTCGCTGCCACGGCCAGATTCCCTAGCCTGCGTTCCGCTGAGATCGCGTAGAAGCGCACGCTCGATCCTCGCCGCCCGAACTGAAAAAACTCGAGGTTCCCAAGCGTTTGGGCCTCACCACGGTACCCAAGAGCAACAACGTTGACGGGTACGAGATCGATGTCGAGGCGGATTTCGACCTCCGCGTCCGGCTGCGAAAGTTCGAAAGTCCGCGGCTCGTAGTGCCGTTGGAGAATGTTGTACTGCGTGTCGATGGACCAGCGCCCGTACGGCAGTCGGAGCGGGACAGGCGGCGTGATCCGCCTGGAGAGTGGCAGTACGCTCTTCTCCTTGTACACATCGAAGTGCGAGCTGGGCAGCTCACGCCCCGTACGGTCTCGAATGAGGAAAGAGACCGTGGAAACCGTGTCTGGCCCCCTCGCTCCCACACCACCTTGAAGCCAGCAACATGAAAGTCCTGCTCAGCCTCCCCTGTGCGAGTGAATTCACCGTGCGGGCCCAAGGCATGACACCAGAGCGGCCGACTTGCTGCGCATCTTGATACCGTGGCCAGCAGTGCCGCAGGGCTCGTCTATTCACACGCGGAGCAGCGGAGAAAGACGTCCACGATGCTGCAGCTGCCCCAGCCTTGAGGAGTAGGAGTAGGACATGAACCCGCCTGATACGAAATATCGCAGGTGTAGTAATAGCCACATGCAACGGTCCGATCGCTAAAATCGTATGAAATCGTTTCACCCGAAGCTGCAGACTTCTTGCGTCCCAAGGTAAGTACGCCACCATTTGGTGGGCTGCTTGTGTTTGGTGCCCCTGAGTTAGTGCCAAACTCCGACTGCACATCAAGCTTGTTGCCGCTGATATTGGTAAGGCTAATCGTAACATTATTGAAATAGCAGGCCTGCTTCGGCATACAAACTAGGGCAGGTTTGTTGCATAAGCCAGATTGGGGTGGGGTCCACGTGACAACAATAGTCCACTTAATATTAATCTCTTGTGGGCAAGCCCAAAACGTGTTTGGATCACCATCCCCAAAGGCCTCACATCCAGGACAGTTTGGTGGAGTGACCTGCGCGTGTGCAGTCTGCAGGTAGGGGCACGCCAGCAAAACAATCAATAGCAACAGTAAGCTTTGTGCGCGAAAAGCCATTGCGTGCAGTTTCTCTAGGTTACGGTTGGTTTGGAATTTTGCCTGAAAGCCAGGTAATTTCATCATTCAGCAAGAAGAGGTCCGGATATTCTGGTCTGTGAAGCATGATCCACCAGACAGGCATGGGATCTTCAGGACTCCGACTTGGCGTAATCTCCTCCGGTGGGTTCAGGATGCTCTGTAGGAATCGGTCGGATTTCGGAATTGCCTGTACCTCAATTGGAACCGGGACCGGGCCGGAGCCGAGCATCGTGATGCGGTGAAAGAGCCCCTGCCTACGCCGATCCGCAAAAGACGCCTCTAGTTGTTCGGCAAGTCTGTTACGAAGGAGCGTTCTGGCCGTTGCGAGCTCGGTAACGGTCATTCCGGCGTACTTCAGGTCGAACTCGCTAGACTGGCCATCAACAGCCGCAGTGGATGACTGGCCGCGCCCGACTGTGCCCGGCAATTCTGCCCCCCGGACCGACTCGGTGTCTGATTGTACGGCTTCCAGAGCTGCACGGTCCGGCATTTCGAGTTTCCTCGTCACTTGGAGCGACTCAGCGGTTGAAAAAGCCACATCGGCCTGGGGCGATGAAATGAACCACACAGCAACCCCGACCGCTAGGGCTACAACCACAAACGTTGTCATGATTCTAGTTTGGAACTGCGACATGGGCAATTGGAACTGCGGCTCGGGAGCATCATTCTCTTACAGCGCGGAGTCCCTAGCTGTCAACAGCAGCTAGTCGGAACTAGGTATGATTTCCGTAAGCCAATGCCGAGTGCCGTTTGTTGAAAGCTCTAGCGTCCGCAAGCCGACTCGAAACAAATACGCGCTAGAGAATCAGCACACGCTTGAGCTCAGCGCCGAAAAGTAGCCATGCACTCGCTAAGACGATGGTTGTAGCGCACGCTGCAGGGCGCTGTGAAATGTATGCCAGGCGTCTAACGGCCGCGATCGAGTTCCAGTGGCAACTGAATCGTCTGAATGGCCCCATCGGGTGCTTCCAAGACAGGAATCGAACGCTCTACGGTTTTGTAGATCGAGTCGGT
>Ga0172373_10001552_pt1 | contig 37212 bp, 50 predicted proteins | sample Lak10m_2_FD_114546 | JGI IMG/M metagenome (GOLD analysis project Ga0172373, IMG submission 114546) | Freshwater microbial communities from Kabuno Bay, South-Kivu, Congo - kab_092012_10m | ecosystem: Environmental > Aquatic > Freshwater > Lake | place: Democratic Republic of the Congo... | reverse complement strand
GTCGAGTTGGGTAAGCCGATCGCGATGGACGAGGGTCTTCGTTTCGCGATCCGTGAGGGTGGTCGTACTGTTGGTGCGGGCCGCGTCACGAAGATCACGAAGTGAGCTGACGAACCATGGCACAGAGCATCCGCATCCGCCTCAAGGCGTTCGATCACGAGATCATCGACCAGTCGACCCGCAAGATCGTCGAGACGGTCACCCGCACCAATGCAACGGTGCGTGGCCCGATTCCGCTGCCGACCGACAAGCACCGCTACACGGTCATCCGTGGACCGCACATCGACAAGGACTCGCGTGAGCACTTCGAGATGCGCGTCCACAAGCGCTTGATCGACATCGTCGACCCCAACGCGAAGACGATCGACAGCTTGCAGCGCATCGAGCTGCCGGCCGGCGTCGACATCGAAATCAAGATCCAGAACGCCTGACCAGGCCCAAGGATTCGTGTCTCCGGGGGGAGCCACGACAGACCCGCCAGACCATGAGGTTGGCGGGTCTGTCCCTTTTTCGGCCGACCGGGAGTGGTTCTCCGCCGCTCCGCGAGAGGTGATGTCCAAGAGATGTCCAAGAAGCGTCCCCGTTCCGGCAGGTCGGTGGACGGTCGGTCGAGACAGGCGTACCGTCGCTTCTAGAGCGGCCGAAGGGGTCGCCTCACTCACAGAAGGAACGATCCCAATGACGGCACGCCGCCCCCTCAGCAAGCGCCTGGTCCTCGCGACCATGGCGGCCACCTTCGTCGCAGCTCCGCTCGCCGTGGCCACCGCCCACGTCGTGTCGGCCTCGGCGATCGACACCGACGGCGACGGCCTGGCCAACGACGACCCGGCCGAACTCGACATCGACGGTGACGGCCTGCTCGACACCGCCGTGGCCGAGAAGGACATCGACGGCGACGGTCTGAACGACGGCGCCCGGGCCGAGCTCGACATCGACGGCGACGGCCGCCTCGACACCGCGAACGGCGAGAAGGACATCGACGGCGACGGTCTGAACGACGGCGCCAAGGCCGAGAAGGACATGGACGGCGATGGTCTGAACGACGGCGCCAAGGCCGAGAAGGACATCGACGGTGACGGCCGGGCCGACGACGCTGCCGGCGAGTTCGACATCGACGGTGACGGTCTCGACGACGACGCCGCCAACGAGCTCGACATGGATGGCGACGGCCGTGCCGACGACAGCGCCACCGAGACCGACATCGATGGTGACGGTCTGGCTGACGACGACGCGGCGGAGACCGACATCGACGGTGACGGTCTGGCCGACGACGACGCCAGCGAGGACGACATCGACGGTGACGGCATCGACGACTCGAGTGACGACGACACCGACGGTGACGGCACCGACGACATCGACGACATCGACGACGACGGTGACGGCATCGACGACATCGACGACATCGACGACGACGGCGATGGGGTCGACGACGACGTCGACGCCGACGACGACGGCAGCGACACCCCGGCTCCCTGATCCGGTGGGGCGGTCCGACCGCCTGTCAGCCACGTGATCCTCGGGGGTCCGCCGGAGAGTTCCGGCGGGCCCCCGATTCGCGTGCAGGGCAGGTTGCCGCGCGTGCCGCGCGGCCGGTAGCGTCCTCTCCTCGTGTGCGCCACCCGGTGCACAGCAATCGATGTCCGTGACGGCCCGGCCTGCCGGGAACCCCACGGCGACAACCGATTCCGGTGCTCCGCCGGCCCCTCAGGCCGTCGGAGCATTTGTGTGTCATCCGAAAAGCCCGGATTGCCGGGCACGAACGAAAAGGTTGCCGACATGGCACTCAAAGCGATCGTTGGCGAAAAGGTCGCCATGAGCCAGGTGTGGGTGAACGACAAGGTCGTTCCCGTCACCGTGCTCCGCGTGGAGCCGGCTCGCATCGTGCAGGTGAAGACCACCGAGCGCGACGGCTACACCGCCCTCCAGGTGACCTATGGCCACCGCGATGCCAAGAAGCTGAACAAGGCCGAGGCGGGTCACTTCGCCGCCGCCGGTGTCGACGCTGGTCGCCGCCTCGTCGAGCTCCGCCTCGACTCGGTCGACGGTTTCGAGGTCGGTGGGGTCATCAGCGTCGACGTGCTCGCCCAGGGCGAGAAGGTCGACGTGACCGCCGTCAGCCGCGGCAAGGGCTTCGCCGGCACCATGAAGCGTCACAACTTCGCCGGCCAGGGCGCCAGCCACGGTAACCACAAGCACCACCGTGCGCCGGGCTCGATCGGCTCGTGCAGCTTCCCCGGTCGCGTGTTCAAGGGTCTCCGCATGGCGGGCCACATGGGCAACGAGCAGGTCACGACCCTCAACCTCGAGGTCGTCCAGGCCGACCCGGAGCGCAACCTCCTCCTCGTCAAGGGCTCGGTTCCGGGTCCCAACGGCGGGGTCGTCATCGTCCGCAACGCAGTGAAGGGGAAGTGACCGATGTCGTCGATCACCCTCAAGTCCCGTGACGGCAAGGATGCCGGTTCGCTCGAGCTCGACAGCACCGTCTTCGGTGTGCAGCCGAACGTCCCGGTCATGCACCAGGTCGTCACCGCCCAGCTGGCCGCCCGTCGTGCCGGCACCCAGAGCACCAAGACCCGCTCCGAGGTCGCTGGTGGCGGCAAGAAGCCGTTCAAGCAGAAGGGCACCGGTAACGCCCGTCAGGGTTCGACCCGCGCCCCGCACTTCAGCGGTGGTGGCGTCGCCCTCGGACCCAAGCCCCGCAAGTACGGCCAGAAGACCCCCAAGAAGATGATCCAGCTCGCCCTGCGCTCGGCCCTCAGCGACCGCGCCGCCGAGGGCAAGGTCGTGGTCGTCGACGCATGGAACTTCTCGTCGCCCAAGACCAAGGACGCCAAGGCGGCCCTCGTCGCCCTGGGCATCGACGGCAAGGCGCTCGTGGTGGTCGACACCAACGACGTCAACACCGTGCGCAGCTTCCTCAACCTCCCGAACGTGCAGCTCATCGAGACCCGCGAGCTGAACGCCTACGACGTGCTCTGCAGCGACTACGTCGTGTTCTCGAAGTCCACGCTGCCCACGTCGAAGAAGGACGGCGAGTGATGAAGGATCCCCGCGACATCATCCTGGCACCCGTGGTGTCGGAGAAGAGCTACGCCCTCATCGAGCAGGGCGTCTACACCTTCAAGGTCCACACGTCGGCCAGCAAGCCCGAGATCAGCGATGCGATCGAGGCGATCTGGGGCGTCAAGGTCCTGAAGGTCAACACCATGAACCGCAAGGGCAAGGTCACCCGCGCCCGCCGCATCGGCGGCCGCGGTCGCAAGCCCGACACCAAGCGGGCCATCGTCACCCTGGCAGCGGGCAACGAGATCCCGCTGTTCGAGAACTGAGGCAACCGACATGGCCATTCGTTCCCGCAAGCCCACGAGCGCCGGTCGTCGTTTCCAGACGACCAGCACGTTCGCGGAGATCACCAAGACGTCCCCGGAGCGCACGCTCACGGCCCCGCTCAGCAAGAGCGGCGGTCGTAATGCCTACGGACGCAAGACCGCTCGCCACCGCGGTGGCGGACACAAGCGTCAGTACCGCATGGTCGACTTCACCCGTATCAAGGACGGCGTGACCGCCAAGGTCGCCGCCATCGAGTACGACCCGAACCGCACCTGCCGCATCGCTCTGCTGCACTACGCCGACGGCGAGAAGGCGTACATCCTGGCCCCCAAGGGCCTCAACGTGGGCGACCACGTCCAGAGCGGCCAGGGCGCCGACATCAAGCCGGGCAACGCCCTGCCCCTGCGCTACATCCCGGTCGGTACCGTGGTCCACAACGTCGAGCTGCGCCCCGGTGGCGGCGGCAAGATGGGTCGTTCGGCCGGTATGGCCGTGCAGCTCGTGGCCAAGGAAGGCGAGTTCGCCACCCTGCGTCTGCCGAGCACCGAGATGCGCCGCGTGCTGATCGACTGCCGCGCCACCGTCGGTGAGGTCGGCAACAGCGAGCACGAGCTCGTCAAGATCGGCAAGGCCGGCCGCAACCGCTGGAAGGGCGTCCGCCCCCAGACCCGTGGTGTGGCCATGAACCCGGTCGACCACCCCCTCGGTGGTGGCGAAGGCCGCACCAGCGGTGGTCGCCCGGCCGTGTCGCCCTGGGGCAAGCCCGAGGGTGTCCGTACCCGCAACACCAACAAGCCGTCGCAGAAGCTCATCGTGCGCCGTCGTCGCACCTCGAAGGGCCGGAGGTAATCGCCCATGTCCCGCAGCCTGAAGAAGGGCCCGTTCGTCGACGACCACCTGCTGAAGAAGGTCGACGACCAGAACGCCGCCGGCGATCGCAAGGTCATCAAGACCTGGAGCCGTCGCAGCACGATCATCCCCGACATGGTCGGCCACACCATCGCCGTCCACGACGGTCGCAAGCACGTGCCGGTGTATGTCACCGAGAGCATGGTCGGTCACAAGCTGGGTGAGTTCAGCCCCACCCGGACCTTCAAGTACCACGCCGGCCAGGAGAAGAACACGAAGGGTCGCCGCTGATGACTGGTCCCAAGCTCAACGAGCGCGAGTTCGTCGCCGGTGCCACCACCGGCACCCGCGCCAGCGCCAAGTACGTCCGTTCGTCGGCCAGCAAGGTCCGCGTCGTGCTCGACAACATCCGCGGCCTGCCCGTGCGTCGTGCCGACGAGGTGCTGCAGTTCACCGACCGTGAGGCCGCCCGTCTGGCCCGCAAGGTGCTCGCGAGCGCCGTGGCCAACGCCGTCAACAACGACGGCCGTGACGCCGAGGAGCTCTTCGTGAAGGCGTGCTACGCCGACGAGGGCCCCACCCTGAAGCGCTTCACGCCCCGTGCCCGTGGCCGCGCCGGTCGCATCAACAAGCGCACCGCGCACATCACGATCGTCGTCGACGTGCTCGAGTCCGACCGTCTCGAGGTCGTTCAGGCCCGCGAGGCTCGTCGTGGCGCCGCCGGTCGTCGCCGCAGCGCCGCTGCGACGGGTGCCGCTGGCCGCCGTGCCCGCGTCGAGGCGAGCCGTACCAAGGCCGAGTCGCTGAAGTCCGACGACGCCGAGACCCAGAACACCGAGAGTGACGTCACCGAGTCGCAGGTGGTCGAGGCCGAGGCCGTGGAGGCCCAGGTCGAGGATGCACAGGTCGAGGCCGGCGAGGCCGAGGAGAACAACTGATGGGCCAGAAGATCAACCCCTACGGCTTCCGTCTCGGAATCACCACCGAGTGGAAGAGCCGCTGGTTCAGCGAGCGCGACTACAAGAACTACCTCACTGAGGACTGGAAGATCCGTCGTGCGCTGATGACCAAGCTCGAGTCGGCCGCGGTCAGCCGCGTCGAGATCGAGCGCACCCGTGACAAGGTCCGTGTCGACATCCACACGGCCCGTCCGGGCATCGTCATCGGTCGCCGTGGCGCCCAGGCCGACGAGCTGCGTGCTCTGCTCACCCAGATCACCGGCAACCCCAAGGTGCAGCTGAACATCGTCGAGATCAAGGCTCCCGAGCTCGACGCCGCCCTCATCGCTCAGGGTGTGGCCGACCAGCTGGTCAACCGCATCGCCTTCCGTCGTGCCATGAAGCGCGCCGTGCAGAACGCACAGAAGGCCGGTGCCCTCGGCATCCGCGTGCAGTGCTCGGGCCGCCTCGGTGGCGCCGAGATGAGCCGTACCGAGTGGCACCGCGAGGGTCGTGTGCCGCTGCACACGCTCCGCGCCGACATCGACTACGGCATGCGCGAGGCCCGCACCACCGCCGGCCGCGTCGGCGTCAAGGTCTGGATCTACAAGGGCGACATCGTCCCCTACAAGGCCCAGGTCGAGGACAAGATCAGCCGTGAGGCCGCCATGGCGGTCGGCGAGGCCGCTGGCCTCGGTGCCGGCCCCCGCAAGGTCGTGTCGTCGGCCGGCCGCAAGAAGGCCGACGAGGCCGAGGTCGAGGCCGCCCCGCTGGTCAAGGAAGCCGATCCCGAGCTCGAGAAACTTCTCGACGAGGAAGAGGAGATCGCCCGCCGCACCGTGGCCGGGCACGAGGCCCCGCACTTCCGTGGGGAGGACTGATCCAACATGTTGATGCCCCGTAGAGTCGCACACCGCAAGCACCACCGTGGTCGGACCGCTGGTCTGAGCAAGGGTGGTAACGAACTGGCCTTCGGCGAGTACGGAATCCAGGCCCTCGAGCCGGGCTGGTTGACCGCCCGTCAGATCGAGGCCGCCCGTATCGCCATGACCCGCGCCATCAAGCGTGGTGGCAAGGTCTGGATCAACATCTTCCCGGACAAGCCCGTCACCAAGAAGCCCGCCGAGACCCGCATGGGTTCGGGCAAGGGCAACCCCGAGTTCTGGGTGGCCGTCGTCAAGCCGGGCCGCGTCCTGTTCGAGCTCTCGTTCCCGAACGACGAGGTCGCCAAGGCCGCGCTCAACAAGGCGATCCAGAAGCTGCCGATCAAGGCACGCATTCTCACCCGCGAGGAGACGTTCTGACATGGCACGCTCGAACACCGAACTGAAGGAGATGGACCTCGGCGCACTGCTCGAGGAGCTCCGGGCCACCAAGCAGGAGGCGCTCAACCTGCGCTTCCGCAACGCCACCGGGCAGCTCGACGACAACGCCGCGATCCGCAGCGCGCGTCGTCAGATCGCCCGCATCAACACCTACATCCGGGCCCGCGAGATCGCACTGGCCGAGGCTCAAGGAAAGGCTGGTCACTGATGTCCGAGACCGCTGACCGCAACCGCCGCAAGACCCGTGAGGGCCTCGTGGTGTCGAACAAGATGGACAAGACCGCCGTCATCGCCGTCATCGAGCGCGTGCGTCACCCGAAGTACGCCAAGTTCGTCATGCGTACCAAGAAGCTGTACGCCCACGACGAGACCAACGACGTCAACATCGGCGACAAGGTCCGTGTCATGGAGACCCGCCCGATGAGCAAGAACAAGCGCTGGCGAGTCGTCGAGGTCCTGGAGCGTGCCAAGTGATCCAACAGGAATCCCGTCTCCGCGTCGCCGACAACAGCGGCGCCAAGGAAGTGCTCTGCATCAAGGTGCTCGGTGGCACTCGCCGCCGGTACGCCTCGATCGGTGACATCTTCGTCGCCACGGTGAAGGACGCCATCCCCGGCGCCGCCGTCAAGAAGGGTGACGTCGTGAAGTGCGTCGTCGTTCGCACGAAGAAGGAGAAGCGCCGTCCCGACGGCAGCTACATCCGCTTCGACGAGAACGCGGCCGTCATCATCAAGGACGACCTCACCCCGCGTGGCACCCGCATCTTCGGCCCAGTTGGCCGTGAGCTGCGTGACAAGAAGTTCATGCGCATCGTGTCGCTGGCCCCGGAGGTGCTGTGACCATGAAGCTCAAGAAGGGCGACCTCGTCGTCGTCATCGCCGGCAAGGACAAGGGCACCGAGGGTGTCGTCGACCAGGTCTTCCCGAAGACCAACAAGGTCATCGTCACCGGCGTGAACACGGCCAAGAAGCACTCCAAGCCGTCGAAGGGCAACACCACGGGCGGGATCATCGACCGTGACATGCCCATCGACGCCAGCAACGTCATGCTGGTGCACGGTGGCAAGCCCACCCGTGTCGGCTACACGACCCAGCCCGACGGCACCAAGGTGCGCGTCGCCAAGCGAACCGGTGAGGTGATCTCGTGAGCACGGCGACGTCCACGACCCCCCGTCTGAAGGCCAAGTACCAGGCCGAGATCGCCGCTGCCCTCAAGGAGCAGCTCGGTCTCGACAACGTGATGCAGGTCCCGCGTCTCGAGAAGATCGTGATCAACATGGGCGTGGGTCGCGCCACCCAGCAGCCGTCGCTGCTCGAGGGTGCCGTGTCCGACCTCACCAAGATCAGCGGTCAGAAGCCGATCATCACCAAGGCCAAGGATTCGATCGCAGCGTTCAAGCTCCGTGAGACCCAGGCCATCGGCTGCAAGGTCACCCTCCGCGGCGACCGCATGTGGGAGTTCCTCGATCGCCTGATCGCCGTGGCGATCCCGCGTATCCGTGACTTCCGCGGTCTGCCGGCCCACTCGTGGGACGGTCGGGGCAACTACACCTTCGGTCTTTCCGACCAGACGGTGTTCCCCGAGATCGACTACGACAAGATCGACGCCAACCGTGGCATGGACATCACCCTCGTGACGACCGCGACCACGAACGAGGCGGGCAAGGCCCTCCTCGATGCGTTCGGATTCCCGTTCAAGCGCGGCGCCGACGCCGACGCTGCCCCCCGCAAGAAGCGCCGCGGCCCGGTCCGCGGTGGCAAGGGTGGCGGCAAGGGCGCGGCCCCGGCGAAGAAGAAGAAGTAACGAGAGGGCACCGTCATGGCAAAGAAGAGTTTGATCAACAAGTCCAACGCCACGCCCAAGTTCAAGGTTCGTGGCTATACGCGCTGCCGCCGCTGTGGCCGTGCGCGTTCGGTGTTCCGCAAGTTCGGCCTGTGCCGTGTGTGCCTTCGTGAGATGGCACATGCCGGCGAGATCCCCGGCCTGACCAAGGCCAGCTGGTGAGGAGTCCAGATGCTCACTGATCCCATCGCCGACATGCTCACCCGAGTCCGCAACGCCAACACGGCGATGCACGACGAGGTCCGCATGCCGTCTTCCAAGCAGAAGGTCGCCCTGGCCGAGATCCTGACCAAGGAGGGCTACATCAGCGGCTTCCGCGTCGCTCCGGCCACCTCCGGTCCGGGCGAGGTCCTGACCATCGACATGAAGTACTCCAACGATCGTCGTCGCACGATCTCGGGTCTTCGTCGCATCTCCACCCCCGGCCTGCGGATCTACCGCAAGAGCGCCGACGTGCCCCGCGTGCTCGGTGGCCTGGGTGTCGCCGTCCTGTCCACCAGCCAGGGTCTCATGACCGACCGCGAAGCGCGCAAGCGCAACGTGGGCGGCGAGGTCCTCTGCTACGTGTGGTGAGAAAGAGGAACTGCAATGTCCCGCATCGGTAAGGCCCCCATCACCGTCCCCAGCGGTGTCGACGTCACCATCGACGGTGCGTCGGTGACCGTCAAGGGTCCCAAGGGCACCCTGTCCCGCGTGCTCCCGAGCGCCATCAGCGTCCGTCAGGACGAGTCGGCCCTCGTGGTCGAGCGCCCGAACGACGAGCGCCAGAACCGTGCCCTGCACGGCCTGAGCCGCACGCTCGTGAGCAACATGGTCGTCGGCGTGACCGACGGCTTCAGCAAGGAGCTCGAGATCATCGGCGTCGGTTACCGCGCCGAGGCCCTCGCCCCCACGCAGCTGCGCCTGGCGCTCGGCTTCAGCCACCCCGTGCTGATGGATGCCCCCGCCGGCATCACCTTCGAGGTCCCGACCCAGACCCGCGTCATCGTGAGGGGTATCGACAAGGAGCTGGTCGGCCAGGTCGCCGCCAACATCCGCGCCGTGCGCAAGCCTGAGCCCTACAAGGGCAAGGGTGTGCGTTACCTCGGCGAGAAGGTGCTCCGCAAGGCCGGCAAGACCGGTAAGAAGTGATCCGGGAGAGGAACGCATGAGCAAGGTCGCACAGCAGCGTCAGAACGGTCGTCTCGTCCGTCACCGCCGCGTCCGCAAGAAGATCCATGGCACCGCCGCCCGTCCGCGTCTGGCCGTCTACCGCTCGAACAAACACCTGATCCTTCAGGTCATCGACGACGACGCCTCGCGCACGCTGGTGTCGGCGAGCACCAACGAGGCCGCTGTCCGCAGCGAGGGCTCGGGTGCCAACGTGGCAGCCGCCACCCGCCTCGGCACCCTGGTGGCCGAGCGCGCCAAGGCCGCCGGCATCGACAAGGTCGTGTTCGACCGTGGTGGGTACCTCTACCACGGCCGTATCGCCGCAGTGGCTGCTGCGGCCCGTGAAGCAGGTTTGGAGTTCTGATGGCCGCCCCGAGCAACTACGGAAACCGCAACGAAGAGCGGACCCCGGACCCCAACGGCCTGCGTGAGTCGCGTGTGATCGCGATCAACCGCGTCGCCAAGGTCGTCAAGGGCGGTCGTCGCTTCTCCTTCACCGCTCTCGTGGTCGTCGGCGACGGCAACGGTCGCGTCGGTCTCGGCTACGGCAAGGCCAAGGAAGTGCCGCTGGCCATCCAGAAGGGCACCGAGGAGGCAAAGAAGAACCTCTTCGACGTGCCGCTCGCCGGCAGCACCATCACCCACCCGATCATCGGCATCAACTCGGCCGGTCGCGTGCTCATGAAGCCCGCTGCCCCCGGTACCGGCGTCATCGCCGGTGGTGCCGCCCGCATCATCCTCGAAGAGGCCGGCGTGCACGACATCCTGTGCAAGTCGCTCGGCTCGGCCAACTCGATCAACGTGGCCCGCGCCACGATCAACGGTCTCAAGTCGCTGCAGCGTCCCGACGAGGTCGCGGCCCGTCGTGGCCTCGCCGCCGACGAGTTCGTTCCCAAGGGCGTCCTCAAGGCCTACACCGAGCGCAAGAAGCAGATCGCTGCGGGAGAGAGCCACTGATGAGCACCGAGAACACCCTCACCGTCACCCAGATCAAGTCGAGCATCGGGCACAAGCCCAAGACCCGTGGCACCCTGCGTGCGCTCGGCCTCGGCACCATCGGTGACACCAACACCCTCCCGGATCGCCCTGAGATCCGTGGCATGATCGCCCGCGTCCCGACGCTCATCACGGTCGTCGAGGGCACTGACGGAAAGAAGAGCTGAGATGCGCGTCGACGAACTCCGCCCGGCACCGGGTAGCAACAAGGCCAAGAAGCGCGTCGGTCGCGGTATCGGCGGCAAGGGCGGCAAGACCGCAGGCGCCGGTACCAAGGGCCAGCACTCGCGTGGTCGTGGCAAGGTCGCCCGCGGCTTCGAGGGTGGTCAGATGCCGCTCAAGCAGCGCGTCCCCAAGCTCAAGGGCTTCAACAACCCCTTCCGCGTCGAGTACAGCCCGGTCAACCTCGACCAGGTCGCTGCCCTCGGTTCCGACACGGTCACCCCGGAGACCCTCGTGGCCGCCGGTCTGGTCCGCAAGGACACCTTCGTGAAGGTCCTCGCCCGTGGTGAGATCACCACCAAGGTGAACGTGACGGCCCACGCCGTCTCCAAGGCCGCCGAGGCCGCGATCACCGCCGCCGGCGGCAGCGTCACGCTGCTCCCGCTGCCCTTCAAGCAGGGCCGCCCGCCGGTGAAGGGCAACCAGTTCACCAACCGCTGACGCACTGACCCGCCCGGGTCGCTGACACCCGCCACGACACCCGACCGGGAGCCCCCTGTGTTCCAGAACCTCAAGAACGTCGTCAAGGTCCCCGACCTGCGGAACAAGATCCTGTTCCTCATGGGGATGGTGCTCCTGTATCGCCTCGGCAACGCCGTGCGCGTGCCGGGCATCGACCGCGAGGCCGTCAAGCAGTTCAAGCAGGGCGTCGAGTCCCAGGGTGCCCTCGGGTTCCTCAACCTGTTCTCGGGCGGGGCCTTCGGCTCGTTCAGCATCTTTGCGCTCGGCATCATGCCGTACATCACGGCGAGCATCATCATGCAGGTGCTCGGTGTGGTGATCCCCAAGCTCGAGAAGCTCCAGCAAGAGGGTGCGGTCGGCCAGCGCAAGATCACGCAGTACACGCGGTATCTCGCGATCGGCATCGCCACTCTCCAGGCCACGGCGCTGACCTTCATCTTCGGCAACGGCAACGGCAACGCCTTCTTCGGCGCTGCTCAGCGCCTCCCGCAGAACATCAAGCTGCTCACCGACGGCATGTGGCCGCGTGGGTATCTCGTGATCATCACCCTCGTCGGCGGAACCGCCGTGCTGATGTGGCTCGGCGAGCTGATCAGCCAGCGCGGCATCGGCAACGGCATGTCGATGGTCATCTTCGCCTCGGTCGTCAGCAGCCTCCCGTACGGCTACTACTCGATCCTGCAGGAGAAGAACTGGATCCCGTTCGTGCTGCTCGTGGCCGTGAGCGTCGGCATCGTGCTGGCGGTCGTGCGTGTCGAGCTCGCCCAGCGACGGATCCCGGTGCAGTTCGCCAAGCGTGTGGTCGGACGTCGCATGTACGGCGGCCAGAGCACCTACATCCCGCTCAAGGTCAACCAGAGCGGTGTGGTGCCGATCATCTTCGCCAGCAGCATCCTCCTGCTCCCGGTGCTCGCCACCAACCTGCTCGGTGGGTCGAGCGGCACCGGTTGGCGTGCCTCGATCCAGAGCTGGGTCGACCAGAACCTGGTCAACAGCCAGAACTGGATCTACATCACGCTGTTCACGCTGATGATCGTGGCCTTCGCCTACTTCTACAACAGCATCGCCTTCGACCCGATCCGCCAGGCCGACCAGATCCGTCGCCAGGGTGGGTTCATCCCCGGCGTCCGTCCGGGACCGCAGACCGAGAAGTTCCTTGCCAAGGCCGTCAACCGGATCACCCTGCCGGGTGCGGTGTTCGTGGCGTTCATCGCGATCCTGCCGTACCTGCTGCTCTGGGCCTTCGGAGTCCGGAACTTCCCGTTCGCCGGAACGACCGTGCTCATCGCCGTCGGTGTGGCGCTCGAACTGATGCGTCAGATCGACAGCCAGCTGATGTTGCGGAACTACGAGGGCTTCCTGAAGTGATCCCGGGCGCCCGGCTGATCCTGCTCGGGCGCCAAGGCGCGGGCAAGGGAACGCAGTGTGTGCGGTTGTCGCGCCACTACGTCGTCCCGCACATCTCGACCGGCGACATCCTCCGTTCGGCCGTCCGCGAGGGCACCGAGATCGGGATGATGGCCAAGGCCGTGATGGATGCCGGCCAGCTGGTGAGCGATGAGATCATCGTCGGCGTCGTGCGCGAGCGCCTCGAGAAGCCCGACACCCTCGGGCGTGGGTACATCCTCGACGGCTTCCCTCGCACGGTGGGTCAGGCCGTCGCCCTCGACGAGATCACCGCCGACCTGCCGATCGATGCCGTCATCGACCTGCACGTCCCTCGCGGACTCGTGCTGGCACGCATCTCGGCCCGACGTGTCTGTCGCGACTGCGGGACCAACTACGTCGCCACCGGACCCGAGAAGCTGACCTGGATCTGCGAGGTCTGCGGCGGCGACGTGATGCAGCGCGACGACGACACCCCCGAGGCGATCGAGAAGCGGCTCGACATCTACGAGCGTCAGACCGCCCCGCTGATCGAGTACTACTCCGAGCGCGATCGACTGCACGTGATCGACGGGACGGCGCAGCCCGACGAAGTGTTCGCCTCGCTCTGCGACCTCGTCGACTCGCTCCGAAAGCCCGCCTGATGATCCGCCGCCGGCGTGGCGCGCTGCCGCGTCGGAGTGCCGACGAGTTGCGCCAGATGCGCGCCGCGGGCCGTGTGGTCGCCGAGATGCACGAGGCGATCAGGGCTGCGGCACGACCCGGTGTGACCACCCGCGACCTCGATGTCGTGGCATCGGCCGTGATCGAGCGCCGTGGCGCGACCTCGAACTTTCTCGGATACCACGGGTTCCCGGCGACGATCTGCACCTCGGTGAACGACGAGGTGATCCACGGGATCCCCGGCGACCGTCGCCTCGAGGAGGGTGATCTGCTCTCGGTCGACTGCGGAGCGATCGTGAACGGCTGGCACGGCGATGCCGCCTTCACGATGGGTGTCGGTGAGATCAGCCCCGAGGCGCGTCGACTGATCGACACCGCCGAGGCGGCGCTCGCCGCAGCGATCCGGCAGATGCGGCCCGACCGCTGCCTCGGCGACGTCGGTTCGGCGATCGACGCGGTGGTCCGCGCTGCGGGCTACGGCAACCCCGAGGACTATTGCGGTCACGGGATCGGCCGTGCCATGCATGAGGACCCCGACGTCGAGAACAGGGGAGTGCCCGGCAAGGGGCTCGCGCTCGCGGCCGGTGTCGTGCTGGCGATCGAGCCGATGCTGATCGGTGGCGGAAGCGACGAGGTGATGGTCGACGGCGATGGCTGGACGGTGCTGACCACCGACGGCTCGCTGGCCGCCCATGTCGAGCACACCGTGCTCGTGGGCGACCACGGCCCCGAGATCCTCACCCGCCTCGCCTGACAACTCCTTCCGATGAGAGATGAGTGCGCCAGGGCCACTCATCTCTCATCGGAGGGGTCAGAGTTGGGCGAGGGAGTCGACGACGGTGGGTCGGCCGTGGAGGAGGGTGTGCCGCACCTTGCCGCGCACGACTCGACCGGCGTACGGGGTGTTGCGGCTCTTGCTGGCGAGGTCGGCGGGCTCGACGGTCCACTCGTGCGTCGGGTCGAACACGGCGAGGTTGGCGGGCTCGCCGACGGCCACGGGCCGACCGTGGAGATGGGCGAGACCGGCGATGGCGGCCGGGCGCCAACTGAGCGCGCCGATGACCGTGTCGAGCGGCGCGTCGAGTTCGCCGAGGGCGAGGGCGAGCGCCGTCTCGAGCCCGAGCATCCCGGGGGGAGCCTGGTCGAGCGGTGCCTCCTTGGTGTGCGGCGGGTGCGGGGCGTGATCGGTGGCGATCGCGTCGATGGTCCCGTCGACGAGACCGGCCTTGATCGCGACGATGTCGGCGGCGGTCCGCAGCGGCGGGTTGACCTTGTACACGGCGTCGTAGGTCGCGAGCATCTCGTCGGTGAGCGTGAAGTGGTGCGGCGTCGCCTCGGCGGTGATCGGCAGGCCCTCGGCCTTGGCGGCGCGCACCATCTCGACGCTGCGTGCCGTCGACAGGTGGAGGAAGTGCATCGCGGTGCCGGTGAGGCGCACCAGTTCGATGTCGCGGTGCAGCATCAACTCTTCCGCGAGCGCGGGCCAACCGGGCAGGCCGAGACGGCTGCAGCACGAGCCCTCGTGCATGACGGCGCCCTTGGTGAGCGAGGCCACCTCGCAGTGCTGGGCGAGCACGACACCGAGCGGGCCGGCGTACTCGAGTGCGCGACGCATCAGCCCGGGGTCCTGCACGCCGTTGCCGTCGTCGGTGAAGAGGTGGACACCCGCAGCAGCGAGGTCCGCGTAGGGGGCGAGCGCAGTGCCCTCGCGGCCGACGGTGATGCAGCCGCTGGGGTGGACGTCGCAGAGTCCGGCCCGACGGCCCTGCTCGCGGACGAACTCGACCACCGCCACACTGTCCTGCGCAGGATCGGTGTTCGGCATCGCGACGACGGCCGTGTAGCCGCCGAGTGCTGCGGCGCGCGATCCGGTCTCGATGGTCTCGGCCTCTTCACGACCCGGCTCGCGCAGATGCGTGTGCAGGTCGACGAAGCCGGGCGACACGATGCAGCCCGATGCCTCGAGCACGGTGTCGCCCGGTGCCGGAACGAGCTCGGGTGAGACCTCGCTGACGACACCGTCGGTGACGGCGACATCGGCGCGGCGGGTGCCGGTCTGGTCGACGACGGTGCCGCCGACGATGACGATGCGATCGGTCGGTGCGCTCATGACGCCTCTCCCCGGAGGTTGTGCTCGGCTCCCTGGCCGAGAAGCGTGAACAGGACGGCCATGCGGACGGCCACGCCGTTCGCGACCTGCTGGAGGATCCGTGAGCCCGGGAGGTGCGCCGGGTCGATCACCATCTCGACACCACGGTTCATCGGGCCCGGATGCATCACCAATGCGTGCGGGGCGAGACGCGCGGCGCGGCGTTCGTCGAGACCGAAGTGTGTCGAGTACTCGGCGAGCGACGGGAGCAGGCCGTCGTCCATGCGCTCGCGCTGCACTCGCAGCATGTAGAGCACATCGACGTCGGCGACGACATCGTCGAGGCGGTGACACACCTCGACCGGCCAACCGTCGAGCGACGGCGGCAGCAGCGTGCGTGGCGCCACGAGGGTGACCCGTGCGCCGAGGCGGGCGAAGGCCTGCACGTCGCTGCGTGCGACTCGGCTGTGCTTGACGTCGCCGACGATCGCGATTTGCAGCCCGTCGAACCCGTCGCGTCGGTCGAGGCCGGTACGGATCGTGTAGCAGTCGAGGAGTGCCTGTGTGGGGTGCTGGTGCCACCCGTCGCCGGCGTTGACGATGCTCGCGTCGGTCCACTGCGTGATCAGTTGGGGAGCGCCCGACGACTTGTGTCGGACGACGAAGGCGTCGACACCCATGGCCGAGATCGTCTCGATCGTGTCGCGCAGGCTCTCGCCCTTGTTGACGCTGCTCGACGACACGGCGAAGTTCATCGTGTCGGCGCTCAGGCGCTTGGCGGCGGTGTCGAAGCTCGTGCGGGTGCGGGTCGAGTCCTCGAAGAACAGGCTCACGACGTTGCGGCCGCGGAGCGCGGGGACCTTCGGGATCGGACGATTGCTGATCTCCACCATGTGATCGGTGAGTTCGAGCAGAGCGTGGATCTCGGCGGCGCTGAGATCCTCGATCGAGAGGAGGTGCTTCATCGAATCGTCACCCCGTCGCTCGTCGCCGTGACGTTCTCGTCGCGCGAGGTCGGCAGGTTCTTGCCGACGAAGTCGGGTCGGATCGGAAGCTCGCGGTGGCCCCGGTCGACGATCACCGCGAGCTGGACAGCCCTCGGGCGCCCGTACTCGTTGAGTGCCTCGAGCGCGGCCCGTGCGGTACGCCCCGTGAACAGCACGTCGTCGGTGAGCACGACCACTCGACCGTCGAGCGAGACCGGGATGTCGGTGACACTCCCGGGAACGATGGGCCGGAGCCCGACGTCGTCGCGGTGGAAGCTGACGTCGACCGACCCGACGGGCACCGGCCGCTCAGGGTCGATGCCGTGGAGTGCTCGGCCCAGGGCCTCGGCGACCCACACGCCACCACGCTGGAGCCCGACGAGCACCACTCCGTCGGCGCCGTGGTTGCGCTCGACGATCTCGTGGGCGATGCGGGTGATCGCCCGACGCACGTCGTCGGCGCTGAGGACGGTGCGGCCGCTGGCGGGCGGGGCGACGGAGGGATCGTCGCCCGACGGACCACGATCGGGGAGACCGGCAGGTGCAGGCCCAGCAGGTGCAGACCCAGCAGGTACAGAACCAGCAGGTACAGAACCAGCAGGTACAGACATGGCATGTCCTTTCACGTATGGGCCTCACGGGACCCATTTCACGTTCGGGACGAGCCTAGTCGGCCGTGCGGGCGCGGCGGTCGCCGGACCCGCACGGCGTCTCGGGTTCGTCGTGGTCGGGCATCCGCCCCGGCAGGAGCCGGGATTGCTACCGTGGCGTACGACGACCGGATCCCCGCGAGATCGCGCGATCCGCACTTGGTGTTGTGCGCGCGAGGCGGTAGCATCGCTCCTCGGCCCTTGCGGGCCCTGTCGTGCCGTGGCATGTCTCGACCCGCACCGGCCTGTGTTCCCTTGACCGAGGAGGCTGTTCTGCCCAAGCCCAAAGACGACGCCATCGTGCTCGAAGGCACGATTCTCGAATCCCTCCCGAACGCCATGTTCCGGGTGGAGCTCGAGAACGGCCACAAGGTCCTGGCGCACATCTCCGGCAAGATGCGCATGCACTACATCCGCATCCTCCCCGGCGACAAGGTGCAAGTGAACTCACTCCGTACGACCTCACCCGGGGTCGCATCACCTATCGGTACAAGTGACCGACAGGTACTCCGTCCGAACGATCTCCCGCAACACCCACGAAGAAAGCACGTCACCATGAAGGTCCGACCGAGCGTCAAGAAGATCTGCGAGAAGTGCAAGGTCATCCGCCGCCATGGCAGCGTGCGGGTGCTCTGCGAGAACCCCCGTCACAAGCAGCGCCAGGGCTGAAAGAGAAGTCACACGATGGCACGTATTTCCGGCGTCGACATCCCCCGCGAGAAGCGGTTGGAGATCTCGCTCACCTACATCTTCGGCATCGGTCGCCCGACCGCTCAGCGCATCTGCGCCGACACGGGCCTGAACCCGAACGAGCGCGTCCGCAACCTCACCGAGGACGAGATCAACAAGATCCGTCAGTGGGTGGAGTCGAACATCACGGTCGAGGGTGACCTCCGTCGCGACGTGGCTCAGGACATCAAGCGCAAGATCGAGATCGGTTGCCTCCAGGGCGTCCGTCACCGCAAGGGCCTCCCGGTCCGCGGCCAGCGCACCCACACCAACGCTCGCACCCGCAAGGGCCCGAAGAAGACCGTCGCCAACAAGAAGAAGGCTGTGAGGAAGTAATGGCCAAGCCGAAGCCGGGCGGTCGTCGCCCCCGCAAGCGCGAGCGCAAGAACGTCACCAACGGTGTCGTGCACATCAAGAGCTCGTTCAACAACACGATCGTCTCGATCACCGACACCGAGGGCAACGTGATCTCGTGGGCCTCGTCGGGTGGCGTGGGCTTCAAGGGTTCGCGCAAGAGCACTCCGTTCGCCGCGCAGCAGGCCGCCGAGAAGGCCGCCCGCGCCGCGATGGAGCACGGTCTGCGCCGTGTCGAGGTGCAGGTCAAGGGCCCGGGCTCGGGTCGCGACACTGCCGTGCGCAGCATTCAGAACACCGGCATCGAGGTCACCTCGATCAAGGATGTCACCCCCGTCCCCCACAACGGCTGCCGTCAGCCCAAGCGTCGCAGGACCTGATCCCACATGGCTCGTTACACCGGCCCGAAGGTGCGCGTCTCGCGTCGCCTCGGCACCAACATCTTCGAGAACGAGAAGGGCCGCAAGGCTCTCGACCGTCGTCCCTTCCCCCCGGGCGCCCACGGCCGCACCCGTCGCCGCAATGCCGGCAGCGAGTACCTGGCCCAGCTCCAGGAGAAGCAAAAGGCCAAGTACATCTACGGCGTTCTCGAGCGTCAGTTCCGCAACACCTACGAAGAGGCCGTGCGTCTGCAGGGCCCGACAGGTGAGAACCTGCTCCGCCTTCTCGAGCAGCGCCTCGACAACGTCGTGTACCGCGCCGGTTGGGCCAGCACCCGTCCGCAGGCTCGTCAGTTCGTGAGCCACGGTCTGGTCCAGATCAACGGCAAGCGCGTCAACATCCCGAGCTACCGGGTGCGCAAGGGCGAGGTCGTCTCGCTCTCGGCGAAGGCCCGCGACATGATCGTGATCCAGCACAACATCGACGTCCTCGACCGCTCGGTCGTGGGGTGGCTCGAGACCGGCGACGCCGGCAAGCAGGTCACCGTCCGCGACCTTCCCCAGCGCGAGCACATCGACGTGCCCGTGCGCGAGTCGCTCATCGTCGAGCTCTACTCCAAGTAATCCCCGGGCCGGTTCGTCCGGCCGTGTCCGACACGCATCCGCTCACCCAGTCCAGAGGCTCACATGCTCGTCATCCAGCGCCCCACCGTCGAAGCCCTCGGCGAGGCCACCGACAACCGGCAGAAGTTCGCCATCGCCCCGCTGGAGCCCGGCTACGGGCACACCATGGGCAACGCCCTCCGCCGCGTGCTCCTCTCGAGCATCCCCGGCGCGGCCATCGTGTCGGTCAAGTTCGACGAGGCCCTCCACGAGTTCGGCACCATCAACGGTGTCACCGAGGACGTCACCGACGTGATCCTCAACATCAAGGACATCGTGCTCCGCAGCGATGCGACCGAGGACGTCGTGCTCCGTCTCGACGTGCGTGGCGCCGCCACCGTCACCGCGGGCGACATCAAGTGCCCGGCCGACGTCGAGATCATGAACCCCGAGCTCGTGATCGCCCACGTCAACGCCAAGGGCCGTCTCGCCATCGACCTGACGGTCCGCAGCGGCTTCGGCTACGAGTCGGCCGACCGCGATGCCCAGAACAAGGTCATCGGCGAGATCAACATCGACGCCATCTACTCGCCGGTCCGCCGGGTGTCGATCGCTGTCGAGCCGACCCGTGTCGAGCAGCGCACGAACTTCGAGCGCCTCGTGCTCGACATCGAGACCGACGGAACCCAGAGCCCGCAGGACGTCCTGGCCTCGGCCGGCGACACCCTCCGCTCGCTGGTCGACCTCGTCGCCAACATGAGTGAGAGCCCCAAGGGCCTCGAGCTCGGTGAGGTGGCCAGCGCGGCCACGACCTCGCCCGACCTCGAGCTCCCGATCGAGGACCTCGACCTCAGCGAGCGTCCCCGCAACTGCCTCAAGCGGGCCCAGATCAACACGGTGGGCGAACTGCTCACCAAGACCGAGGACGACCTTCTGAACATCACCAACTTCGGTCAGAAGAGCCTCGACGAAGTGAAGCAGAAGCTCGACGAGCGCGGCCTGACGCTGCGCGGCTGAGCAAAGGAATCAGGAGACACTCATGCCCGCCACTCCCCGTCGTGCCCGCAACTTCGGCGGTAGCTCGCAGCACCAGAAGCTGATGATGGCGAACCTCGCCGCATCGCTGATCGCTGCCGAGGCCATCGTCACCACCGAGGCCAAGGCCAAGGCCCTGCGCCCGATCGCCGAGAAGCTCATCACCAAGGCCAAGAAGGCCCAGGACGAAGGCCCGATGCGCGTGCACCGGATCCGTCAGATCCAGGGCTATCTCGGCGACAAGGAGATGACCCACAAGCTCGTCTCCGAGGTCGCCCCGCGTTACCTCGAGCGCAACGGTGGCTACCTGCGCATCCTCAAGCTCGGACCGCGCCAGGGCGACAACGCCCAGATGGCTCGCGTCGAGCTCGTCTGACGACCGGGATTTCTGCCCCCACCTCTCCGGTGGCCTAGAGTCCGGGCGTCCGTTCACCGGACGTCCGACAGCGGGTCTGCTGTCGACCAGGTCTGAAGGAGAACCATGCGCTTCCGCCTCATCCCGCGCGACGAGAGCTTCCACCCGCTGTTCGAGGAGCAGGCTGCGCACACGGCTGCCACGGCGGCGGCGCTCGTCGAGCTCGTGTCCTCGCTACCGGCATCGGCCGAGGGTGTGCGGGCGATCGTCGACGCCGAGCGCGCCGGTGACGAGATCAACAAGCGGATCCGCTCGCTCCTCGAGACGTCGATCGTGACCCCGTTCGACCGTGAGGACATCCAGACCCTCGCCAACACCCTCGACGACGTGCTCGACGAGATGCGCGCCATCGCCGACCACCTGCAGTTGCACAACATCTCGACGTCGATCCCCGGCGTGAACGAGCAGGTCGCCCTTCTGGCCACGGCGGCCGAGGCGAATGTCCGACTGGTGGGCAAGTTGCGCACGCTGCGTGACACCCAGCCGATCGCGGACGAGATCGAGCGCATCGAGAGCCTGGCCGATGCGATGTACCGCAAGGTCACCGCCGAGCTCTTCAACGGCTAGCACGATGCACTCGAGATCCTGCGGTGGAAGGACATCGTCGAGGCGATCGAGGCAGCGATCGATGCGATCGAGGACGCGAGCGACGTGATCCAGTCGATCGTCGTCAAGCACGCCTGAGGCCGACCCCGTGGCCAACTTCCTCGTCATCGTCGTGATCGGCATCGCGCTGGTCTTCGACTTCGTCAACGGGTTCCACGACGCAGCGAACTCGATCGCCACCGTCGTCGCCACTCGTGTGCTGAAGCCGTGGCAGGCGGTCCTCTGGGCGGCCTTCTTCAACTTCGCTGCGTTCTTGATCCTGCCTCTCGAGGTGGCCAACGCGATCGCCAAGATCGTCGACAAGGACGTGATCAGCATCGGGCTCGTCTTCGCCGGCCTGATGGGTGCGATCTTCTGGAACGTCCTCACGGCGTGGCTGGGCCTGCCGTCGTCGTCGTCGCACGCGCTGATCGGCGGGATGGTCGGTGCGGGGTTCGCCAAGGTGGGACCCGACATCTTCACCTCGAAGACCTTGACGACCCTCCGCAAGACGGGCACGTTCATCATCTACTCGCCGCTGGTCGGCCTGCTGCTCGGTTTCGTCCTGATCGTGGTGGTGATGTGGATCGTCCACCGGATCCGGGCGAAGAGGGCGGTCAACAAGACGTTCCGCAGCTTGCAGCTGGTCTCCGCCGCGGCGTTCAGCCTCGGGCACGGGGCCAACGATGCGCAGAAGACGATGGGCATCATCGCGGCCCTCCTGATCGGCGCGAACAAGCTCGACGCCTCGGTGCTCGACGATCCTGAGGGTCTGCCGCTGTGGATCGTCCTCTCGTGTCACGGGGCGATCGGTCTCGGCACGATGTTCGGCGGCTGGAAGATCGTCAAGACGATGGGCACCAAGCTCACCAAACTCGAGCCGATGGGCGGCGTGTGCGCCGAGTCGGCGGCGGCGGCGACGCTGTTCTTCGCCTCGATCAACGGCATCCCTGTCAGCACCACGCACACCATCACCGGAGCGATCGTCGGAACGGGCTCGGCCAAGCGCCTGTCGGCCGTTCGCTGGAACGTCGCCGGCCGTGTGCTGTGGGCCTGGGTGCTGACCATCCCGGGATCGGCCGCCGTGGCCATGCTCAGCTACTGGATCGTGGAGGTTCTGAACTGATGGACCGTCGTGCTGTCTTCTTCCTGATCGCCTCCGTGGTCTGTCTGGCGTTGACGCCGGCCATCCCCGTCGAGGAGGGCAAGCCGAACATCACGTGGATCGGCTGGATGACCACGATCTCGTTCGCGGTGCTGGCCCTGTTCAGCTGGCTCGACCACCGCAGCCGCGCCCGCCGCTCGTAGGCTCGGCTCATGTTGCGTCGGGCCCGGATCACGGTCGCCTACGACGGCTCGGGTTTCCACGGCTTCGCCGAGGCCGAGGGTGTGCGCACCGTGCTCGGCGAACTGCGCCGGGTCATCTCGGTCGTCACCCGTCACGACGTCGAACTGGTGGGAGCCGGGCGCACCGATGCCGGGGTCCACGGCCACGGGCAGGTGATCAGCGGCGACCTCCCCGAGGCGACCGACCTGGTCGATCTGTGCCGCCGGATCAACCGCATGCTCGGGCCGGCCATCGCGCTGCGCGACCCCGAGTGGACCACCGACCCCGAGTTCCATGCCCGCTTCAGCGCCACCTGGCGCCGCTACCGGTACCACGTGCTCCACTCCGCGGCTCCCGAACCGCTCCTCGCCACGGCGGTCTGGCACGTGCCACAACGCCTCGACGTGCGCGCCATGCAACTGGCGTGCGACCCGCTGATCGGTGAGCACGACTTCAGTTCGTTCTGCCGTCGGCCCAAGGTCGACGAGGGTGCCACGGCACCGTCGATGACCCGTCGGATCCTGTCGGCGACCTGGAGCGAGGTCACGGGCGATGTCGTGCCGGGACCGATCGACGGCCTCCTCCGGTTCGAGATCACGGCGAACGCCTTCTGCCACCAGATGGTCCGCTCGATCGTCGGGACGCTCGTCGAGGTCGGTCTCGGCAAGCGCTCGGCCGGTGACATGCGCCGGGTGCTGCTCGCCCGCGACCGTTCAGCGGCAGGTCAGGTGGCACCTCCCGACGGTCTGGTGCTCTGGAAGGTCGGCTACGGCGACCCGGCCCGCTGATGGAGATCGCCGCCGGAGAAACGCGGAAATCGTCCGTCGATTGTCGGAACCGCCGCGCGGCCCGTATCATTGCACGGTTCCTCGGTGCCGCCCCGCGATGGCGCGGCCCCTGATGTCCGTCACGTTCGAAGGTTCGACATGAGCACCTACACCCCGAAGGCCAGCGAGATCACCCGCGCTTGGCACGTCATCGATGCCGAGGGCATGGTCCTCGGTCGCCTGTGCACCGAAGCGGCCCGCGTGCTGCGCGGCAAGCACAAGCCGACCTTCGCCCCGCACATCGACTCGGGTGATCACGTGGTGATCATCAACGCCGACAAGGTCGTGCTCACCAAGGGCAAGGCCGACGCCAAGCGCATCTGGCGCCACTCGGGTTACCCGGGCGGTATCCGCAGCGAGCGCTACTCCGACGCCCTCGGCCGCGACGCCGCCGAGACCGTGCGCAACAGCGTGAAGGGCATGCTGCCCCACGGTCCGCTCGGCCGTCAGCAGATCAAGAAGCTCAAGGTCTACGTCGGGCCGAACCACCCGCACGCCGCCCAGAACCCCGTCGTCCTCGACCTGCCGGCCGCCAAGGCCCGTTGATCCGGAACCGAGAAGGAAATCCCATGGCCACCAAGCCGCTCACCCAGACCACCGGCCGTCGCAAGGAGGCCGTCGCCCGTGCCCGCCTCCGCCCCGGCACCGGCAACCACACCGTCAACGGCAAGTCCCTCGCGGTGTACTTCCCGACGGCGATGCAGCAGATGATCGTGACCGAGGCACTCCGCGTCGCCGACGTCGAGGGCACCTACGACGTCGATGCCACCCTCCACGGTGGCGGCGTGACCGGACAGGCCGGCGCCCTGCGCATGGCCATCGCCCGCTCGCTCGTCGAGATCGACCCCGAGTTCCGTGCGGCCCTCAAGAAGGCCGGCCTGCTCACCCGCGATTCGCGTCGCAAGGAGAGCAAGAAGTACGGCCTCGTCAAGGCCCGCAAGGCCAAGCAGTACACCAAGCGCTGATCGCGCCGGGTCGCACACCGTGTCGACCTCCTGTTCCGTGCTGACAGCGCCCCGTGTCGTCCTCGACGACAGGGGCGCTGTCGCCGTTTTCGCACGCCCCCGATCGGTCGGGCGGGGGTGCCGGTGAGCCTGCGCTTCGGAACCGACGGTGTGCGTGGAGCCGCTCTCACCGAGCTGACCACCGACCTCGCCGCACGGCTCGGCCGTGCCGCCGCCGAGGTGCTCGGGGGCGACCGGTGGCTGATCGGCCGCGACCCACGCGAGTCGGGTGAGGCACTCGCCGAGGCGGTCGCCGCGGGTGTACGTGCCGCGGGCGCCGAACCCGTCGACGCCGGGGTGCTGCCGACCCCGGCCCTGGCGTGGCTCTCGGAGTCGCTCGGGTTGCCGGCCGCGATGATCACGGCCTCGCACAATCCCTGGAGCGACAACGGGGTGAAGGTCTTCGCCGCAGGCGGCCTCAAGCTCGGTGACGACGTCGAAGGAGCCATCGAGGCGGCACTCCACGACGGCCGCCCGCCTGTCACGATCGAGGCCGTCCACTCGACCGTTCTCGACGGCGCAGCGCCGTACGTCGCTCATCTGGTGGCTTCCAGCGATCGCCTCGACGGGTTGCACGTCGTGCTCGACACGGCGAACGGTGCGATGCACGCCGTGGCGCCCGCAGTGATGGGAGCGCTTGGCGCTCGTGTCGACGTGATCCACGACGCGCCCGACGGCCGCAACATCAACGACCACTGCGGAGCGACGCACACGGCGTCACTCGCCGACGAGGTCGTGCGTCGCGGTGCTGATCTCGGCTTGGCATTCGACGGAGACGGCGATCGCGTCATCGCCGTCGATCACGAAGGCCGCGTCGTCGACGGAGACCGTCTGATCGCCCTCGCCGCGCTGCACCTCCGCGAGCGCGGCGCGCTCCGGCACGACACCGTCGTGGTGACGGTGATGAGCAATCTCGGGTTCCACCGGGCGATGAGCGAGGCCGGCATCCGTGTCGTCACGACCGCCGTCGGCGACAGGTACGTGCTCGAAGCGCTCGATGCGGGCGGGTTCAGCGTCGGTGGCGAGCAGTCGGGCCACGTGATCTACCGCGATCTCGCCACCACGGGCGACGGCCTGCTCGCCGGGCTTCAACTGGCGGCGTTCCTGCACGGGCATGGCGAACCGTTGGCCCTCCTCGCGGGCTCGGTGATGGCGTCGTTCCCGCAGGTCTTGGTCAACGTGCGTGTCGCCGATCGCCACCCGCACGCGGCGGACGAACTCGCCGACGAGATCCGTGCGACCGAGGAACGCCTCGGTGCCGACGGCCGGGTGCTCGTGCGCGCCAGCGGGACCGAGCCGTTGATCCGTGTGATGGTCGAGGCAGCATCGGAGCAGGAGGCACGCGGCTCGGCCGAGTCGCTCGCCGCGCTCGTGGCCGAACGCTTCGGCTGACCCTGCCGGGGTGAGGGCCCACGCTCCGACGTGGTGGGTATCGTGACGGTCATGTGCGGCATCGTGGCGATCCTCTCCCGCCCCGCGGGCCGGGAGGTCCCCGACGAGGCGACCCTCCTCGGGCTCCTCGACCGGGCCGTTGCCGCCACCGAATCCGACGACGCAGCGGCGCTCGTCGCCGAGGTCGACCGCCTGCTCCACGGTGTGGCCGGTGTGCGGGCGCTGGTCGGGCGCAGCGATCTCGTCGCGTCGATCACGGCACGCCTCGACCGACTCGACGAGCGGATCGTGGCGGCCGAGCAGTCCCTCGAGGCGGCGGAGGGTCTGACGCCCGAGCAGATCGAGGCCGAGGGCACGCGGTTGGCGGCGCTCCGTGACCCTGTGTGGGCCGTGCGTCGCGACCGACTGCGGACGGCCGCCGCGGTGTCGGACTTCGCCGCAGGAGTCACCGACGCATCGGTGGTGGCGGGGTACCTCGCCGTCCAGCAGGCGCTGTCGGCGATCGACCGGATGGAGGTCCGCGGACGCGACTCGGCCGGAATCCACGTCATCGTCAGCCACCACGGTCTCGACGACACCGATCCGGCCGTGGCCCGAGCGCTCGCCGAGCGTGGCCGCGACTCCCTCTTCCAGAACTCGTCGGTGCGTCTCGCCGCCGGAACGCTCGGCATCGTCTACAAGGCGGCTGCCGAGATCGGTGAGCTCGGCGACAACGTCCGTGCCCTGCGCGCCGCCGTGGCCGCCGACTCGCTTCTGCGTGCGGCGCTCCGGTCGCCGAGCGCACGGGTCGCCGTCCTCGGCCATACCCGCTGGGCCAGCGTCGGCATCATCAGCGAGCCCAACTGCCACCCGGTCAACGGTGAGCAACTCGAGACCCAGGGCGGCGGCGACGGCCCGTACACGGTGGCGGTGCTCAACGGCGACGTCGACAACCACGCCGACCTGAAGGTGCAACACGGGCTTCGTATCGCGGCGCCGATCACCACCGACGCGAAGGTCATCCCGACGATCATGTCGCGCCATGCGTCGACGTCGGGGAACGACCTCGCCGAGGCCTTCCGTCGCACGGTCGCCGAGTTCGAGGGCAGTGTGGCCATCGGCGCCCAGTCGGCCGACAACCCCGACGAGGTCTATCTCGCCCTCCGCGGCAGCGGCCAGGGTGTGTACGTCGGGCTCGGCGACGATCTGTTCATCGTGGCCAGCGAGCCCTACGGCGTGGTCGAGGAGACCGCCCGCTACGTGCGCCTCGACGGTGAGACTCCCTCCGAGTCGGGGAGCCGCGGGCAGGTGGTCGTGCTGCGAGCCGACGGCGCCGGGACGCTCGACGGGATCCGCCGCATGGCGTACGACGGGTCGGCCCTGCCGATCGACCCGGCCGAGGTCGTGACGGCACAGGTCACCACCCGCGACATCGACCGTGGAGATGCGCCGCACTTCCTGCTCAAGGAGATCGGCGAGTCGCCCACCAGTTTCCGCAAGACCTTGCGCGGCCGGATCGCCGAGCACGACGGTCTGCTCCGTGCCGACCTCGGTGTCCGCTCGTTCCCGGCCGACATCGCAGCCGGTCTTGCGTCGGGTGCGCTGCGCAAGGTGCGCGTCATCGGCCAGGGAACGGCGTTCGTCGCCGGGAGCAGCATGGCCGAGGTGCTCGACACACTCACCGACGGCGCGCTCGACGTCGATGCGATCACGGCCACCGAACTGTCGGGCTTCCACATGCGGCTCGACATGAGCGACACGCTCGTCGTCGCCGTCAGCCAGAGCGGTACCACCACCGACACGAACCGCACGGTCGACCTCGTGAAGGGTCGCGGCGCCCGCGTCATCGCCATCGTCAACCGTCGGGGGAGCGACCTCACCGACAAGGCCGAGGGCGTGCTCTACACCAGCGACGGGCGCGACGTGGAGATGAGCGTCGCCAGCACGAAGGCGTTCTACGCGCAGGTCGCCGCGGGTGTCCTGCTGTCGTGCGCGATCGCCGAGGCCGCCGGGCTCGGCGAGGCCCGTCGACGCCACGAACTGCTGACCTCGCTGCGCACCCTTCCTTCAGCGATGGAGCAGGTCATCGCCAACCGGCCGGCCATCGCCGATGCCGCCCGGCGTCACGCACCTCAGAAGCGCTACTGGGCCATCGTCGGCAACGGTCCGAACACCGTGGCCGCCGAGGAGGTCAGGATCAAGCTGAGCGAGCTCTGCTACAAGAGCATCGCCTGCGACGTCACCGAGGACAAGAAGCACATCGACCTGTCGAGCGAGCCGTTGATCCTGGTGTGCGCCGCCGGTCTGGTGGGCGGGACGGCCGACGACGTCGCCAAGGAAGTGGCGATCTACCGGGCCCACAAGGCCACGCCGATCGTGGTCGCCACCGATGCCGACGAGCGGTTCGCCGCGGCGGCTGCCGTGCTCACGGTGCCGGCGGTCGACCCGGCGGTCGCCTTCGTCCTGTCGGCGATGACCGGGCACCTCTTCGGGTACGAGGCGGCGTTGGCGATCGACGCGTCGGCGCGTCCGTTGCGCGAGGCACGCGAGGTCGTCGAGCACGCACTCGGTGAGCACACGTCGGGCGATGCGGTGCTCCGCGCCGTGCAGGCCGGGATCCTCCCGCACGCCGAACGCGTCCTCGACGGGCTGCGCGCCAACCTCTACGACGGTCACCTCGAGGCGAGCACCGCCGTGCGGCTCGTGTCGGTGCTCCGCGACCTCCAGTCCGACTCGCCGCTCGAGGCCTACCAGCGGGCCACGGGCCGCATCGCGACCCCGAGTGTCCTCGTCGACGACCTGACGGCGGCGCTCACGCGTGCCATCGAAGAACTCACCCGCCCGGTCGACGCGATCAAGCACCAGGCGAAGACGGTGACCGTGGGTATCAGCCGCAACGACGAAGGGGTCCTCGACCGGCGTCTGGTGCAGGAACTGCTGGCGGCGGGCGCCTCGCGCGATCGCTTGAGCTACCGCACGCTCAAGGTGATGGCCGACCTCGACCCCGCTGTCGACGCGGTCACCGGCTACACGCGCTACGCGATCGAGGGCGATCCGGCGCTCGACGCCACCATCTCCATCGTCGACCGCGGCGGCCTGTCGCTCGAGGTCTCGAGCCGCGTCGACCGCAACCCGCAACTCCGCGGCACCAAGCGCCGGGTGGCGAGCGAGAAGGACGTGCTCGTGGCTCGCGGGCGCAGCGACGGTCGCACCGTGATCCTCGTCCCCGAGGTGAAGGGCGGGACCTGCACCGGTATCACGCTGCTGCACGTGCGTCTCCACGACCTGCTCCCGGTGGCCGCCGCGAGGGGTGTGCTCCAGGGGTACGACCGCCGCTACGACCGCCTCGTCGACTGGGTCACCGAGACCGAGGGCGAGTTCCGCGACGACCTGCTGGCCTCCGTGCCGGTGGTCGAGTTGCTGATCGGACCCGTCTCCGAGACAGCGGAGCACTGGCGGGCCTCGTGAACGAGGGTCGGTCATGGCCGTGATCGGGATCGGCATCGACGTCGTCGACATCGAGCGCTTCCGCACGTCGCTGAGCCGTACGCCGACGATGCGCGACCGCCTGTTCACGCCGATCGAGTTGGAGTACGTCGCCGACAAGAACGACCCCGTTCCGTCGTTGGCCGCTCGCTTCGCGGCGCGCGAAGCCGTGATGAAGTCGATGGGTCTCGGACTCGGTGCGTTCGGGTTCCACGAGGTCTGGGTCGAGCGGGCCGAATCGGGCGTCCCGTCGCTCGTGGTCACCGGTCGTGCTGCCGATCTCGCCGCTGAACGCGGCATCACCCGTTGGCACCTCAGCCTCACCCACTCCGACCTCGTGGCAGCCGCCTACGTGGTCGCCGAATGAGGGGCGTGCCGTGCGGCCGGTGGTGACCCCCGAGGAGATGCGGGCGGTCGATGCCGCCGCGACGGCCGCAGGTGTCTCGGTCGAGACCCTGGTCGAACGGGCGGGTGCCGCTGTGGCCCGCGAGGCGATCCGGATGATGGGCGGCACCTACGGGCGCGAGGTGGTCGTCATCGTCGGCCCCGGCAACAACGGCGCCGACGGGCGGGTCGCGGGGCGCATCCTGCGCGAGCGAGGTGTGCGGGTCGGGTTCGTCGATGCGCTGGCGTGTCCGGCAGCGATCGCCCCGTGCGATCTCGTCATCGACGCGGCGTTCGGCACCAGTGGCCGACCGGGCTGGCGGGCGCCCCGTGTCGGCTCGACGCCCGTGCTCGCCGTCGATCTGCCCAGCGGGGTCGACGGACTCTCCGGAGCTGCGGCCGACGGCGTGTTGGCGGCGACGCGGACCCTGACCTTCGAGGCCGTCAAGCCGGGGATGCTGATGGCGCCCGGGAGCGAACTCTGCGGCGAGATCGAGATCGCCACGGTGGGGCTGTCGGCCGAGACGGAGGCCCGGGCGAGCGCCCGACTCGTCGAGGCGAGCGATGTCGCCCGCTGGTGGCCGCGGCGCCCACGCGGCGCGCACAAGTGGCAGTCGGCGGTGCGTGTGGTGGCGGGAAGTACCGGCATGACAGGCGCGGCCGCTCTCGCCTCGGCAGCGGCGATGCGCACCGGCGCCGGGATCGTGCACCTGTCGGCCGTCGGGACCCTCGTGGTGGGTGCGCCGATCGAGGTCGTGCAGCAGCCGCTCCCGATGGCCGCCTGGGCCGACGAGGTCGTGGCGGGCCTCCCTCGCTTCGGGTCGCTCGTGATCGGCCCCGGTCTCGGTCGGGTCGAGATGACGGCAAGCGACATCCGCAGGGTGCTGGCGGCCGCCGACCTCCCGGTCGTCGTCGACGGCGATGCGCTCACTGCGATAGCGGCCGACCGATCGCTCGACCTCCTCCGACGGCGATCGGCTCCGACTGTGCTCACCCCGCACGGCGGCGAGTACGCAGCGCTCGCCGGTGAGGCGCCGACAGCTGACCGCGCAGTGGCTGCTCGCCGTCTGGCCAACGACACGGGGTCGGTCGTCCTCCTGAAGGGTCCGGTCACCGTCATCGCCGACCCGTCGGGTACGGCGTGGTACGTGGCGTCGGGCGATCAGCGTCTGGCCACCGCCGGATCGGGCGATGTCCTCGCCGGGATGATCGGGGCGCTTCTGGCCCACGGCGTCGACCCCCTGGAGGCCGCAGCGTCGGCTGCGTGGGTGCACGGTCGTGCGGCTACTCTCGGGCCGCCCGTTGGCCTCGTGGCGAGCGACCTGCTCGAGTTCGTGCCGCGGGTGATCGGGGAGTTCGCGTGAGTCGTGGTGCATGGGCAGAGGTGTCGGCGGCGGCCATCACCCGCAACGTCTCGACCCTGTGCACCGTGGGCGGCCCAGTGTGGGCTGTGGTCAAGGCCAACGGGTACGGCCACGGTGCCGAACTCGCCGCTCGCGCCGCTCTGGCCGGCGGCGCCTCGGGTCTGTGCGTCGCCCTCGTCCAGGAAGGGGTCGCGCTGCGCGAGGCCGGCATCGATGCGCCGATCCTCGTGTTGAGCGAGCAGCCGGCGTCGGAGATCGCCGCTGCGGTGTCGCACGGGCTGCAGCTCACGGTCTACTCGCAGAGAGCACTCGACCAGTTGGCCGCCGTGAAGGCGAAGAACCATCCCGTCCACCTCAAGGTCGACACCGGAATGCACCGTGTGGGTACCGAACCCGGCGATGCGCTCGCGCTCGCTGTCGCGATCGAACGGTCACGGCACACGCGGCTCGAGGGGGTCTTCACCCACCTCGCCACGGCCGACGAGCCCTCGAACAGGGCGGCCGGTCAGCAGATCGATCTCTTCGACGGTGTCCTCGCCGATCTCCAGACGGCCGGGGTCGAACCTCCGCTCGTCCACATCGCCAACTCGGCAGCGGGCATGGCCCTGCCGCGGTCGCGTCGCTCGTTCATGCGGGCCGGAATCGCGATCTACGGCGTCATCCCCGGCCCCGGGGTCCACGGGCACGTCCACGCCCTCGGGTTGCGCCCGGCCCTCAGCCTCAAGGCCCAGGTGTCCCACGTCCAGCGTCGACGGGCGGGCGACCACTTCTCGTACGGCCTGCGCGGGGTGCTGACCCACGATGCCACCGTGGCCACCCTGCCCATCGGGTACGCCGACGGCATTCCGCGACGGATCAGCGCGGTCGGTGTCACGGTCCTGCTCGGCGGTGTCCGTCGCTCCGTCCTCGGCGTGGTGACGATGGACCAGATGATGATCGACTGTGGCGACGACGACGTGCGCCACGGCGACGAGGTCGTCCTGATCGGCCAGCAGAATGGCACCCTCGTGCCGGCCGACGAGTGGGCGCAACGGCTCGACACCATTCCGTACGAGATCCTCTGCGGACTGTCGTCGCGGATCGAGCGCCGTCGGGTCTGAGGCCGGTGTCCGGTCCCGACCATCGGCTCCGGCCCTAGGCTCGGAACCGATGCTCACGGTTCACGTCTCGACCCTCGACGGCACACGTGCCGTCGCGGCCGCGGTGGCCCGTCTGGCGCGCGCCGGCGACGTGATCGTGCTCTCGGGCGAGATGGGCGCGGGGAAGACGGCGTTCGCGCAGGGCTTCGGCGCGGCTCTGGGTGTCACCGACCCGATCACCTCGCCCACCTACACGCTCGTCCACTCCTACGAGATCGGCCGCACGACCCTGCACCACGCCGACCTGTACCGCCTCGACACCCATCACCAGGTCGCCGACCTCGCGCTCGCCGAGTTGGTGGAAGACCGCGGGATCCTCCTCGTCGAGTGGGGCGACCCCGTGGCGGCGTCGCTCGGCGATCATCTGCACGTCGCCCTCGAGCGTGTCGACGACGAGAGCGAGAGCGACCCCGACGGGATGCCGCCCACCACGCGGACCATCACCCTCACCGGTGTGGGTCGGGGCTGGGCTGCGCGTTGGGAGGCGCTGACCACGGGTGTCGAGGGGCTGTCATGCTGATCCTCGGTATCGAGACCGCCACCCCGCAGGTCAGCGTGGCCATCGGTGGCCACGAGGGTGTCCTTGCTCTGTTCGAGGTGTCGCGCGGTCGACGCCACGCCGAGACCCTCGTGCCGGCCATCGAGTTCGCGTGTCGCCAGGCCGAGATCTCTATCGACGAGTTCAGCGCGATCGCCGTCGACGTCGGCCCGGGTCTGTTCACCGGCATGCGCGTCGGACTCTCTGCGGCGAAGGCGATGGCACAGGCGTTGCGTGTGCCGATGATCGGGATCAGCTCGCTCGACCTGCTGGCGTTCCCGCTCCGTCACGGCGACCGCACGATCGCCGCGGTCATCGATGCGCGCAAGGGTGAGGTGTTCCACGCGATGTACCGACCCGTTCCCGGCGGCGTGCAGCAGGTGTCCGAGCCGCGGTGTGCCTCGGTCGACGACCTCGTGGCCGACATCCTCGCTCGCGGCGAGCAGGTCGTCTGCGTCGGCGACGGTGCGCTCCGTTACCGCGACGAGATCGATGCTGGCGTGCGCTGCGAGTTCGCCGAGCAGTACCAGTCGGCTCCGTCGGCCGCTCCGCTCGTGCAACTCGCCCACGCTCGGGCCCTGCGCGAAGACTGGGTCAACTCTCGCGACATCCAGCCGCTCTACCTGCGGGCGCCCGACGCGCAGATCAACTGGTCGACCCGGCAGGGTGGGGCATGAGCGTGCTCGCCCGTCTCCTCGGTCGTCCCGACGAGCACGACCTCGTTCTCGAACCGATGCGACGCCGCGACATCGGAGCGATCCTCCGCATCGAACGCGCGTCGTATCCGCGACCGTGGACGGAGAACATCTTCCGCAACGAACTCGAGATGGCGTCGCGCGGCGAACGCACCTATCTGGTGGCGCGTCGCGACGGCGCTGTGGTGGGTTACGCCGGGATGATGTTCGTCATCGACGAGGCTCACGTCAGCAACATCGCTGTGGCGGCGGGTGAGCGCCGTCGTGGAACAGGCTCGATCCTTCTCGCCTCGCTCCTGCGCGGAGCGCGTTCGCGTGGTTGCACCGGCGTGACGCTCGAGGTGAGGGCGAGCAACAACGGGGCGCAGGCGCTGTACGCACGGGCCGGTTTCACCGAGGCCGGAATCCGCCGGAACTACTACGAGAACACCGAGGACGCGATCGTGATGTGGTTGCACGACCTCCAGTCCGACGAGGTCGACGCCCGCATCGCCGCGCTCGCACCGGAGGCACTGCGATGACCCCTGTCGTCGACGAGAACACCCTGGTGCTCGGGATCGAGACCAGCTGCGACGAGACGGCGGCTGCCTTGGTGATGGGCGGCTACGACGTCGTGTCGAGCGCCGTCAGTACCCAGGTCGACCTGCACGCCGAGTTCGGCGGGGTCGTGCCCGAAATCGCCGGTCGCGCGCACCTCGACATGCTCAACCCGATGATCGCCCGGGCGATCGTCGAGGCCGGTGTCCAGGAGTCGCGCATCGACGCCGTGGCGTGCACCGTCGGCCCCGGCCTCGTGGGCGCGCTGCTGGTGGGCGTCTCGGCCGCGAAGGCTCTGGCGCTCACGTGGGGCGTCCCGTTCATCGGCGTCAACCACATGGAGGCGCACCTGTACGCCGCGTTCCTCGAGGACCCGACTCTCGAGTTCCCGCTGGTGGTGATGCTCGTCTCGGGCGGGCACACGATGCTCGTCGAGATGCAGGGACACGGTCGCTACCGACTCCTCGGTCAGACCATCGACGATGCGGCCGGCGAGGCGTTCGACAAGGTGGCGCGGTTCCTCGGTCTCGGCTACCCGGGTGGGCCGGCCATCGACCGCGAGGCGTTGGCCGGCGATCCGACCGCCATCCGGTTCCCGCGGGCGATGCTCCACGAAGGGCTCGACTTCAGCTTCAGCGGACTCAAGACCTCGGTGATGAACCACGTGCGCAAGAACCCCGACGTCTCGACCGCCGATGTTGCTGCCTCGTTCCAGACGGCGGTCGTCGACGTGCTCGTCACCAAAGCCCGGCGCGCCGCCGAACAGGTGGGTGCTCGCGGGTTGGTGTTGGGTGGGGGTGTCGCCGCGAACTCGCTGCTGCGCGAGCGCTTCCTCGGAGCGTGTGCCGAGAGCGGGATCCGTGGCTTCCTCCCGAGCCGTGCGATGTGCACCGACAATGCCGCGATGATCGCGGCGGCCGGGTGGCATCGGCTCCGCAGCGACGGACCGAGCGGCCTCGATGCCGGAGCATCGCCCAACCTGCGTTTGGCCTTCCTCCCGTGAGCGGCCGCACCCTGCACCCGGGCGGCCGGGCTCTGCACCGCCTCGACGCGTTCGTGGTCACGGCACCCGGGCTCGAGGAGTTGGCCCTCGCTGAACTCGTGCGCCTTGGCGTGCGACCGGCCAGCACGACGCACGGAGGGGTGAACTGTGTGCTCACGTGGCCGCAACTCTGGTCGGTCCACCTCCGGTCGCGGATCGCGACCCGTGTGCTGGTGAGGCTGGCGCGCTTCAAGGCCGACGGCTTCGACTCGCTTCGCATCGGTCTCGACCGCGTCGACTGGGATGCGTGGCTCCCCGAGGCCGGTGGACCGTCGGGCAGGATCCGAGTGACCGCTGCAGCCGATGGGCGATCGGGGCTGTTCCACACGGGCGCGATCGCCGAGCGGGTGGCGGCTGCCATCGGTCGTGAGGTGGCCGTGGTGCCCGAACGCGACGAGAACGCGGCGGCCGGTGCTGATGCTCGTGACGGTGCACGTGACGGTGCTGCGGAGACTGGTGCTGCGGAGGTGGGCGCGTTCGACGAGAGCGACGCTGCGGCCCACGTGCTCGTCCGTGTCGTCCGCGATGTCGTGACGGTCAGCCTCGACGCCACGGGCGCAGCGCTGCACCGCCGTGGGTGGCGCGGTCCTGCGGGCCGTGCCCCGATGCGCGAGACACTCGCTGCCGCGCTCGTGGTCGCGAGCGGCTGGGATCCGCGGACTCCGCTGGTCGACCCGTTCTGCGGTTCGGGCACCGTGGCGATCGAGGCGGCGATGATCGCCCGTCGCATGGCTCCAGGCCGTCAGCGCGACTTCGCCTTCCGCTCGTGGCCGTCCTTCGACAGCAAGGGCTTTGCCCGACTCGTGCGTGGCTGCGATGCCGACGTGATCGAGCGCTGTCCGCCGATCATCGCGACCGATCGCGACGCAGGTGTGATCGAGGCGTGTGCGGAGAACGCGCTGCGTGCCGGTGTGGCTGGTGACATCGTTTTCGATCGCCGTTCGGTCTCGGCGCTCGAACTACCGGCGCGTCGTGGTTCGATCGTCACCAACCCGCCGTACGGCCACCGAATCGGCGGCGACGTGCGCGACCTCTACGACTCGTGGGGCCGCGTGCTCGCGATGCCGGCCGCGGGTGGTTGGCGGCTCGCCCTGATCGCGATGCGCGAGACCCCGGTCAGCCGTCTGCGGGTGCCTCTCGAGCAGGTCGTCCGCACGACCAACGGCGGTCTCGACGTCGCCATCAGCACCGGCGTCGTGCCGGTACGGTGACCTCGTGCAGATCGGGTCACTGACGCCGTCGGCCCCCGTGGTGCTGGCTCCGATGGCGGGCGTCACGAACGCGCCGTTCCGGACGATGTGTCGCGAGTTCGCGCCCGGGCTCGTGTACGTCAACGAGATGGTGATGGCGACCGCTGTGGTGCACGGCAACGCCAAGACCGAGCGGATGATGACGTTCGCCCCCGACGAGACGCCGCGCAGCCTCCAGCTCTACGGCAGCGACCCGGTGATGGTGGGCGAGGCCGTCCGGAAGTTGTGCGGCGAGGGGCGGATCGACCATCTCGACATGAACTTCGGTTGCCCTGCGGCGAAGGTCACGCGGCGCGGGGGAGGGGCGGCCGTCCCGGCCAAGCCGAAGCTGCTGCGAGCGATCGTGAGGGCGGCGGTGCAGGCCGCATCCCCGTACTCGGTACCGGTGACGATCAAGTTCCGCATGGGGCTCTTCCCGTCGATGCTCACTCACGTGCAGACCGGAGAGATCGCGGCCGACGAAGGGGTCGCGGCCGTCGCCCTGCACGCCCGGACCGCCGAGCAGCACTACGCGGGCACGGCGCACTGGGAGGCGATCGCCGAACTCAAGGCGGCGGTGAGCGGTCTGCCGGTGCTGGGGAACGGTGACATCTGGGAGGCGGCTGACGCCGTGCGGATGATGAGCGAGACCGGATGCGACGGCGTGGTCGTGGGGCGTGGGTGTCTCGGGCGGCCGTGGTTGTTCCGCGACCTCGTCGAGGCGTTGGCCGGCCGACCCGTGCCCGCGTCTCCGACGCTCGGCGAGGCGTGCGCGGTGATGTCGCGTCATGCCCGCCTGCTCGTCGACCACCTCGGACCCGACCTCGCACTGCGCGACTTCCGCAAGCACACGGCCTGGTACATGACCGGGTATCCGGTGGGTGGGGAGATGCGCCGCCGACTGGCGATGGTGTCGACCCTCGCGGAACTCGACGACCTGATCGGCCTGCTCGATCCGGCGACGGTCATCGTCGACGGAGGCGAGAGGATCCGCCGCGGGCACACCAATGGCCCGATCCGTGTCGCTCTCCCCGACGGCTACCTCGACCACCTCGACGACGACGCAGTACCCGACGACGACGCGGTGATGGCGGTGTCGGGTGGCTGAGCCGACCCCACCGACGGCGGACCCCACCCCCGCCTCCGGCGCCGAGCCTGTCGTGCTCGCCTCCGGCTCCGAGTCTGTCGTGCTCGCCTCCGGCTCCGAGTCTGTCGTGCTCGCCTCCGGCTCCGAGTCTGTCGTGCTCGCCTCCGGCTCCGAGTCTGTCGTGCTCGCCT
>Ga0172373_10001550_pt1 | contig 37234 bp, 38 predicted proteins | sample Lak10m_2_FD_114546 | JGI IMG/M metagenome (GOLD analysis project Ga0172373, IMG submission 114546) | Freshwater microbial communities from Kabuno Bay, South-Kivu, Congo - kab_092012_10m | ecosystem: Environmental > Aquatic > Freshwater > Lake | place: Democratic Republic of the Congo... | reverse complement strand
TTACAATTTCTTTCGGCATGGTGGTCTTCCTCTCCTTTTCACTTGGCGGTGATTGGAGAAAGATACCATGCCTTCTTTTAATAGACTAATTTTCGTTACCAACCTTGCGTTGTAATACTAGTCAATGGAAAAATACCCATATTTTGGATGGTTTTGTATCAGCAGAGAGCTACTTCATAACATCCGCTAAAGTAGTTTTTTCCAATTTTTGAGAAACATAATCGCGGATATCCTTGAAGACCCGGGTCAGTTTTTTCTCCTTTTCGATGGGAGTTGGCTCGTAAAAATTTTCACTGACAGATTCAGTAGGAGCCAGCGCGCCATCAAATAATCGGATCACTTCTGCCAGGGAGATCTCAGAAGGCGCCTTCGCCAGAGTATATCCGCCGTGCTGACCTTTTACGCTGCGAACAAAGTGCGCTCGCTTCATTGCCAGCATAAGCTGCTCTAAAAATTTCGGCGGAATTCCCTGCGCTTTGGCGATCACTTCGATCGAAATAAACTCGTCTTTTTTTTGGCGGGCTAGATAGACCAGCGCCAGAAGGCCATATTCACTACGGGTGGTTAACTTCATATATTTCCTATTATTGTAATTTTTCCTATTGGAAGTATATTGTAAAAGGTTCGATTGTCAAGCTGTATTGGCAACTGGAGGGAATGAGCCGTGAGTAGTTTTAAATTACTCAGGGATATAATCAGGCAAAGTTTTTTTGAAGCAGTGCCGTTTAATGATTTGATACCGTCTCCAGCTTGACCTTCTATGAAAAATAATTTTATCGGTTTGCACAGCGTGGACTTGAAAGATTGCTAAAAAATCCCTTCACAGTTTATACCAAAAGGATGCCATGCAAACATCTTCCTCCTCAAAACTCTCCTCCCGCACTTGGTTCGTCATGTTCGCCCTCGCCCTCACGGGACAGATCGCCTGGGCAGTTGAGAATTCCTGGTTCAATACATTTGTTTACGATACCATCACACCCGACCCACGCCCCGTAGCATGGATGGTGGCAGCCAGTGCCATCACCGCCACGTTGACCACGCTTTTCATGGGTACGCTCAGTGATCGCACTCGCTCACGCTGGGGAAGAAGACGTCCGTTCATTTTGGTCGGCTATGTGTTGTGGGGACTTTCCACTGTTTTATTTCCAACTGTTGCCTATATCAAAACCACCAGTATTGCCATCATCATGGTTGTAGTCGCCGACTCGATCATGACCTTTTTCGGCTCCACCGCCAACGACGCCGCATTCAGTGCATGGACAACCGACATCGCCACCACCGAAACCCGCGGACGTGTTGAAGGCGTGCTTAATTTGAGTGTCTTCCTCGCGCAAATTGTCGCGATGGTCGCAGCGGGTATGTTGATCGACAGCCTCGGCTATTTCACCTTCTTTTATTTACTGGGCGGTATTGTCATTGTCGTTGGTGTTATCGCTGGCAGCTTGCTTCAAGATGTAAAACTCCCCGCTGAAAGCGAAGCGCCGAAGCGTTCCTTCCTCTCCGAGTTCGCTGAACTTTTCGACGTCAACACCTTGAAAGAAAACCGCGAACTCTTCATCATCCTTCTCTTCATCATGTTCAGCAGCATCGGAATGCAAGTCTCATTGCCGTATCTCATCATCTATCTTGAAAATTATATCGGCGTCACCAAAACCGAATTCAGCATCATCGGCGGCGCGGTCATGTTGGGCAGCGCAGTCTTCGCCATTCCCTTCGGCTTGCTCGCCGACAAATGGAACAAGCGCAACATGATCTTCTTCGCCACCATCGTCAGCAGTCTCGGCGGCATTTTACTTTCGCTCGTCAATAGCCTGCCTTTGCTTGCACTCACAGGTTTAATTTGGCAGGCATTCTCCGTTGCGATGGGCATTGCATCCGTGGCGTGGCTCAAAGATTTACTCCCCGAACAAAATCGCGGGAAATTTCTCGGCATTCGCATGATCTTCTGGATCGCAATCCCGATGGTTGTCGGCCCGTGGATCGGCTCAACGCTGATTCAAAACTTTGGTACGCCGACCAGCCTCAACGGTCAAGCTGGATTCGTGCCCGCTCCGATCATCTTTCAAGTTGGCTCGATCATCAGCCTGCTTGCGCTCATTCCGCTTTTCTTCATCAACGATCGTAAGGGCGGATCGCGATCCGCCCCAACAAAATAAGAATATGAAAACAAAAATCACATCTGGTTTCTGGCGTGACCGTCTTGAGGTCAATGCCCAGCGCGCGATCTTCCATCAATGGGAGCAGCTTGAGGCTTCGGGCTGCATCGAAAATTTCCGCATAGCAGCGGGGGATGTGGATGGCTTCCGCGAAGGCTGGTTCTTCGCTGATTCAGACGCCTACAAATGGCTGGATGCGGCGTCTCGAATATGCGCCACTTTTCCTAACCCCCAGCTTGATTCCATTATGGAAGCATTCATCACGCTGGTAGCTCGCGCACAACTCCCTGACGGTTATATCTTCACCTACAATCAAATTCATTTCCCGAAAGACCGCTGGAAAAATCTACAGATCGAACACGAACTCTATTGCCACGGACATCTCATCGAGGCTGGTGTTTCACATTACGAAGCCACCGCTCGCACAGATATGCTTGTCATTGCCCGCCGCGCCGCAGACCGCATCGTGGAAGATTTTCTTGGTAAAGGCACGAACCATACCCCAGGTCACGAAGAGATCGAGATCGCATTATTGCGATTGTATAAGGTCACAGACCATCAGCCTTATCTCGAAATGGCTCGTCAATTCATCGAGCAGCGCGGACGCAATCCTCTGTTTGCGCTTTCACTCCTGAAACAAAATTCCAGTGTGGAGGCGCGCGGCAAATTTGTTAAGCAGAAGAAGGCGGAGTACATGGCTGCCCATCCTGAGTTCAAACCCTTTCAGCTTCCACCCGGCAACGCCGCAAAAAGGCCACGAAACGCGACTTTGCGCTGGCAGATCAATGCCATAAGCGGAAAATATTTTCAACAGCACGCTCCCATCCGCAAGCAGACTGTGCCAGTCGGGCACTCCGTCCGCTTTGCGTATTTTGAAACTGCAATCGCCATGCTCGCCCGCGAAAATGGCGACAAGACTCTCATCCCTGCGCTGGAGCAGGCATGGGAGCACATGGTCACACGCCGCATGTATGTCACCGGTGGAATTGGTTCCCTGCCTGGTTCAGAAGGTTTTGGCAACGACTACGAACTCGACCCCGAATACGCCTACGCTGAAACCTGTGCCGCCCTCGCCAGCCTATTCTGGAACTGGGAAATGGCGCAACTCACGAACCAAGCCAAATACAGCGACCTGTTCGAGTGGCAGCTTTACAACGCTGCTGCCGTTGGCATGGGGTTGGACGGCACAACTTATCTTTACAACAATCCGCTCACTTGTCGCGGCGGAGTCACACGCAAGCCGTGGTACTCCGTTCCATGTTGCCCGTCCAACCTCTCACGCACATGGGCAGACTTGGGGAAATATATTTACTCGTCCAATCAAGATGAGATTTTTGTACATCAATACATTGACAGCGAATATGATGGCGGGTTAGCTAAAATAGAAATCCGTTCTGAGTTGCCTTGGATGGAGAGGGTAAAAATTACTGTTGACCCTTCTGTGCCAACCGAGTTCACATTGAATCTACGCTTGCCCTCGTGGTGTGATGCCGAATCATCTCGCATTTCCTGCAATGGAGAGTTCTTTCCGCTTTCTTCTTCGCCTCAACAAAACGAGCTTCCTGCTTCGGGCTACGATCCACGCGAAAGCAGGTGGTTGAACCTCAAACGGATTTGGAACTCTGGTGATGTCGTTGAATTGACTTTTGGAATGCCCATTAAATTGCATCATGCTCATCCAAAAGTCAAAGGGCATCAAGGCAAAGTTTCTATCACTCGCGGGCCTTTGGTCTACTGCCTCGAAAGTGTAGATAATCCCAATGTGGATATTTTTACTGTTGCGATAGTGAAGACTTCCCTTGAATTTGTGTTTGACCGCACTGCATTCGACGGTACTGCAAAAATTATCGGACAGACAAAGACAGGCGAGCCGATCATCTTCATTCCCTATCATCTATGGGGCAATCGCGGCGAATCAACGATGACAGTATGGGTGAATGAATGAGAACGCCCTGGTCGCCTGCTATACCAATTCCATTGCCAGAATATCCCCGTCCGCAAATGACTCGGCCTGATTGGGTCAATCTCAATGGGTTGTGGGATTACGCCATTCGACCCAAAGAACAACCTGCGTCAGAAACATTTGACGGAAAAATCCTCGTCCCTTATTGTGTTGAATCAGAACTCTCTGGCGTGCAGAAACAACTGCTGCCGAGTCAACGCCTGTGGTATCGGCGCACCTTTCCCCTCTCCCTTAGGGAGAGGAGTGCCGAAGGTGGGGTGAGGGGTTTACTTCACTTTGGCGCAGTGGACGATGAGTGTGATGTCTGGGTCAACGGCAAACATATTGGCGAACATCGCGGCGGATATCTTCCCTTTACTTTTGATATTACCGATGCGCTTGTCAATGGCGAGAATGAATTGACAGTCTCTGTTTGGGACCCAACAGACACGGGTTTGCAGCAGCGCGGAAAGCAGGTATTGAATCCAAAAGGGATTTGGTACACATCCGTCTCAGGGATCTGGCAAACGGTTTGGTTGGAGATTGTGCCTGAGGTGAGTATCGAATCGATCAAGCTCACGCCTGATTTGGATTCTGAATCGCTTTCGGTGGATGTCAAAGTTCGGGGTGGGAGGAATGGTCTCAGCGTGGCGGCAGAGATAAGCAGCAGCGGAGAGAAAATTTCCTCGGTCAGTGGGCAGGTGACGGGGCGGTTAAGAGGCGAGGTTCCACATTCACGAGCATGGACTCCTGATGATCCGTACCTGTATGATTTGAAAGTCCAATTGATTCGTGATGGTCAAGTTGTAGATGAAGTAGGAAGTTATTTTGCAATGCGTACGTTTGGGCTGGTGAAAGATGCGAAAGGTCATCAGCGATTTGCGTTGAATGATAAGCCTTTATTTTTATATGGCCCGCTTGATCAGGGATATTTTCCTGATGGGTTGTATACGCCGTCTTCGGAAGAAGCGACGTTGTTTGACATTGAATACACAAAGCGGATTGGCTGCAATATGATCCGCAAGCACATTAAGGTGGAGCCGCTGCGCTGGTATTATGCCTGCGACAGATTGGGGATGATCGTTTGGCAGGATATGCCGAACGGCGGTTTGATCGATGGGGAAGTGGTTGCTCCGCTTGCCTTGCTGCTTGGTTTTCATCGCAATGACACACGCCGCTTGAGTCGCTTCGGGCGCGATGATGCAGAAAATCGTTCACGCTATCGGAGTGAACTGCAAGGTATGCTCGATCACTTGCATAATGCGGCTTGTATTGCGGTGTGGGTTCCGTTCAACGAAAGTTGGGGACAATTCCAATCTGTGGATGTGGCGAAGTGGGTCAAAGAGTATGACCCGACCCGTTTGGCGGATCATGCTTCAGGTTGGTTTGATCAGGGTGCTGGGGATTTTCAGAGCAGACATATTTATTTTAAGAAGTTGAAGAAGCCCAAGGAAGATCATCGCGCCTTTGTGATTTCAGAATTTGGCGGATACAGTTTAAAGATGGCTGGTCATCTTTGGAATGAGGATAAAAGATTCGGCTATCGTTTTTATGAGACATCCGAAGCACTGACCGATGCTTATTTATCTTTGCTTGAAAAGGAGCTCAAGCCGCTTATTTCACAGGGCCTTGCGGCTGCGGTGTACACTCAAACTACAGATGTGGAAATTGAGATCAACGGCTATTTGACCTATGACCGTAAAGTAGAAAAGATGGATACGGAGAAAATTAAGCAAGCCCATGCTGAACTGTTTGGGGGATTAACATAATGCTCTTGAAGTTTATAATAAATAGCAACTTATTTAATTACAAGGAGAAGAGATGAAAAAATATAGTGTTTTACTTGCGATTCTGGCGTTGGCACTTGCATCCCTTGCGTGTCAGACAGTAATGGGCCGTGGAAGTGACATTGATCAAATTGAAAGCTTGCCGCCAGTTGATAATTCGGGTGACACAACGATCGCTACACCTGAGGTTACCCAAGAATCAGTTGACCCTGGTTTTTCAGTCGGCGGCGACTCTGAATTTCCGATGCCCGATGATGCTGCGAATGTAGTCAGCGTAGCTGGGAATGTAAATTTCCAGACCAAACTAAGCCTGGAAGAGGTAATGGCTTTTTACCGCGATACCTATGGTAAACAAGGGTTGACTGAACGTGACCTTCTGACCACTGTTACAGACGGTGTGTTTAGTTTTGTGTTTGATGGCGACCCAAGTGGAAAGGCGATTGTTATCCAGGGTGTTGACCTTGGCGATGGAACTGTGAATGTAAATATTTCTTTGCAAGACGTTTAACTTGACCGAACAAAAGAGCCGATGCAACAAGTGCATCGGCTCTTTTTATATTTCAACCTCCACCCATTTTCTGAGGGAATTTACGAGGAAAATCTTTGCACATTTGTCTAATTCCTCTTTCAGGATGATTCGTTCTTTGATCTGATTCATTTCAATCAGATGTGCGCGGAATGTGCCAGCCAGCAACCCGCAGGCGACGGGGGGGGGTGACAAGTTCATCATTCATTTCAACGACCAGGTTGCCGATGGTGAATTCGGTCAATTCATCTTTTTCGTTGAATAACAAAACGTCATCGAAGCCGTTTTGTGGGGCAGGGTAGATGTCTCTAAGCGTAGTTTTGTGGAAGAAGAATAGGTTGCTTGAATTAATAGATCGTTCTGCGAGATGGACTTTGAATACCTTTTTTTCTGAATGAAAATCTTTTGACTCTGCTGAGAAATCGCCAAACCCATCCAGAAGAACTTTCACACGTTTTGGAGAATTGAATCCGCTGGCAAGATTGTTGAGAGAATCCTCCAGTTTTTGCCTTGAAAATGGAAGATCAAAATAGTCTGAAGAATTTTCCATGCGGGCGATGTGCTTTTCGATGAGAAAGAATCCTTCATCTGGTGTCCATAGCAGGGTTTCGAAAAGCGAAAACTCGCGTGGACGTTCCGTCAGCACACGGGCTTTGAGCAGAGCTTCGCTGTATTCGTCTTTACTCGTTGAGTCCCAGACGATGCCGCCACCAACTCCGTACTCGGCTTGAGCCTTATTTTTGTTGACTAGTGCTGTTCGTATAGCCACATTGAATTGTGCTTTGCGATTTGGGAAGATATACCCGATACTGCCCGTGTAAACTTTACGCGGAGTCGTTTCCAACTCCACAATGATCTTCATCGTGCTGACCTTCGGCGCTCCCGTGATGGACGCGCAAGGGAAGAGGGCAGAGAATATCTCGTTCAGCGAGGCATTTGTTTTTGCCTGTACCGTGGATGTCATTTGGAAGAGAGTGGAATATTTCTCGATCTTGAATAATTCAGGCACTTGCACACTTCCTGTTTCTGCGACCCGTCCAAGGTCGTTACGGATCATGTCCACGATCATTACATTCTCGGCACGGTTCTTCACCGAGTTGTGCAGCCAGTTCATTTGTGCTTTATCTTCTTGTGTGGTTCTCCCGCGCCTGACCGTCCCTTTCATGGGATGGCTGAAAATTCTGTCACCGTCCAGTTTGAAGAATAGTTCAGGCGAAGCTGAGCAAATAATATGTTCGTCTGTGTTGAGGTAAGCTGCATATTTGTTTTGTAACTTGGCAAGATTCGAAAATAATTGCCAGGCTCTTTCATCCGTCTCTATCCGATTATTCGTTTCAATGCCTGTTTCCAACCGCATTGTATAATTTACCTGATATGTCCGTCCACTTGCAATGGCACCTTTTATTTTCCCAATCGCATTGTTGTATTCCTCGCGCACAATGCTCGGCTGCCATTCGTAAACAGCAAGACCTCGGAAGTCTCTGAAGACCTCCGAGGTCTTTAATACGCGCGGCTCAGGATACAATCCAAACCAAATTAATGGAAAGCCTTCAAGGTCAAAGACTTGAAGCGCGTTATCAAATGCTGGTGCAGCTTCGTAGCTCACAAACCCCGCCGCGTACCAGCCATTTGCATTGACAAGATTCTCAACTTCCTGTAAAGTCTCGCGCACTTCATTGATGTTCGCGGTTTGCAAAACTTTATGCGGGCTTGAAAAATACAACCACTCGTTGCCGTTTTTCAATAAAACTTCGTTTGCTCTGATCAAGGCTACCTCAAAATGAAAAAATTCCTTTCAATTGTACCGCGCTGGCTCCCTGCGTTTTTGCTCATGCTTGCCATCTTCATATTTTCGTCCCGTACCAGTTCCGAGCTGCCTAACTTCCGAAGTTGGGACTATTTAATAAAAAAGAGTGCGCACGCCTGTGGATACGGTCTGCTGGCTTTATCGTATCTTCATATATTCAAAGGGAACAAGAAGCTTTATTGGCTCGCCTGGCTGTTGGCAGTGTTGTATTCTGCTACTGACGAATTTCATCAATCCTTCGTCCCTGGGCGGCACGCCGCCGTCACAGATGTTCTCGTCTTTGACAACCTCGGCGCCATCACTGCACTGGCATCCCATTATTTGCTGCGGAGAAAACATGAGAAAGAAAATGAATAGGCGCGACTTTTTACGGATCGCATCCATTGGAACTGCATCAGCTATTGCCCTTTCTTGTGGATTAATTGAAACGCCGCTTCAAAACCTGACCGAGGAGCCTGATACCGTGTCGAATGAAATTCCCCAATCTGATTCATCCGTGCGCAATGCTGAGGTTCTCGTTATCGGCGCTGGGATGTCTGGTCTCGCCGCCGCCCGCACCCTTGCGGATAAAGGCGTGAGCGTCATCGTTCTCGAAGCTCGAGACCGAATCGGCGGCCGCACATGGACAGACTCATCCCTCGGCCTTCCTCTCGATCTCGGCGCATCCTGGATTCACGGCATCAAGGACAACCCCATCACCAAACTGGCTAAAGAATTTAATGCTGATACCGTCTCAACAGATTACGAGAACGGCATTCTCTTTGACTCTGATGGAAGTGAAATTTCAGACGCAGATTATGCCGAAACCGAAGATCTATTTAACTCTGTTTACGAAGAAGTAGCGGCTATGCAGGAGGACACAGATAATGACATGTCCCTCCAACAGGTATTTGACGAAGTCCTTGCAGAGCGTGAACTTTCTGAAGATGAACTGCGTAAACTTCAATTCTATATTCATCAAGAAACCGCATTGGAATACGGTGCAGACCCAGCGGACTTGTCCCTTTGGGAGTGGGATCAGGATGAAGTTTTCGGTGGCAAGGATGTGGTCTTTCCCAATGGCTACAACCAGATCACGAACGGACTCGCGCAAGGCTTGGACATCCGCTTGAACGAGAAAGTGACGCGCATCTCCTACGGCGCAGATGGCGTGGAAGTAGAAACTTCGTCAGGCACGTTTGGCGGAGAAAAGGCTGTCGTTACGCTTCCGCTTGGGGTGTTGAAACAGGCGTCGGTTAAGTTTGAACCGTCTCTTCCAGAGTGGAAACAAGCTGCAATAGACCGACTCGCTATGGGCGTGTTGAATAAAGTTTATTTGAAATTCCCCGAAATATTTTGGAATAAAAAGATCGAGAATTTTGGGTATCTGGGTGAAACGCTGGGCGAGTGGTCTGACTGGATGAGTTTCGTGCCGTACGTGGGCGCGCCCGTGCTGATGGCGTTTCACGGCGGCGAGAAAGGTTTCGTTATCGAAAATCTATCGGATGATGAAATCATTGAAGGCGCGATGAAAACGCTGCGAGTTATTTATGGCGATGCAATTCCCGAACCTGAAGGCTACCTCATCACGCGCTGGGGTAAAGACCCGTATTCGTTCGGCGCATATTCACATATCCCACCTTTTGCCAGCGGCGATGATTACGATGTGCTCTTTGAACCCGTGGATAATGTTTTGTATTTTGCGGGGGAAGCCACGTCGCGTGAATATCCTGCTACTCAACACGGCGCGTATTTAACTGGGGCTGCGGCTGCTGAGGAAATTTAGCCGCAAGAATTTGCGGAACAAAAAACGGACGGGACAAAGTTGTCCCGTCCGTTTTTGTTCACGATTTCCAATTCCCTACTCAAACTCGATCTCGATCTCTTCGTCTTCTTTCCAGTCGTCCATTTTTTCAAATTCAATATCGCCGAATAGTTCATTTTGAACAGCGGCAATTTTGTACCGTTTGATCAACTCAAGCATTGCCAGAAAGGTCACTACAATTTCAACACGTGTGGCTTTGTCGGTGATGAGGCCGCTGAAGGTCATGCGCTGAATGTTACGCATTGTCTTAGTGATATATTCGATCTTCTCACGGATGGTCACGCGCGGCGCAGTGATGATGACGCCGAGCGGCTTTTTCTCTTTGCCTTTAGAAAAACCTGATTCTGCGGCGGCGAGCAAGCCCTCCAGTGTTAAGTTTGAAAGATCAAGTTTCGCTTCTACTTTGGGTGGTGGGGCAACGCGCAAATAGGTGCGCAGATTATTTTCCTGGCGTTCCACCATCCAGCCTGCAATTTCCTTGTAGCGTTTGTACAGTTTTAGCTGGTCAATTAATTCTGTGCCTGGATCTTCTTCGCCTGGTTCACGTTCTGGCGGACGCGGCAGCAGCGCCTCAGATTTGATCTGAATTAATTTCGCTGCAATAACAAGAAAGGATGAAATCTCATCGGGCATGAGTTGTTCCAACCCATGCAAATACGACAGATACTGATCCGTCACGGTTGCGAGAGAGATGGCGGTAATATCCAATTCGGCGCGTTCGATCAGACTCAATAAAAGGTCAAGCGGCCCCTCGTACACCGAGGTCTGCACTTTATAACCGCCAATTTGATGTCCCAAAATGTTATCCATAGCGCGCGAATTATACCAGTGTATAATCCCGCTCATGTCGAAACTAACTCACATTGATGAACACGGTCAGGCCAAGATGGTGGATGTTGGCCACAAGCCTGATTCCGAACGAACTGCTGTGGCGCGCGGCGAAGTCCACATGAAAAAAGAGACATTTGACTTGATCCGTGCCGGGCAGATCAAAAAGGGCGACGTATTAACCGTGGCGCAAATTGCGGGTATTACCGCCTCAAAACGGACCTCGGACCTGATTCCGTTATGTCATCCTCTTCAACTCTCGAAGATTGATGTGGACCTCACCCTCGATGAATCTCTCCCTGGCGTTATCATTACAGCCACCGTCAAAGTGACTGGCAAAACGGGCGTCGAAATGGAAGCATTGACCGCTGTCTCCGTCGCTGCGTTGACGGTGTATGACATGGCTAAAGCCGCAGAAAAGACACTGAGGATTCAGAATATTCGTCTCGTGGAAAAACATGGCGGCGTGAGCGGTGATGTAGTGAATGAATGAATAATAAAAAAGTGATTGCCACTTGATTGTGAGATAATTTAATGGAATATAGTTCGATCAACCTTGAAGAAAAGCTCTCAAAATTCTCCGAGCACTGGTCGCCGAAGATCATCGCCCAGCTGAATGACTATCACCTCAAATTGGCAAAAGTGCAGGGAGAATTTGTCTGGCACGATCACCCAGAAACGGATGAAGTCTTTATTGTTGTCAAAGGCCATTTGGATATTCTTTTTCGTGATGGTAAAGTCTCATTGAATGAAGGTGAAATGTTCGTTGTTCCGAGAGGTGTGGAACATAAGCCTCTTGCCGAAAACGAATGCCATATCCTCTTGATCGAGCCTGCAGGCACGGTCAACACTGGCGATGTGAACGATACCTTTACAGCCCCAAATGATGTCTGGATCTAGGAAAAATGAACCATATCAAACTTTTATTCTTTGCAACCATACGTGACCGCGCAGGGACCAAGTCCTTGGAAATGGATATCCCCGCAGATATGACGATACAAGGATTGAAGGATAAACTCTCAGCTGATTATCCAAACTTGAAAGATTCGATGAAGTCTGTGCTCATGACCATCAACCGCGAATATGCATTTGATGAGGCGGTTGTCCCAACCAATGCCGAGATCGGCATGTTTCCCCCCGTCTCTGGAGGATAGCCTTCAATATGGGACTTTCAGACCTGCCAACTGTTTATTCGATCACTGAATCCGAAATTGATCTGAACGACTTGCTCGAAAAGATCACCCTGACCAGCACAGGGGCGGCAGCCATTTTCACTGGCATGGTGCGGGGTGTGACCACGCGCGGCGTCGCTCATGAGACAGAATTTCTCGAATACGAGTCATACATTCCCATGGCTGAGGCGAAGATGAAGCAAGTCGCGGATGAGATCCGTGAAAAATGGCCCGTCATTGAAGGCATAGCCATTGTCCAGCGGATTGGGAAGTTGTACCCGAAGACACCGACGGTTCTCATTGCCTGTACTGCGGCGCATCGAGATACAGGTGTCTTTGAGGCAGCCCGCTATGGGATTGACCGTCTCAAAGAAATTGTGCCAGTCTGGAAGAAGGAAGTTGGCCCTGGTCATGTGGAATGGGTCGAAGGCGATTACATTCCCAAACCCGGCGAATAGCCCATGTTCTTGTATTCAAAGCGATTGATCCTTCGCAATTTTGAGGTGAACGATATTGACATGTTTGTTGCCTATCGGAACGAACCAGAAGTTGCGAAATTTCAGAGTTGGAGTATTCCATATTCTCATGCGCAAGCGGAAAAATATATCGCTTCCATCAAGGATATGAATGCGCCCAAGCAGGGTGATTGGCTGCAAGTTGCGATTGTCCTCAAGGAAAATAATGAGCTAATAGGCGATATAGGCTGCTTCATCAAGCCAGAAGATGCTAGACAAGCGACCATCGGATTCACGCTTGCTTCCAAACATTGGCGAAAAGGATATGCGTTTGAAGCAGTTCGTTGCTGGCTTGGATATCTCTTTGACGACATTGACATCCACCGCGTGACAGCAGATTGCGATACGGAGAACGAAGCATCCTTTCGGTTGCTGGAGAAGGTAGGATTTCGGAGGGAAGCTCATTTTATCGAGAGTTACCCCGTTAATGGTACTTATACAAGTGAGTATCATTATGGTCTCTTACAGCGTGAGTGGCGGACCATGACAGGGCGGGAAAATACTTGTTGAGGCCGAATCAAGCCTGAGCGGGGAACGAGGCGGGGGCAATATCCAGCGTGACGATTTATATCTCTTGGGGTTTTATATTGAGCTTCTATACTTTATTTGAAAGAGATTTTGTCGGAGGAGAAATGCAGGATCGTATAGTTATTACAGGGATGGGTACTGTCAACCCGCTTGGTTTGAATGTTCAAGGGACATGGGATAACCTGCTCAAAGGAGTTTCTGGCGTTGGACCGATCACTTTGTTTGATTCACGTGCGGCAAATTTGCAAGTGCATATTGCCGCTGAGGTAAAGGAATTTAAGCCCGAAGATTTTATGGACGCAAAAGAAGCCCGCCGCCGTGACCGCTTTGAGCAGTTCGCGGTGGCTTCTGCAAAAGAGGCTTTGGCTCAGTCAGGGCTTGAGATCACGGAAAAAAATGCCGGCAGGATCGGTGTTATTATTTCCTCTGCAATTGGCGGCTTGCACTCTCTACAGGAAGCAATATTGACCAATCACAAGGAAGGTCCCAAACGCGTCAGTCCGTTTTTGATCCCTATGTTGATGGCGAATGGCGGAGCGGGTATGGTGGCGATTGAGTATGGTATCAAAGGTCCGTGCTTTTCAGTAGCGTCTGCATGTGCTTCTGGTTCGGATGGGATTGGTACGGCATTGATGATGCTGCGCACAGGTATGATCGATGCGGCGCTGGCTGGCGCCGCCGAAGCTACGATCACCACAACAGGTGTGGCGGCATTTGACCGCGTTGGTGCCATGTCCCGACGAAATGATGATTATTCTATGACACCCCAGCCGTTCGATAAAAATCGTGACGGCTTGGTGATGGGCGAGGGGGGGGCAGTGTTGGTGCTTGAACGCGAGTCGGATGCGAAAGCACGTGGCGCGAATATTCTTGCGGAGTTGTCTGGCTATGGTGCTACAGCGGACGCGTTCCACGTCACAGCTCCGCACGAGCATGGTGCAGGCGGCGCAGCAGCCATGCTGATGGCTTTGTCTTCTGCAAAAGCAAATATTGAAGACGTGGGATACATAAGCGCACATGGGACTGGAACACTTTTGAACGACCAGGCCGAAACCCGTGCCATAAAGTCTGCTTTTGGCAAGCAGGCGTATAACCTGCCCATCTCTTCCACAAAATCCATGACGGGGCACATGATGGGTGCAACGGGCGCGTTGGAGGCTATTTTCTGCGTGCAAGCGGTGCGGGAAGGCATCCTTCCTCCTACCATTCACTACGAAACCCCTGATCCAGAATGTGATCTGGATTACATCCCGAACAAGGCGCGTGAGGCCAATATCAAATTGGCCATCAGCAACGCCTTCGGTTTTGGCGGTCATAATGCTGTGCTGGCTGTCAGAAAATACAGCTAAAGTCTGTCTTGTGATATGAGAAAATGCGTGCTATAATCCGCAGTCGCGAATTTTGGAAACCCATATCATAAGTAAGGAAGAACGAAAATGGCAGATCTTATCAAGGCCGTTGAGGCCAAAATCAACGAAAAAATCCCGCAATTGAATCCCGGTGATACGGTCAGCGTACACGTCAAGATCAAAGAAGGCGAACGCGAACGTATTCAGGAATTCAAAGGCATTGTGATTCGTTTGCGCAAGAGCGGCAACGACGCCAGTGTCACTGTCCGCCGCATGGCCTCAAATGGTATCGGCGTTGAACGTACTTTTCTCCTTCGCTCCCCGCGCATCGAAAAGATCGTCGTCGAACGCCATGGCAAGGTCCGCCGCGCGCAGTTATATTTCATGCGCGACCGCACAGGCAAGAGCGCACGCCTTAAAGAAAAGTTCGACTAATAACAGCAAATTCACCCCACAGGGTTTCTGAAAAGCCCTACAGGATAAAACCCTAAAGGTCTTCAAAGCCTTTGGGGTTTTTCTTTTGGAGATAAAATGCCCAAACCACTTATTGGAATTACCACCCGCAACGGCAAAGATGGCGACCGACACCCTACGACCGTGCTTCAACATTCCTACATCAGAGCTGTCATGCAGGCAGGCGGATTGCCCATCTTGATACCAAATATATTAGCTGAGGAAGATTTCCTCGATTTATATTCCCGTCTAAATGGCATTCTCTTCTCCGGCGGCGGGGATGTCTCTTTGGAATATTTCAACGGTTCCGACCACCCGAGAATTGGTGAGGTGGACGAATCGCGGGATACCACCGAGATCACTTTAATGCGCACCGCCGTCACTGACGGCAAGCCTGTTCTGGGAATTTGCCGCGGCGCTCAAGTCATGAACATCGCCATGGGCGGCACGCTTTACACACATATCCACGACCAGTTGACTGGTGCTTTGGATCATGACTATCCAGGTAATTTGCGAAAAACCCTCGTCCATCCAGTGAATGTGGATGAGATTTCCCGTTCAGCAGAGATATTCGGCGAGACGCTTTTGCACGTCAACAGCCTGCATCATCAAGGGCTAAGGGACATTGCGCCGGGAGTAAAAGCTACTGGCTACGCTCCCGATGGTTTGGTGGAAGTTGTTGAGATTCCAGACCATCCTTACGCAGTGGCTGTGCAGTGGCACCCTGAATGGCTGACGGACCAGCCCGCCATGCAGAGATTGTTTAAGTCCTTTGTGGATGCTTCAACGAAATAGGTATCCCGAATAACATGGCTTCATTTCGTCAATGACTCCTGGAGAGTGATCAATTTCTATCCTCCGTTCATTGGCGCGGAAATTCGTTCTCACGCTATTGATGTCAACACACCTTCTCCGTTGATGTATTGGATGAAAATGAGCAGGTCGTTGCCCATGTGGAGAAGTTGCTTTATATTCGTCGAAAAGAAGAGAGTGATCTTAAAGGAGGATCGTAATGCCCTATTCAACGTACGCAGAACTTAATGAGCAACTATCTCTGCATTTTCAAAACAAGGAATACCAGCAGGCGCTTGACTTGATCCTTGCGGAAGGTTCGAAGTTCCCCGCCGAACGCATATTGGCGGATTACTGGGCGATGTGTTCTGCGGCACGGTTGGATAACCGCTCTTTGGTTTATCAAATCGCGGAGCAATTCCATGCGGATGGATTATGGTATGGTGAAGTGATGTGGCGTCAGACGCCGTCATTTCAAAAAATGCAAGGCGTAGAAGATTTTGAGAGACTTGTAGCTGCCTCTAAAAAAAACATGGAGGCCGATCCGACTGCCTCTCAATCTGTTTCACTGAAATACCTGCCTGTAAACCATTCTTCAAAATCCCCGTTGCTTATTGCGCTGCATGGAAATCAATATAAAGCGTCGGACACAGTTCCGTTTTGGCAGCCTTCTGTTTTGCAGGGATATGTGTTGGCAGTGCCTCAATCTACGCAGGCGGCATACAAAGGCGCGTATGTCTGGGATGAGCTTGAAACAGCCTTTGCAGATGTGAAAAAATGTTATACCCAAATACAAACTGATACTGCTTTCGATGAGAGCCACGTCATTTTGGCTGGACATTCCATGGGCGCATTGATCGCGATCCACATGGCGTTGACTAGTATGTTGAATTTGCGCGGCTTCATCGTCAATGGCGCGGCAATTCCTTTTCGTGAGGCGCAGGATGAATTGGAAGCCTTGCTTCCGTTGGCTCGCGACCGTGGCTTGCGTGGATATTTTATTGTGGGCGAAAACGACCTGGACATTTCCCAGGAGGAGATCCGCTGGTTTTCCGGAATATTGAAATCAGCGGGACTCGCCTGTGAATTGGAGACTATCCCAGGTGCGACTCATGAATACAACCCTGCATACGATAACGCACTATTGCGCGCGCTCGAGTACGTCAATTCATAATTAAAAATGACCGATCAAGAACATCCCATTGGTGTATTTGACTCTGGCGTGGGTGGGCTCTCCGTCTTGCGTTCGATTCGTGAGCAAATGCCGAACGAAGCTGTGATCTACTTTGGCGATCAGGCACATGTGCCGTACGGCCCCCGTTCCATGGGGCAGATACAGAATTTCTCCGAGGGAATTACGCGCTTCTTGTTGAAGCATGAAGCTAAAATCATTGTGGTGGCTTGTAACACAGCTTCCGCGGCAGCTTTGAAATACTTGCGCGAGACATTTTCAGATGTCCAGTTCGTAGGGATGGAGCCAGCTGTCAAGCCTGCTGCCGAAAAAACGCAGACGGGCAAGGTTGGCGTACTTGCCACCCCGGCCACATTTCAGGGCGCGTTGTACGCTTCCGTGGTGGAGCGTTTTGGAACTGGCGTGGAATTTTTTCAACATACCTGTCCGGGCTTGGTCAGTCAAATTGAATTAGGGGAATTGGATACGCTGAAGACTCGCGTGATCCTTGAAGATGCACTACTGCCCATGCTGGAAAAGAACATCGACACGGTAGTACTTGGGTGTACGCATTATCCGTTTGTGATCCCGCTCATCGAGCAGATCGTGGGAGAAAATGTTCGGGTGATAGACCCGGCTCCCTCGGTGGCGAGGCAGGTCAAACGTCTGCTGGAAGCGGGTGGATTGTTGAATCCGTCGAACGCAAAAGGCAGCATCCAAATCCATACATCGGGGGATGTAAAAATTGTCGAATCAGTTTTGCCAAAGTTGCTGAATGAAATAGGTTCTGTTGGATCGGTTATGTGGAAGAACGATCAAGAGATTCTATGATCTTCGCTCCCATTTTTTGCATAGCCTGAAACAACCTGACAGGCTCGGCGATGTGTCCCATCATATGGACGCCTGCTTTACGCGCCGAGCCATCAAGATATTGAAGCAGATACGCGACGACGGGGATGGCCGTAAGTTCGTATCCATCAGGATGCGCGATTCGTGCCTGCGCCTCAGCCTGTTTGCCATTCAATAAACCTTTGGCTTCCACCTTGAGAATTACCATATACGGCGGCTTGGACTTTCCCATTGCCCACCACATCAATTTTCCAAGCGGACGAATGCCGCGTTTTGGCGCGAGTTTGAGGCCAACGAAAACGATTGGAGTGATAACGAGGTCTGAGAACCAATTTGCGCCAGAAATATAGAAACCTGTTTCTTTGAGAGATGGGAACATATTGGGGATCTCGCGTAGTTCATCGAAAAACATGGAGTAGCCAATGTGTTTGCCGATGTCGTCTCCGAAATTGAAGGGACGCGAATCCCATGCAGTGGGCTTCGTCCATGAGCCGTTTTTGTAGACTTGTGCCTGGTAATCCAGAAAGCCTTCCATGAGTTCATCCACGGCTTCGGTGTAGGGCAGGTTTTGCATATTGAGATATCCTGCTGTGACGGCGGATTCGATGCTGTCCAATTTTGTGGCGGCGTAGCGGATCATGACGGCGGGCAGGCCCGGGTGAAAGCCTGCTTCGGTGATGAAGCACAGCCCAGCTTGTTCGATCTCTTTGTCTGCGTCGAATAATGCACTTAGTTTCTTTGACGAAAGCTGCACATCCAGATAATCCACTCGGGCGTTGATGCAGGCGCGGATCACTGTCTCAGCGTGGTGGGTGGTTGGCGCGGCAACCAGACACAAGGTCACACCTTGAAGCGCGGATGTGAGACCATCCACATTGGCGGCATCTGCCCGCATCGCCGTCACGCGCGAATCGTTTAATTCATTTGCGAAGGCTTGGGCTTTTTCCAGGCTGCGCCCTGTGATGATGATGTTTACATCTGTTTGTGCAAGCAAGTGTTTGGCTAGAAACTTGCCTGTATATCCATACCCACCCAGAATTAATATCGTTGACATTGTGTCACTCTTTTTCTGGTTTGACTGCCAGCAACGTAAGATTTTTCCCCAATTCGCGCAATTCATCCTCCCCGTTGAATTTCATCCCGGCTATCGCCATCACAGATCGGGTGTAGGCGGGTTTTTGTCGATAGAATCGTACAAGCAATTCCCCGGCGCCTTCGGTGGAAAGTGCGCCTGCGCGCGCCTTGAATTTTCTGCGCCCGACTTGCGCTTCAAAGATCGGGTTGCTTTGGATGTTCCTGTACCAGTCAGCCCGCGCGCCGTAGGCGGCTTCGATGTAATAGGTATCTGTTGCCTTGTCGTACTCCATCACGTCTACCATTGTTTCGCGGCGCTTGCCCGTTTTTCGCCCGATGGTAGTGATGAGCATCCATTGCGCGCCGACCAGCCGCTCCCAGCCGCCAAAGCCAAGCTTGTGCATGAGGAGCGGAGCTTTGAAGAAAAACTTTAGCAATGGGCCCGGGCGTTTCTCTAAACCCTGCATGGATCATCTCCCAGTGAATAAAAATTTGAAGAAGGCTGGCAGCTTCGTTATCCGTGGCCAGAAGGCGGGAGTGTTCTTGCGATACTCTGCATAGCCCGGAAAGCGCTCAAGAAGTTCTTTTTCTTCCACGAGTCGAACCCAGCCTGTGAGTCCGAGTGGCAGCAGAACTGCAAAGGACAGCGCGTAGATGCCCATATTCAGACAGGCCAATCCGATGCCGAGTCGTAATGCGCCTGCATAGATGGGGTGCCGAAGAACATTGTAAATACTGGTGTTTATGATGCGACCTTCTTCAGGGAAGTAGGTGTACACCATGGTGATGTAATCAAGCCCGAATGTAAAAACGGAGCGCACAAATAATATTGCGCCAACGACCGCGCAGAGCCAGCCGAGCACCGAAAGGAAGGTTGTAATGGCGGGCTGGGTGAATTTCGGCCCGTTCATGTAGGTGATATGTGCCAATGCCGCAAAAATAATGGCCAACCCTGGGATTGCAAAACGCACAAATGCCTGTTGGTAGGCCATCTCTTTATATGTTTCAATAAATATCTTTTTTCGGGTGAAGAAGCGGCTGAGAATTAAGTACCCCAAAGCCATGACCACGATCTGGCTGTCAATTGTCCATGTAGGGATCTGGTCTGAGATTATGAAATAGGCAGTGGTGAGGAGGAAGAAACCTCCAAAGCGTAAAGCTAACCTGGTTTGTCCGCCCTTGGAATTTAATTCAGGTAAGTGTCTGGAAAGTTCATCGAAGCCTTTGAGTTCCACATTGCCTCCTATTTCAGTATAACGATACTGATAGAGATGTCAAGCAGATAAGTTCAATGCACAGATAAACACTGAAATTTATAGGTCGGCTGCCCTGATGTTCAAGTCATCCGTCTTGATATGGACAGATTCCAAGGCTTTGAAACTCAAGTCTGCGGATTTGAGCTTGAACTTTTCCGCCACTCTGTCAAATAATGCATGGTAGCCCGCTTTCACCATCTCGTTCCAATTCAAGCCGAGCAGATCCGCGATCTCGTTCAAGGTTTGGATGTTCTCTCCCTCGATCTCAACGAATGTGCCGTAAGGCAATTCGTCCAGCATGATGTGCGCATCCTTGATCTCAAACGTAGTGCGGAATTTTTCATAGAAGACGACGGGAACATAGCCCAGTAATTCAAGGAAGTGCTTCGCGCTCTCGAAATCACCGACAGTGAATTCGATTTCCTGACGGCTCATTACTCCGCCTTCACGTTCCTCACTGGGGCCTTTGAATGTGAATTTGGCCTCGGTGTCATTTCTCAGGCGCAGCACTTTGAAGTCCCTGCGCAGGCTGCCGTCGGGAAAATCGAAACGGTAATTGACTTCATGCACGCGCGGTTGAATCAAAAGTGCCTTCAATTCGAGAAGGCGAAGTTCGATCTTCTTCAGGTCGCGTACATAAAATTTAACTTCGGTTTCGTGCCCGCTTGGAGTCATCAGTGCAAGCTCAGCATGGATTGTTTTTGTTCAACACTTTCACCAGCCTTCACGCGGACTCGTCCGATCACGCCGTCCCGCGGGGCTTTGAGCTCATTTTGCATTTTCATAGACTCAAGGATCAGCATCACCTGTCCTTTGGTTACGCTTTGACCTTCCTCCACGAGTACGCTCACCACCAGACCAGGCATGGGTGCCTTGAGATGGAATTCCCCACCTTCTGACACACCCCCGCCAGCAGCGGCTTTCAATCGCTTTTCGCGTTCGTCCTCGATCTTTACCTGAAACTGCCGCCCACGTAAAAGCACTTCCCAATCTTCATCACCTTGATAGACGAAGGATTCGTAGGACTTCCCATCCAGAATCAGGGAAAAGACAGGCTGCCCGCCGACGGTTTCAAAATCCACGGTCAGCAATCGTTCGCCAATACGGATGTGATGATCGTCAACGATCTCGATCTCAAATTCTTTGTCGTCAACTGTGGTTACATATTTCATACATTACCTCGATCATTATCGTAGAATCTGAAATCGTTAACGGTGCATGCGTTCCCAGCGACCGACCCATTTCCAGTTGCTGGTGTCGCGTTCGTTACGGCGAACAATATGTGCGGAGCGTTCGTTTTGCTGGTGAGCTACCAGGGTTGCCAGGATGGCTGCGATCTCGGTTTGCGCTTCGTTCGTCTCAGAAGCGGTCTCCATTGAGAAACGTTCCTCTACAAAGCGCGTATCAAACTGCCCGCCCATGAAGCGATGCGAATCCATCAAGGTCTGATGGAAGGGAATGTTCGTGCGCACTCCCACGATACGATATTCTTCCAGGGCGCGACGCATACGCAGGATGGCTTGCGCACGTGTCTCACCCCAGACGATCAACTTCGCGATCATCGGGTCATAGAACGGGGTGATCTCAAAGCCCAGGTAAACGCCTGTGTCCACGCGTACGCCGGGCCCGGTGGGGAGGATGCTGTGTGTGATGCGTCCCGTGGACGGCATAAAGCCGTTGAAAGGATCTTCTGCATTCACACGGCACTCGATCGCATGCCCCTTCATTTGGATCTGATCTTGTGTGTAACTCAACTGCCGGCCGCGAGCGATCCGAAGCTGCTCTGCAACGATGTCCACACCTGTTACCATTTCCGTGATGGGATGTTCCACTTGCAGGCGCGTATTCATTTCAAGGAAATAAAAATTACGGTCCTTGTCAACTAAAAATTCGATGGTGCCCGCGTTGACATAATCCACAGCCTGTGCAGATTTGACCGCTACGCTGCCCATTTTTTCACGTAATTCATCATCGATAAACGATGAAGGCGATTCTTCCAGAAGTTTTTGATGACGGCGTTGAATGGAGCATTCACGCTCGCCAAGGTGAATAACATTTCCTTGCGAATCCGCCATGATCTGGAATTCGATATGGCGTGCGCCTTCGACCAGTTTCTCCAAATAGACATTTCCATCGCCGAAGGCGGATTCTGCCTCGCGTCTTGCGGATGCAAGCAGGGTCGGCATTTCCTCGATATTTCGCACTTCTCTCATGCCTTTTCCGCCGCCGCCTGCGGTGGCTTTGATAAGCAGTGGGAATCCGATGGTCGGGGCGATGCGCAGCAAGTCGTCATTCGTCATGTTGCCGACATCTTCCGTGCCTGGTACAACAGGTACGCCCGCCTTGATGACGGTTGCGCGTGCCTTGCCTTTATCGCCCATCGCTGCAATCGAGGAAGGTTTCGGACCGATGAAGGTGATGCCCATGTCCGCGCATTTTGCCGCGAAGTCTTCACGTTCTGCTAGAAAACCATAGCCTGGGTGAATCGCATCCGCACCAGACTTCTTCGCTACTTCCAAAATTTTGTCCGCCCGCAAATAGGATTCGCGTGAAGGTGCTGGGCCAAGTAAATAGGCTTCATCTGCATAGCGGACGTGTAGAGCGCTGCGGTCTGCTTCGGAAAAGACAGCCACGGTCTCCAGACCCAGTTCACGACACGCGCGAATGATCCGGACTGCGATCTCACCTCGATTTGCAATTAATACTTTGTTGAACATAAATATGCTCCATCCTCTAGCTCAGTTTTTTACAATTTTGCTTCCAACGTTAGTTTGCTGTCTTCCACTAAATGCTCCAGAAAATTGATCTGAAGGTCGAGTTGTTGGTTGAATAATTTATTCCCGAAAGGGGTTCCCGTATCATTATTTTCGCGATATTTCCGTAAAGTCAATAATCGTTTTTGCGCTTTTTCGATCAAGACATCATAGGTCTTTACCTGATCTTTAAATTGCATCAACAGCCTGTACGCGCCGAAGCGGTCAATGTTATCTGCGTCACTCACGATCTTGGATTCTAAAGTGACAGGGTGCTCAAAATCTGCCTTATCATCCACGTGGACTGCGATCGAGAAGCAAATGTTGTTCAACTGCTCTGTAGAATAATCAAGTGTCTCTAGAAATGGACGGGCGATCTTTGCGCTTGCGCGGCCATGTTCTACGCCAAATTCTACATCGTCAAACTTGGAAACATCGTGAAGCAGACAGGCTGCCATCACCACTTCAACATCCGCGCCTTCAGATTCGGCAATTTTCTTGCCGTATTGCACAACTCGCAAAGTGTGCTTCCACCGATATTCATAATCAAACGCACTGAATTTGCTGCTGCCTTTGGCTTCCGTGGCAGCGCGGCGTTCGAGAATAAACTCGGTGATTTTGCGCAGGCGTTCGTTCGAATCCATGAAGTCGTTTAGAGAGGGATATTTCCGTGTTTCTTTGCGGGGTTTGCATCGCGCTTGTTGCTCAGCATTTCCAATGCATTGATCAGGCGCGGACGGGTTTCCTTGGGTTCGATTACATCGTCAATGTAGCCGCGCTGGGCCGCCACATAGGGGTTGGCAAATTTCTCTTTGTATTCTGCCACCAACTCTGCTTTTTTCTGGATGGGGTCATCCGCAGTTTCCAATTCCTTGCGAAAGATGATGCTTACTGCGCCGTCAGGTCCCATCACTGCGATCTCAGCAGTGGGCCAGGCGAGATTGATATCGCTGCGAATGTGTTTGGAAGACATCACGCAATATGCCCCGCCATATGCCTTGCGGGTGATGACAGTTAACTTCGGCACAGTCGCTTCACAGTAGGCGTACAGCAATTTCGCACCGGAGCGAATAATGCCGTGGTGTTCCTGGAAAGTGCCAGGCAGAAAGCCAGGAACATCTTCGAATGTGATGATCGGGAAGTTGAAAGCATCGCAGAAACGTACGAAGCGCGCGGCTTTTTCGCTGGCGTCAATGTCCAACACACCAGCCAGAACAGCTGGTTGATTGGCGACAATGCCCACCGAATGTCCGCCGAGGCGGGCAAAGCCCACGACAACATTCTGCGCGTAATTTTCGTGGATCTCAAAGAACTGGCCATTATCCACGATCAGGTTGATCGCTTCTTTGATGTCATATGGTTTGTTTGCATCGTCAGGGACGAGTACATTCAAGCCTTCTTCCATTCGCAGCGGATCATCGCTCTGAATGAAGGGTGCATCTTCCATATTGTTTTGTGGCAAATACCCAAGCAGCTTGCGGATGAGATATAGCGTATCCGCTTCGCTGTCTGCAGCAACATGGCACACGCCCGATTTTTCGGAGTGTACATTCGCGCCGCCCAACTCTTCTTGCGTCACTTCTTCGTGGGTCACGGTCTTCACAACATCTGGACCGGTGACGAACATGTAAGACGTGTTACGAGTCATAAAAATAAAATCGGTAAGGGCGGGGGAGTATACTGCGCCGCCTGCGCACGGCCCCATTATTGCAGAGATTTGCGGAATGACCCCCGAAGCCATTGTGTTGCGAAGGAAAATGTCAGCATAACCGCCCAGCGCCACAACACCTTCCTGAATGCGCGCGCCGCCCGAGTCATTCAAACCGATAATGGGTGCGCCGTTCTTCATCGCCATATCCATGATCTTGCAAATCTTTTCAGCGTGTACTTCGCCGAGACTACCGCCGAACACAGTGAAATCCTGTGAATACACATAGACAAGGCGGCCTTCCACCGTACCCCAGCCTGTTACAACGGAATCGCTCATGAATTTTTGATTGTCGAGCCCAAAGTCATGCGTACGGTGAACGACAAACGGATCAACCTCATGGAAAGAACCTTTGTCGAGCAAAAGATCTAGTCTCTCGCGAGCGGTCAGGCGTCCCTTTTTGTGTTGTGCGTCAATGCGTGCTTGTCCGCCGCCAAGGCGTGACTGCACTTTTTGTTCATTCAATAACTGGATTTTCGATTTTTCGCTCATAAGCCTCTCTCGAAAGTGATTTGATTGCAAAATAGATGACGATAATCAATATCAGATTTACTATAACAGCAAAGATCGTGTTTGGTCGCGGATTTTGAAAAATCAGCCGCTCGCTCCAATACCAGACGGTATAACCTGCTGCAGCCCCGAGGAGTATTTTCCAAGCCCAGGCTTTTCTTTGCCAAATACTCGAATAAAGGATACAGCCAATAACCACCCAAATTCCGCAGATAATGGCACTTGTGGACGGCGAAATGCTGACAGAGTATTCTGTTAATACGGCACTCCAGGCGATTACCGTCCAAATACGGATGATATTCCAGGTTATGGAGATTAACACCATTAATTGGGTAAGGGTTACAGCAAAAGATCGTTTCATGGCTAAGGTGTGGGAGTGACCAGCCCGGGGTGTCTGAAAATTCGTGGTTCAACCCAAACCGCAAAATCCTCTGCTGGGTCACTATTGTGACGCACGATCAACGTAAGTTGGACGGTTTGTCCTGCAAGACTATCCAATGGGAAATTGATCAAGCGCGGGAATTCGGTGTAGTTGTATGGCCAGGCAGGGAATGGCTCTTGAAATTTTCCATTGCTGTCATAGTAACCCAGGGAAAATGTGACATCGCACTTGGCATTTGGCATGCAATACAATTGGGCACGGAAAAAATCTGCCGCTTCGATCTTTCTGGCGGGAAAAGCTCCAAAGATATCCTGAAAATGTCCGTCCTGTGCAGGGATCGTTAGCAAGGCATTGGCACGATAGGGTAAATTTAATGTAGCTTCTGTCAGAAATTCAACGTAACCTGTGTTTATCTGTTCCGCAATTCCCGGGCAGGGGATATCCTGTCCGCTATTGACCCATTTGGCATTGCACACGTCGGGCGCAAAGAAGTAGACCGTGTTGTCGGCATCATCAAGCGGCGCGACTTCAAAGGTAGGAGTCGGAGGAGGGACTGTCAGCGTGGGGATGGCTGTAAAAACAGGAGCAGGCGCAGGGTCCGTTGGTTGAGGCGCTGTTTGAGCGGGGATACATGCTGAAATGAAGAATGCTGTGAAGAAATAATGTCTAATTCGCATGAACATTCGCCTAGTATTTTGGTTCTTCTAGAAGGTAGAACAGGCCTTTGCCGCCATAGTTGGTATATTTTTCGAGATAAGCGCCGAATTGATTATGGAAGGGCGGGAGGTAGAGCATCTGAGGGTTGGCAAAGACAAGGGTCATGCCACGTTTGCGCAGGTAGGTGGGAGCTTCGCCGTTTTTCATAACATGAAAATAATCATTGCTGTTAATCAGTCCATCCATGTTGACGATGGTGCGATCATTAATGAAGTATCCAACGTTGCCGCCGCCAGTCATGCCGATCACACTGCCGGGCGGGGTGTTGGCTTCGAGGAAGAGCAGCACGTCCATGGGTCTGCGTGTGGATTCAAAATAACCATGAGGCATGGATATGTACACGAATTCGGACATGTTGTAGACGAGAAGCAGGAAAAAACCAATGGCGGCGGTCTGGGTGATCAGTCTTGTGAATTTTATTTTGAGCAGCGGGCGCAGGAGCATATCCAGGAAGAAGCTGCCTACGAGTGTGATCAGTAACAGCTCGCCGACCCAATACCATTCTTTTTGTCCGCCATAGGCTGTTGCAGTGTAGGAAAGTATTTGGAGCCCGCTGCCTGCAATAAGGGGGATGAGGGCAAGTTTTGAACCGTACTGGATCGTGCGTTTTTTATATACAAATGCGAGGATCAATCCAAGGAGGATACAGCCAAACATGGCGATGTAATATCGTTCCTGCACATTGTCTGTGCCAGGAAGAAGAGGACGGAATAAATCGGCAAGCCACATGAACAGGTCTGTGCCCGGATCCCATATGTTAAAAGTTTTTCTGCCAATCCCGAAGAATGCGAACCAGGTTTTTGGAGGTTCTTCGTAAATGGTGTTTTGCATGGTTCCCCACCAGCGTTTGATCTGCCCGCTGACGGGGGAAGCGGTGCCGAACATGAGCTTGTTAAAAAGCATATAAGCGGCAAGCAGGCCGCCTAACACGCCGTAATATGAAAGACTCTCAGTGAGCCAGATTTTCCAGTTTTTTTGGAGGTCAGACAGTGCGGATTCGCTTCCCAATAGTTTGGGGCTGGCGAACCAATACGCCGCTAGCCTGAGTAAAAAAATAAGGAGCAGGCTGATGCCCCAGTCTACAAGAAATGCCGAACGCGGGAAGGTTAACTCGGTACCGATCTGGGCACGAATTAAAAATATGGCGGTCAATAGGATCGTGCTGGCTGTGAGTGCAAAGAGTACCTGGATAAAATTTTTCCAGATTGGGTTTGCGCGCGGACTTTGGTACGCACCAAAAAAGTATAGCGCGATCAACTTAATGATCACGGCAAGAACGGCTGCTTGCACTGCAGTGGAAGCGTAAAAAGCGTTGTACGACGGAATCCCGGTACGGAGCGCTGCCGAGGTGGTCATAGAGGTGAAAATAATCAGCGCGTCCAATGGCACAAGGTAGCGGATCATCTTCCCTCGGAACACCACCCAGATGCCAGCCATCACCGCAAAAAAAACAAGGTCTAGGCGGCTGAACATAACCAGCGCGGCGAGCAAGCCAAGCTCCATCAATTGGCGGCTTGTGACTGCAGTAGCGCGCCATTCTTTTTCAAAAATGGACAGCCTGTAAATCAAATATAGGATGGTAAAGACCGCAATGGGTGTTTCCAAACCATATTCATAGACCGTGGAGTGGATATATAAGTTAAATGCCCAGAAGGACGCCGCTAAAATGGCTATCGCATTGGAAAGATATTTCTTCACCAGTCTATAGATCAATATGGAGCTTGCAGCCTGCAACCCAGCCATGACCATTAACAAAATCCGTAGCGGCAAAATTAGATCGAAGCGGGCCATTGTAAAAATGGGGATACAGATAAGCATCCACAATGGATGATATCCATTGGTTAAGTTGATTCCGTCAAAGGTACTTCCATGGCCTTCTGTGATGTTTTGGGCAACCTTGAAATAATAATAAGCATCGTCGCGTTTGAACCAGGCATTCGGGAAGTTGAAAGCATCCGATGTGGCTGCGTATAAGTGGATGCTTAGGATGATTATGGCAAGCGTAATTTCAAAAAGGGAGAATCGTTTAATAAATTTCATTTTTTATTTTCACATCGGACAAAAGAGGCCGATTATTCGTTTCCTATGGGATAGCTAATGTGATTTTTCCGAAGTTTTCGCCGTTCCACAGGCGTTCCTGCGCAGCGGCTGCGTTATTCAATGGGTAGGTTCTATCGATAACGGGCTTGAGTTTACCAGCAATCACTAAATCCATGACTTCGCGAAAATCCGCCAGTGTGCTCATGGTGGAGCCAAGGATCGAAAGATGTTTTGCAAAAATGAAACGATTGTCTATCTCAAAGCGCGGCGCACCACTATTGCCCACTGTCAGCAGTCGTCCGCCTTTGAGAAGCGCGCGCAAACTTAGAGGGAAGGTTGTGCCGACATTATCTACGACCACATCCACACCGCGTTTTTCGGTTGCGATAAATAACGCCTTCGACCAGTCCTCATTCTTTGAGCGGTCGATCAGGATATCCGCCCCAAGCATTTCGGCTTGAGCAAGCTTCTCAGCGTTGGAACCGATCACAACGACTTGAGCGCCAAGATATTTTGCGATTTGGATGCTGGCGGAATTCACGCCTCCCCCCGCGCCGACAATTGCTACTGTTTCTCCGGCTTTTACTCCCCCGCGCTTGACCATGGAATGCCATGCGGTCTGATATACCAGCGCAGCCGCTGCAGCTAGATGATAATCAAAATCTTCAGGCAATTTATAGAGCTGGCGGACAGGCACGCAGACGTATTCTGCATATGTCCCTCGGATGGTTTCTCCGAGCAGATGCCAGTTGCTGCACTTGTTGTCTTGTTCTTTTAAACAGAACTCGCACGTTCCGCAGCCGATATTTGGGTTGATTACGACCCTATCCCCGATTTCGAATCCAGAGATGTCACTCCCGGTCTGCACAATTTTCCCCGCTCCATCCGCGCCATTAATGTGTGGAAGCTCCAGCTTTAATCCCGGCCAGCCGTTTCGTACGAATAGGTCCATACGATTAAGCGCCGCAGCGTGGAGTCGTACCAGCACTTCCCCTGTTTTCGGCTCAGGCGCGGGAAAATCACTATATTGCAAAACTTCGGGTCCGCCATGTTGGTGGAAGAGAATGGCTTTCATTTTTTATTGATTCGCGTTGTATTCGTAAAGCCAGAAAAGCATTTCACCGTCAACCCCGTTTCTTTTTATCAGCTTTCCTCCGGGATATGCATTTTGAACGGCCTGTACATCATTGATGTTGCTTGGATGGAAAATGAACACCAGATGATCGGAGGTAGGGACAGGATTATTGGTTGGGCTCCACGGACTGGGAGTGTCGAACCCTTCAACTTGAGGTGCAAGATAAGGAATACTCGGAATGGAGAAGTATCCCATGGCCGGATTGCTTAGGAAGAATGCTTGTGTACCTTTCGGCATTTTGATAAGTTCATTCGCTATTCCCTGCGCAGTGACACCATCGTTGCGCCCAAATTCAACAACGGTATGTGGCGTGTATTTGTTGAAGTAAAAATTAATATCACTTGCTGCCAGCAATATGGTTATTGCCAATAGAACGATGGTAACCGTCTGTGAGGATCTCTGCCAAAGGCGTTCGAAAAAAGCACCAGTTTCGTTCAGACCGTGGGCGAGGATCAGAATACACACAGGAGCCGCCGCCACATATCTTTGCGCAGCAGGTGTGGACTCACTTAATCCGCCTAAGGGGATGTAAATCAAAAGCCAGAGCATGAGAGAAATGCTACGGCTGTCCTTCGGTTTTGAAATTATGAATACGCATCCCAAAATAAACAGGCTGGCATAAAGCGGACGAAGGAATGGAACCTCTGGACGATACCAGGCTTGCAAAGGTATGAAAGTAAATGCCTGAAAGCCGAGAATGATCTGTTTTAAAAGTATTTTCCAGGCTGGCAGGTTCGTGATCTGCATTTCAAAAGTCAACCATTCTCCAAGGATGCTGACCCGATCCATTGGCGCAAAATATTGGTCTGGGTATTTGAAGTAAAACCAGGCTATGGGAAGGACAACAATGCCCGTGATCCATGACATAAGCAAGATGTTGGGTATGGATCGTTTTAATCGGCTAAAGGCAAATAGTCCGCTGACAATAAAACCACCAAATACAACGAGCAAGATCACACGGCTGCTGGGGTAGAAATATTGTGAAAATCCCAATCCCAATCCCGCCAGAAGATAAGCCGTACGGTTTTCATGCTCCCATGCGTACCACGCGGCTCCAACTGTGATGATGAAAAACAAGCCGTCCCAAATGTTATTCAGTCCGATGCGGCTGAAGTGAATGTGGTGGTGAAACCCAGCAAGAGCGAGCGCGGCGATCAGGCCTGTGCGCTTGTTGTACATTGCGCGACCGGTAAGGTACACACCGCCGATGGTCAATGCCCCTGCGATTGCGGATGGGATGCGTAGGGCGGCGGTCGTCTGTCCAAGCAGGGAGATGGAAGCAGCGGGGATCAGGAAGTAGAGACTGGGGAAGGAGTACCATCCCGCAAAGAAGATGTTATTCACATCACCTTTTATAAAAGCGGTACCAAAGATACCCGCAGAGCCTTCATCGCCATTTAATATGATCGGGATGGAGCCTGTGTTGATGGCGCGGAAAGGAAGCGCAATTAAAGTTACCCCTAATGCAATAGCGAATATCTTCCATTTGGAGTGTATATCCAGATCGTTCGGTTTCCAAAAGCCGATGATACATGCCGCAATACCGATCAGCCAGGCAGCCCATGCTGCGACCGGACTGGCCATTTTCCCCAAATCTCCCGCAGCATAATGCGCTAGAACCGCAAAGAAGACCGAAACGAAGACCGAGAACGCCTGCCATACTTCAATACCAAGCCATTGGCTGGGCCTTCTCATAAATGATTCAATGGTTACAGAAAATTTCTCATTTCGAGAAACAAGAATGCCGAGCAAGTAAACAAGCAGGCCAATGCACATCAATATCACTGCGGCTCTGCGCTCTCCGAGAGGCAGAGCAACCTGCGTGATTTGACTCAAAATTGCCAACAAGCCGCCGCTTGTCAGTAAACATGTGGCCAGATTGCGTTGGGGTGCCGGCATTTACTTGATACCCAGTTCCGATCTTGAAATGACCAGCCTTTGGATCTCGCTGGTGCCTTCGTAGATTTCTGTGATCTTCGCGTCCCGAAAATAGCGTTCCACGGGAAGCTCTTTACTATAGCCCATGCCGCCGTGGATCTGTACCGCTTGATGGGCGACGAACATCGCAGTTTCAGATGCAAACAATTTCGCCATGGATGCTTCCAGCGAATAGCGCCCGCCTGTTTCTTTGGATTTTTCTTTTGCGACGGCTGCGTTGTAGATCAGAAGACGGGATGCCTCGATGCGGGTTTTCATATCGGCGATCTTGAATCCCGTCCCTTGGAATGCGCCGATCGGTTGACCAAATGCCTCTCTCTGCCCTGCATACTGGCGCGCGGCTTCGTAGGCGGCTTCTGCGATCCCAAGCGCTTGGGATGCGATTCCGATGCGGCCAGCATCCAGAACGGTCATGGCAATCTTAAAGCCGTCGCCTTCGGCGCCGAGTCTGTTTTCGACCGGGATGCGGCAATCTTCGAAGATAAGTTCGCTGGTGGCGGAGGCGCGGATGCCGAGTTTAGGCTCTTTTTTGCCGCGGACCAAACCCTTTGTTTTGCCATCCACAAGGAAGGCGCTGACACCTTTTTGTTTTTTCTCGGGGTCGGTCATCATGAACACGACGAAATAATCAGCCACCGGTCCGCTGGTGACCCAGGATTTGCGTCCGTTCAAGACATAAAAATCGCCATCGCGGGTGGCGCGGCTTTTCATGGTACCGGCATCTGAGCCGCTTTGAGGTTCAGTGAGGGAATAAGCACCAATTGCTTTACCGGAGGCGATGGGTGTGATGATTTTTTTCTTTTGTTCTTCGGTGCCGAATTTTAGAATTCCATGACAGTATAGAGAGTTGTTGACAGACATGATAACGCCGTGGGAAGCGTCCACTTTGCAGATCTCTTCAAGCGCAAGGACATACGCAAGAGCGTCCATGCCCGCACCGCCGTATTCTTCTGGAACTTCAATACCCATAAAGCCCATCTCGCCCATTTTTTTGATAGTGGCGTGAGGGAATTCACCGCTCTCATCATGTTCTGCAGCGACTGGAGCGATCTCTTTTTGCGCGAAGTCGCGGGCTGCATCGCGCAGCATTTTGTGCTCATCGCTAAGAGGGTAAATGGGAAGGTTTGTCATTGATGTTCTCCAAAATTATTTTTGACACCTGCTTTATTAATTATACCGCCTTGCGCACGGCGGACGGAATTTGTCAGCGTGGATTTTACGCAGGGTGTGCTGGCAGTTTCGAGCACGGAAAGAGGCGCGTATCCCATTCGGAAATAAATAATTGACTTTCAAACTTCCTTTCATATAATTACGCTAAAATAGCGTTCCGTAACCTATTTTCATTTCAGGTGTACTTATTTCTTCATGAGAGAGGAGGTGGCCCCGGTCGGTTATCCATTGTTCGCTTGTTCGTCAACGAATAAACCAATTTCAAAAAGGAGAGAGTGATGAAAAAGTACGCTTTTAAGTTGATCGTTCTACTGGTGGTTGCTAGTTTTGTTCTCGCTGCTTGCGGCGGCGCACCGGCCAAATCAGAAGGTGAAGTTGCCATCGTTGCTTGGCCTGGTTATATTGAGCGCGGTGCAAATGATCCCGCGTATGACTGGGTGACCGCTTTTGAAACTGAGACTGGTTGTAAAGTGACCGTGAAGGATGCAGCCACTTCGGATGAAATGGTGCAGTTGATCAATGGCGGCGGATATGACCTTGTGACCGCTTCCGGCGATGCCAGCCTGCGCTTGATCATGGGCGGCTCTGTGCAGGAAATTGATACTGCCAGGATCCCTTCCTATTCAAAAGTTGATCCACGCTTGCAGGATGCCCCCTGGCACACCGTTGACGGAAAACATTATGGCGTTTCCTATCAATGGGGACCGAATGTTTTGATGTACAACACGGATGTATTCCCAGAAGCCCCGACTTCGTGGAATGTTGTCTTTGAAGAACAGACCTTGTCGGATGGCAAATCCAATACGGGACGTGTTCAGGCTTATTCCGGCCCGATTTATATCGCCGATGCGGCTTTGTATCTGATGGCTCACAAACCTGAATTGGGAATTAAAGACCCCTATGAATTGAACGAAGAGCAATTTGCTGCTGCCCTTGAACTTTTGACCGCACAGCGCCAGATCGCTTCCAAGTATTGGGGCGACTATCTGGTTCAGGTGGAAGACTTCAAGACCGAAGGCTTCGTGGCTGCTCCTTCCTGGCCTCTTCAGGTCAATCTCCTTCAGGCGGATGGCGCTCCGATTTCCAGCACCGTTCCTTCCGAAGGTGCGACTGGCTGGGCTGACACCACCATGATGGCTGCCAATGCTCCTCATCCCGCTTGTGCTTATCTTTGGCTGGAACACTCCATCGACCCCAAGGTTCAGGGTGATGTGGCTTCCTGGTTCGGTTCTGCTCCTTCCGTTCCCGCTGCCTGCGATGGCGCCAGCGACTTGCTGGGCACTGAAGGCTGTAAAGCGAACGGCTTTGACACCTTCGACCAGATCTATTTCTGGAAGACGCCTGTAGCCGCCTGCGGTGACGGCAATGATAATTGTGTCACCTACGACCGCTGGACGGAAGAATTCACCAAGATCGTTGGTCAATAGAATTTGCGTTAAAATCCAGCCGCGTCATCATGGCGCGGCTGGAACTTTGATTCTTTCATGAGTGGATCAATGATACAAATTTTGGATTTGTATCATTTGTCTGTTGATGACCACTGTGCGATAAAAACCACTTTGAGGAAATGAAATGAGCGATTCGGCAATTCAATTCAAGAACGTGAGCCGCCACTTTGGGGATGTGAAGGCAGTGGATGATGTTTCCCTTGAGATCAAAAACGGCGAATTCTTTTCCATGCTTGGTCCCTCTGGTTCGGGGAAGACTACCTGCCTGCGGATGATCGCGGGCTTTGACCGTCCAACGACCGGGCAGATTTTTCTTTACGGGCAGGATGTTTCTCATCTGCCTCCGTATGAGCGTTCGGTCAATACGGTGTTTCAAGATTATGCCCTCTTTCCGCACATGACTATCGAAGATAACGTTGGTTATGGCTTGATGATCAAAGGTGTCTCAAAGGCTGACCGCACAAAGCAAGTGGATGAAATGCTTGAGCTTGTGCAGCTGCCTGGTTTTGGCGGACGTAAACCTTCACAACTCTCCGGTGGACAGCGCCAACGTGTCGCCCTCGCCCGTGCCTTGATCAATCATCCCAAAGTGTTGCTTCTCGATGAACCGCTCGGCGCATTGGACTTGAAATTGCGCCAGCAAATGCAGGTGGAGTTGAAGTCCATTCAACAGCGGGTGGGCATCACTTTTATTTTTGTCACGCACGATCAGGAAGAAGCGCTCACCATGAGCGACCGCATTGCCGTATTTAGTCAGGGCAAGATCGAGCAGGTGGGTACTCCTGCTGAAGTGTATGAACATCCCTCTTCCACGTTTGTGGCGGGATTTGTTGGCACGTCAAATCTTGTGTCTGGAGAAGTTGCCAAGCGCATCACAGGCTCCGAGGCGCGCTTCTCCATTCGCCCCGAAAAGATTCATCTTGGCGCTGCCGACCAAACACCAGAAGCTGACATGTTCTTCGTGAACGGCAAAGTCCGTGATGTGATCTATCTCGGTTTGTACACCCGCTATCTTGTGGAGTTGGAAGGCGGCGGTGACCTCGTAGTGGTGGAACAGAATCTAAAGACCACATCCATGGATGTGATGAAGGTGAAGAATCAAAACGTCCGCCTGCTCTGGAAGAAAGAGCACGCCCGCACTGTGGGAGGCTGATGATGCAAAACCGACTCTCCACATATTTTTACCTTCGTCCCAAAGTGGTATTGGCTTTAATGCTATTGCCGCCCTTGCTTTGGTTTTTGGTGATCTATATCGGCTCGCTGTTGACCATGCTCATCAACAGTTTTTTCTATCTGGACGGTTTTACCGGCAAGGTGGTGCGCGAGTTTACGCTGAGAACGTACCTCAAACTTCTTGACCCGTCCAACTTACAGATATTTTCCCGAACTACTTTGATGGCAGTCTGTGTCACGCTGGCTTGTGTTGTCATTGCATTTCCGCTTTCCTATTACATGGCACGATTTGCCTCCGCGCGCATGAAGACGATTTTATATATGGCAGTGACGGTTCCTTTGTGGTCAAGCTATGTGGTGCGAGTCTATTCGTGGAAGCTGATCCTCGCGCAGGAAGGCATCATTTCGTGGTTTGCAAAGCTGATCCATTTGGACGGATTGCTGAATTGGTATCTTAGCCTGCCGGGAGTGGGGGGCACATCGCTTTCGCTTTCCACAACAGGCGTTTTTATTGTTTTCGTTTATATCTGGCTTCCGTACATGATCATCCCGATCCAGACCGCATTGGAGCGTGTGCCTAAGTCTCTGATCGAAGCGGCAGGTGACCTTGGCGCAACCCCCGCGCAGACCTTTCGTACGGTGTTGCTGCCATTGGCTTTCCCGGGTGTGGTGGCAGGTTCAATTTTTACCTTCTCTCTCACGTTGGGAGATTTCATCGTCCCGCAGTTGTTCGGTGATTCCAGTTTTTATATTGGCAAAGCTGTGCTGACCTACATGGGTACCTCAGGGAATATCCCGCTTGCTGCCGCTTTTACGATGGGGCCGATTGTGATCATGGTCGTTTATTTGCTGATCGCCCGCAAGTTAGGAGCGTTCGATGCCCTCTAAACCATCCGCTGCTTCTGGCGAGCGCGCTTCTTTCCCATTGAAGTTGGGTGCCGTTGCCGCTTTGCTGTTCCTGCACATCCCCATGTGGTTGATCTTCCTGTACGCCTTCACCACCGAAGAATCGGCCTACACTTTTCCGCCGCCTGGCCTTACCCTCAAATGGATTCCACAAGCCATTACCACACCAGCCATGCAGGATGCCTTGTTCCTCACGGTGAAGGTCGCTGTGTTGGCTACCGCCATGGCGTTGGTCCTTGGCACGCTGGCATCTGCGGCGGTCTACCGTTATGACTTTTTTGGCAAGGAAGCAATTTCATTTATGCTCGTTCTGCCGCTTGCGCTCCCAGGTATTGTCACTGGCATTGCCATGCGTTCGGCTATCGGTCTGCTGAAAATCCCATTCTCTTTCTGGACTATCGTCATTGGTCACGCAACATTCTGTGTGGTCGTGGTTTACAACAATGTGCTGGCACGTTTCCGCCGTACCAGCGGTTCAATGATCGAAGCCTCGATGGACTTGGGCGCGAACTCCTTCCAAACTTTTTGGCACATTGTTCTGCCGAATATTTCCACCGCCTTGCTCGCAGGCGCGATCCTTGCCTTCTCGCTTTCCTTTGACGAAGTCATCGTCACGACCTTTACCGCGGGCAATCAACAGACTCTCCCGATCTGGATCTTCAGTCAAATGCTCAAGCCTCGCAACCGCCCCATCACAAACGTCACTGCCATGCTGGTTGTCCTCATCACCCTTCTTCCGATCTTGTACGCGCAACGCATCACCGCTGGCACATCCGACACAGAAGGCAGCAGTAAATAAGTACCAGTTGGCATAAAACGAGCGATGCGGGAATCCCATCGCTCGTTTTTCTTTGTATAATGCAACACATGCAGAATCCCATCTGGCAGTTTGAATTGGACTTAACCAAGCGCTTGCTCATCTGGAGCATTCTTTCGCTTCTTGCTGGACTTTATTTCTGGTTCGCCACCAATGAGTTTGGACGCGGCTTTGGCATTCAACTCGCCGCCTGGGGTCTCGTCGACGCTGCCATTGCCATCATCGGCGCGAGAACTGCCGCTCGACGCAAATCCACAGCTGACCCGAAGAAGGAAGCGCTCTTCATCCGCAAAGTCTTCTGGATCAACTTTGGCCTTGACCTGATTTATATCCTCGGCGGAGTTTGGGTTATCCAAACGTATTCAGAATCATTCTGGCAGGGGACAGGTTGGGGGATTGTTCTACAACTTTAGTTTCCGCTAACTGGAAATGGCAAAGAAGAGAGGTAATGGTGTAAAGCGTGGTAATCTTGTTTTGCGAAAAAGAAATTCCACAACACCATTACCGAGATGAATCATACCATAGCCG
>Ga0172373_10001549_pt1 | contig 37245 bp, 30 predicted proteins | sample Lak10m_2_FD_114546 | JGI IMG/M metagenome (GOLD analysis project Ga0172373, IMG submission 114546) | Freshwater microbial communities from Kabuno Bay, South-Kivu, Congo - kab_092012_10m | ecosystem: Environmental > Aquatic > Freshwater > Lake | place: Democratic Republic of the Congo... | reverse complement strand
GCCGAAGGAATGAAGTCTTTGCCTTTAATGGTTCCAACCTCAATACCCCAGTCGGTACGGCGCAGCTTGGTGGCTACCGTGCTAATCCAAGGCGCCAGCGCGTGGGGAATAGCCCGCACCGACTGTTGTTCGTCGCCCAACAAAAGAAAGGAGTCGGGATCCCGAAGCCAGGGTTGCACCATGGCAGCTTGCTTGGCCGAAAGCGTCCCCCAGCCAGCAATGGACGCCGCTTTGTGCCGATCCGGTATGCCAAGGGTTCCCTTTTTTCTCAACGCAGCCAGATAGAATCCTTCCCCGGGTACGCGATGGGGAAAGCACTGGTATCCTGGATTCACCGCTTCAATTCCCCAGTCGGATAACAGGTGTAGGGCAATGGGCTCAAAATCAAATTCGGATTGGATCCAGCGGACATTCGCGCCGTTCTCTGCTTCGTTATAGGTACAGGTACTATACAGCAGCACCCCTCCTGGTCGAACTAGTCGCACCGCATCTGCTACAATCCGCCGCTGCCGGGCAGCACAAAGCTGTACCGCATCTTCTGACCATTCTTCCGCCGCCCCTGGGTCTTTTCGAAATAATCCTTCGCCAGAACAGGGGGCGTCCAGTAAGACCAGGTCAAACCACGATGATAAACCATCGAAATCCCGGGTATCGTGGTTGCTGCTCATCGTATGCGCATACCCCCATTTACTCAGGTTGTATCGCAATACCTGGTACCTATTGCGTATCACCTCATTGGCTACCAATAGGCTGTCAGAGTTGATTAATTCTGCCAATAAGGTGCTCTTCCCACCAGGGGCAGCCGCTAAATCTAATACCCGCAACGGGCGACCCAAATCGATGGTTTGGCAGACCGCCTGCTCCAACAACATCGACGAGGCTTCCTGTACGTAATAGGCACCTGCGTGAAAAGCAGGATCCAACGTAAAAATTGGCCGTTCAGGCAAATATACTCCGTTGGAACTCCATTTTACCTTTCCAGAAATTTCCTTCCATTTTTTTTCTTTAAAAAAATGATTTCGAACACTAACAGGGGAGGGCTGCTTCAGGGATTCCTGAAACAAAGGCCATTCAGCACCTAGGGATTGCTGCATTCGCAACACAAATGGCAGCGGCAAATTGTCCATCATGGATTTTCCATTTTGAGCAGCTAAGTTCGACATTTTTGGGCAGGTTGATATAAATCACCCGTCAGTTGATTTAGGTCATTGGTCAAACCTGTGTATTTCCCAATTTTAGCGCAATCAAAGTCGGTGTAGGCAAATATTTTTTTCCTTCACTGCACAGGCAGGAAAATAGCATCTTAAATCCGTGTATATGGAACCAGCAATACAAGCCGCCCCAACAACCACCATCCGCAAACAAAAGTTGCGCGAGCACATTGTAGAGATTGTCAGTGATTCTGGTGAAGGTGCGCAAAAAGCGGGCCAAAGCTTTGGCGCTATTTCTGCTAAAATGGGAAACGGGGTTTGGACCGTCGAAATCATTCCGGCCGATATCCAACCCCCCGCTCGTTCTAAAGAAGGAGCATCCGGAATTCGGATCCGCCTGGGATCTGGCAAAATTACCAACTCCGGAGATGAAGCAGACTTGCTGGTAGCCTTTAACGAAATCGTACCTTATACCCGGGTGGAACGCAATGAGCTGCGCGAAGGCACCATCGTCCTGATCGAAAGCAAATGGGCGCAACACGACAAAGAGGATATCCGGGTCAGCTACGACAACACGGTAAAGGATTTCAAACAGCGAGGATACCGCGTCTATGAAATTCCCATGGAAATTGAATGCAAAAAGCTGGTTTCCGACCCCAAAAAAGGGAAGAATATGTGGGTGCTGGGTATGCTTTGTTTTATCTACGACAGAGATATGCAACGGGCAGAGGCACAGGTGCGCCAAACCTTCCGGAAGAAAAACCAAAAAGTAATTGATTCTAATCTGGCACTGCTGCACGCGGGCTATTCCTGGTCATCAGAAAACCTCGACTTTCAATATGAGATTCCTTCCGATGCCACCGACGAGGAATTGGTTGTAATGAACGGCAACGAAGCCCTGAGCTTCGGAATAGCTGCTTCCGGTATCGAAGTGTGCTCTATGTATCCTATTACGCCGGCCACCTCTACTACCCACCACCTCGCTGAGTTTTTTGATACACTGGGAGGTATTGTCCATCAGGCGGAAGATGAAATCGCGGCTATCGGTTTTGCCGTTGGTGCTGCGTATGCCGGTAAACCTACTGTTACTATTACGTCAGGCCCTGGCCTGGCACTCAAAACTGAATTTATTGGGCTGGCGGTGATGGCAGAGGTGCCTATGGTCATCATCGATGTGCAGCGGGGAGGGCCTTCCACGGGATTACCGACTAAAGTGGAGCAAAGCGATTTGCTGGCTGTATTGTATGGCCAGCCAGGTGATGCACCCAAAGTGGTATTGGCGCCTTCTACGATTGAATCTTGCTTCCACTTTGTGGTGCTGGCCCGAAAAATAGCTGAACAATTCAGAACCCCGGTATTTGTCCTGTCCGATGCCAACCTCGCTACGGGCGTTCAGCCGTTTCCAAGGCCGGTGTTGCAGGAGGATTGGCTGAGTGGCCCCGTTGATCAAAGCCCATGGCCTGAAGGACTAAAGCCCTACCAATGGGATCCACAAACAGGTATTAGTCGCCGCCCGATTCCGGGTCAGGCAGGGGGGGAATACACCCTCACTGGTTTGGCGCACAGCGCCGATGGGAAGGTTTCCTATACGCCGGAGAATAATCAGGATACGGTTGCACTGCGTTCACGCAAACTGGCTGCCTTTGCCCAGACCCTCAGGCCACCGCTTGTCAATGGAGATGCTTCGGGCGAGCTCCTGCTGGTCGGTTGGGGATCCACCCGTGGCGCAATTGAAGAAGCGGTAGAAAAAGCGCGCGAATCGGGGCTGAGCGTGTCCTCCGTCCACTTGCACTTTTTGAGTCCCCTCGAACCTGGACTCAAAGAAATTTTTTCCCGTTTTCGCAAAGTGGTGGCTGTTGAAATTAATTATAGCGATGCCGCTCATGATCCATTTATCACTCCGGAAAACAGGCGTTACTCGCAGCTCGCTATGATTCTAAGGGCGCAAACCTTGGTAGATATCGATTCTTTTTCCAACGTGCACGGTATGCCCCTGCGCCCCGCACGTATCCTGTCGATGATTTATTCCTTCACTCAACCAAAAAACTAGCGCTATGTCAGCATACGACCTCCATATTGACCTGCACGATCACAAGTTAGCCGCCTGCGATTATGGGAAGGGTCAGGCTCGCTGGTGTCCGGGTTGTGGCGATCACGCGGTTCTGAACGCGGTTCAAAAGCTTTGTGCCGACGAGCAGCTCCCACCGGAAAAAACCGTCTTCGTTTCTGGCATTGGATGTTCCAGCCGTTTCCCGCATTATATGAATACCTATGGCTTTCATGGCTTGCACGGCCGTGCTTTCCCGGTAGCCAGCGGCGTAAAATTCCGTCGACCAGATTTGCATGTGTTTATGGTCACCGGTGATGGCGATTGTTGTTCCATTGGCGCAGGAGCCTGGGTACATGCTATCCGCTACAACATCGATTTGACCGTTCTGCTCTTTGACAACCAGATTTATGGGATGACCAAAAAGCAAACCTCTCCTACGTCCCGCATGGGGACGATTTCTAATACCCACCCCAATGGTTCGGTGTTGCCGCCCATTAATCCCATTCAGACTACCCTAGGAATTTCCAATGTTTCCTTCGTGGCACAAACAGTGGACTGGATTCCTGGTCACTTGTATCAGACCATCAAAGCCGCGCACGCACATAAAGGCCTCTCCTTCGTGCGAATCAGCATGCGTTGCCCAAAATTCATGCCAGACCTCGCCGAAGAAAAGGTATCCAGTAAGGATGCCTATGTGTTGTTGGAAGGCGACAATGGACTGTCGCTCGATGAAACGACCAAAAAAATGTTTAAGCATTTCCGCTTGCATGACGCTGCTGACTTGATGGCAGCACGGAACCTGGCAGCCGACGAGGATCCGATTTACCTGGGTGTTTTTTATCAGAATCCGAACGCGCTGCGCTATGATTTATACGGTGCGCACAACCTGGGATTCAGTGCAGAACGCAAATTGGCGGCTATCAACCGGGAAATGGATCGCTTTGCCGTCTAATAAATATAGCAAATCCGGTTTGGGATGCTGTCCTCTTTTATAGCTCCTGGCCTGAAAATAGAATGGAACAATGAATGCAATGTCAAAAAGCCGGGAAAACGCCGGTGTTCAAACGTTAGAGGGAGGTCTTGAGTTTACGGATCGTCCGGTTGGGTTAAAACAGGCGCTTGCTCATTCCACCCATAAAATGCCGGTTTTTACCCTGCCGGATTCTTCGAGTGCAACAGAAGCAGAAAAGAAGGCCTACTGGCAGCTCTTGCGCGCTTTTTTCAGAAGTGGTAAAGGCGGTTGGCCTACTGGCCAGGCTTTCGAAAGTGCCCTGCTGGCGCCATATCGGGAAGAGGGTGCCCTCGATTCCGGCTTTCCACTTTGGATGCCCGATGGGGATACCTGGCTCAAATCTGGTTCAACGGAAGCAGTCCAGCCCCTGGAAGCCACGGAGCTCATCGCAAGAGCCGTCCTTGAATTCGCGCCCGGAGAAGACGACAGTCGTACCCTGAAACACCAGCTGCCGCGGCTCAACCGCATCGTGGTTCTAAAGGCGAATGCACAGCCCCGGCCTGTTTCTGCACCTGATTTTTGGAAAAGCACTACGGAGGAATTGCAAAAAGAACTCCAGCTCAAGGGGGTGGAAGCGCTGCTGCTGACCGGAGAACTCAACCAACTGCTCAAGCAGCTTCCTCAGGGCGGAGTTATTGTTCCATTTGCCACCTTTACGCCACTGTACCTTCTCGCAGCTACCTTGGAATTTCAGGTAGGAAGCCGCACAGAAGCTGTTAACGCATGGCTGGAAGCCGTGCTTCCCCGCCTCCGCGACGCGCTGGAAATCGAAAAAGGAAAACAGCCCCAATCTTCTTCTCCGGAGCAGCTCCGTCAGGGGATGGACTTTGCAGCGCGCTTTGTAAACTTTGAGGCCTTGTCTGGAATCCTGCCCACCGCTGGTGAAGGTACCGCGACACCCCGCTATGCGCGTCTTGTAAAGGCATTGAGTGCCCTGGAATCGCTTTCGAGCAATATACACAAGCTCAGCGCCCGTTTTGTCCTGCCCACGGGCTTTGCCGAGGAAAAGGGGATTGACTTGGTCAAACTGATGCCAAAGGCCGACGTGCTATCGGTAGCCCCTTCGGAGCTGTTTTCCACCGCGCATGCGTTGTTTGAGCAGACAATGTCTGAATCGGCTGCTTTTTTTGCAGCGCTGCGTACAGCGGCTCTGGAGCTGGATAATCACTACCAGGAGGAGGCACACGATGATTTTTTTGCGCATTTCGATTGGAAGGCCTTTACTGATGCGGAGCTTTCTGTTTGTACTCCCGTCATACTGCTCACTACAACGGATGAGCTGATGGGCACGGGATTATCTTCCCTTTCCGCCAGCTTGTCGTCCAATTTGCCTATCCGCATAGTTGCTCTTACTGGATTGGATGCCGGTCTTTCTGATAAGGCCTATCAACTCGAACCGGTTTCTTTCTCGATAGCTCACCGAAATAGCTTTGTACTCCAGGCATCCGCCGTGGCTCCTGGTGCCCTTCTGCGAGGGATGCAACAAGGCCTTCAACGGCTGGCTCCAGCGGTGTTTAACCTCGTTTGTATGCCCGGTGCAGCAAAGAAGGGATACATGGAAACATTATCTGCACTGGAATCCAGAACGTTTCCGGGTATTTCGTACGACCCCGCTAAGGGCTCGCATTGGGGTAGCCGATTCGATTTGTTGCAGAATCCAGACTCCGAGCAGGACTGGCCGGTTCATACCGTACACTTCAGAAAGGGAAAGAATAAAGCGGAATCTACGGATGCCAGCCTTACGTATGCCGATTTTGTCTGTGGGCATAAAAAATTTGATACCTATTTCCATATCGTCCCGGAGGAATACTGGACGAACTCCCTGGTAACTCTTCAGGAATATCTGTCGCTGAGCCCAGGTGCTCGGGGGTCAAAAGTTCCATATATCTGGGTTGCCGAGAAGTCGGGTAGCGTGCATCGGGCGGCGGTCGCTGCGCCTTTGGCAGAAATTGCCGGCCAACGCCTTGACTTTTGGAAGCACCTGCAGGAAAACGCAGGTATCCATAGCTACCACGCTGAACGCGCAGCGGAAAAACTGGCGGTGGAAATGGAGAGTGATTTCCATAGCAGAATGAATCAGGTGAAAGGGGATTACCAGTCCGAACTCAATCGGGTTAAGGAAGAAGCTGCCCGCGATGCAATGGCTAAATTAGCCGCTGTACTCCTCGATCTCGATGTGGCTTCGGTGGGCACCTCCTCCGCCACAGCCTCTGTGGTGGCCCCGGCTCCGATGGAGACGACGACGGCAGAGACGTCCGCTGTCGCGGCGCATGTTGATCCCGAGCCGAAGGCAGAACCAGTCGCCAAGCCCGTTGCAGCCGGCCCCGTGGAAATTGCTGCATGGATCGATACGCCATTGTGTACCTCTTGCGGGGAGTGCGTCGATTCCGAACCATCCATTTTTGCCTACAACGAAGAGAAAATGGCCATCGTCGTCAATCCACGGGGTGGAAGCTTCGCCGATTTGGTAAAATCTGCCGAACGCTGTCCGGTAAGTATCATCCACCCGGGAACACCCTGGGATAAGGAGGATCCGGATTTGGCGGAACTGCTCGAACGCGCAAAGCCTTTTGAATAACTAATAGCTCGATATCGTGATACAGGAATTTACGCTGGGGGTTGGAATATTAGTCGGCTTAGGAGTCTTTTTCGCTGCGATTATTGCCGTAGCCTATCTGAAACTTCGGGTATATGAAGACCCTCGAATCGATGAGGTGGAGGCTTTGCTGCCTCATGCCAACTGTGGTGCCTGCGGACAGCCAGGCTGTAGGGCTTTTGCAGAAGCGCTTATCCGCGAGGAGGTCAAACCATCCAAATGCAGCGTGAGTTCTGCAGAAGGGGTCGCCCGTATTGCTGCTTATCTCGGCGTGGATGCCGGAGCAGAGGAAAAGCGGGTGGCACGGCTTCTTTGTGCCGGAGGGAAAAACGAGGCGCAAAACATGGCCGACTACCGCGGTGGCTTGCATACATGCCGCGGTGAATCCGTCGTCACCGGTGGGGGTAAATCCTGTTCCTGGGGCTGCCTGGGATTGGGCGACTGTGTACAGGTATGCCAGTTCGATGCCCTTTATATGGGAGAAGACGGATTGCCCGTGGTGATCGCCGATAAATGCACGGCCTGTGGCGACTGTGTCCGCATTTGCCCAAAGGGCTTATTTGAGATTATGCCGGTGAGCCAAAAACTGGTGGTTCAGTGCAAGTCCCTTTTGGAAGGTGATCTGGCGGAATCTAAATGTTCAGTGGCTTGTACGGCTTGCGGCCGCTGTGTTGCAGATGCTGCTCCCGGAGTGATAGAGATAAAGAACAACCTGGCTGTCGTGAATTATGCACTAAATGACCTCGCAGCTGAAAATGCTATTCGCAGGTGTCCGACCGGCGCTATTACCTGGATTAATTTCCAGCAGTTTGAAGGAGTTACGGTTTCGACATTGCCCGTCGGACGGGTTGAAAAGTACGAAGGGTAAGGCGTCTTTTGGCTCAAATGAAACGCAACCGGCTACCACACCGGCTCGAAAATGAAATATGGAATTATGGAAAAATCAATAAGCAGCGCGGAGAAGGTCCAGTCTATGGTGCTCGCTGTAAAGTCTCTGGAAATAGAGGTTAGCGAAGGGTTGTCCGGCACCACGCTGCCGGATGCTGCCGCACGCAATATCTTTGGAAGGAACCACCTGGTTCGTCCGGATGGTGGATTGGCGTACGCGTTCGGCCTGGCGGTATCCGGTGTTCGTTCGGTCGCTTTCCTTTCCGGAAATGAATTATTGCAAGAGCTGCAGGTGCTGAAGCAGGCCGTGGAACACAAGGTTCCTTTAGTGGTTTACCTCACGAATGCTGCCTTTGACTCTTTGTTTGCTGTATTGAGCCAGAGCGGGGTGTTTGTGTTTAGTGCTCATTCTCCACAGGAGGCGATTGATTTGGGACTCATAGCCCATCTGGTTTCGGAGTCTGCCCTGGTTCCGGGTGTCGTCGTTCTCAGCGAACCGATGTCTATGGAAAAACCGGCGCTGCTTTCCAAGGAAAAGCTCCATACCTTTTTGGGCAACCCGGATGACGGTATGGCTCCCACTACCCCTGCTCAACAGCTCCTTTTTGGAAAATCGAGGCGCCGAATCCCCAACTGGTACAACCCGGATGTCTCCGCCTTACTGGGTGCCCGCAAAAGCGGTAAATGGCAGGAAGATGCCCGGTCCGCAGGGATTCGTTTTTTTGAAAGCCACCTGCAAGAACTGATCAACCGTGCCTTTGATGACTTTAAGGGACTGAGCGGGCGGTATTATTCCAGCGCATTGGCAGTGGGCGGAGGACGTTCTGAGAAATTCCTGCTCGCAGATTGGGAACGCGCCGCCTCGGTGCGTACTGCTTTTGACGCACAAGAAGATAAAAAGAACGGTGCCTATGTCGCCCTTCGTCAGTGGGTACCTTTTCCGACAACGGAGTTGGTTGCACTGCTTGGAAAAGGGAAGCCCGTGGTGGTAATAGAGGGGCAAAGCCATGGATACAGTCCCTTGTGGCAAGCCGTACAAACTACCTTGGATGCCGGCTCGGTTGTCTGGGCCGCTCGAGGCAGCGTTTCCCCAGGTAAGGTTCAGTTGGCGGCATTGATTCAAAACATGAGTAAAGGAGGCGCCCAGAAAAAGTCTCTGGTTTTAGGGAGTTCTTTTTCGGTGTTGCACAGCGCATCTCCCCAGCACGAGGTTTTGCTGCAATCAGTTGCCCGCGCCTATCCGGGTATTGAAACGGAAACCATTGAGGAACCGGTGACACGTAGGGAGCCAAGAGAGGTGTCTGCTCACAGAACTACTTCCTGGATATCCCGCAGGCATAAGGATGTGGGGCCTGTGTACGGTCGGCGCACCCATTTTTTTCAGCACGTCCTGCATTTCTATAATAACGGCCAAACCGAAGAAATAAAAGCAGATCCTTTTCAGGCCTTACCGCTGATTCCGGCTGCTTCTGCTGCCCTGGTTGATTTCGGTAGCGACCGAACGCAACTACCGCATTTTGATCCATCATCCTGTACCGCCTGTGGAGCTTGCCTGACGGCCTGTCCACACGCTGCATTGCCCTCTGCGGCTCTTCGTATGGAGCAAATTATGAAGGGGGGAATGGATATGGCCACTAAACGGGGGGCGCCGCTAAGCGCATTGACTCCCTTGGTGAAAAATCTGGCTTCCTTGTGCAGTGCTTCTATCGCAGCGGGTAGTAAGGCGGCTATAGCGGATTTATTGGAAGAAGGGCTGGAGACCTTGCGGGTGCAAATGCACCTCGAAGGGGAGAAGTTGGATAAAGTGCGCAGAGAGGTACATGCATTAGGAGCGTTACTCGGAGATATTCCGTTCGCGTTTAGCGAATCTTTATTTATAGCGGCTGAGCAGTCAGCGCCTGGCAGTGGGTTGGCTTTCGTGTTGGCTACGGATGCATCGGCTTGCACAGGCTGTGGGCTGTGCGCAGAAGTTTGTCCAGTTGAGGCGATGACTATGATTCCAGGCAGCAAGGATGCACTGAGCAGGGAATCGCAGGTCGCCCGGGACTGGGAACAGCTTCCGGACACAGAACTGGCTGCGGTGGCGCAGATAAGCCAATCGGGTGCCATGAGTGCATTAGCTGCCCCGATGGTAGTGCGTCAGAGCTATGCTGCGATGGTAGGGGGCGTAGATAAGCACCATACTATCGTTCACAAGCAGTCCTTGCACCAGCTCAGCGTGTTGATGAGCGCGCAACGGCAGCCTTTGATACAGCAGCACCAAAAGGTAGTTAGGGAGGTCATCGACCAGTTGTCTGGCCGCATACACCAACTGCTCAGTGATGCATTGCCGAAACGGGAGTTTTCACAGATTGAACACGCGCTGGCCGGCGCTAGCGGTGAAAAAGTACCGCTCGACTCCTTGCTGGCCCAAGTTGGTGCCGAAACGCACCTGAATAAGGTAGATACGCAGATACTGCAGCGTCAGACCCAGCTCGTACATGAGCTAAAAGATTTGGAATGGCTATTAAAAGAAGGACCGGGTGGAACGGGTAGTTCGTTTGCCTCCATGGTGCTTTCTTTGCATGAGGCAGACTGGGCCGGACAGTTTCCATTGAACCACTTTACGATTCCCGTCATCCTTACGGCGGAGCAGGTATCCCACGGAGAGCTGATAGGCTTATTACAAGGCCAGCTGCGCCATTGGCTGGATGCCATGCGCCTGGTTCGAAGAGGGAAGCTGGAAGCAGCGGGTAAATACCAGCCTCAGACCCACAACGCAGCGTTATCAGCGCTGGACTGGGAAAGTCTGGAACCGGAAGAGCGCCGATGGTTTCCTCCATTGGTCGTAGTGTTGGATGCCAGCCAGTTTGGCGGAAAGGGGTGGTCTGATTTACAGGAATTATCCTTCGTGTCCTGGCCGATTAAAATATTGGTCCTGGATCAGGTGGAATACCAGAGCCCGACGGCTCTCCGTCGTCGGATGACGAGTTTGACGGGGGTTGCCAGGGGGCATAACCTACCGGTATATCGCTGTACGCCGGCCTTGGCTAATCAGGCGGCGCAAGGAATAAACGCCTGGCTAGCAGCGGAAGGTCCAGCGTTGATGCACTGGTTTTCACCAGCCATGGCAGGAAAATCGGCATCAGAAGCAGCTCTTAGGGCTTTGCGCACCCGTGCATTCACGGTAGCCGCGGCAGAAGGTACTGGCACTTCTATTGACGGCAACCCCGCTCCTGAAAGGGAGTGGGTGGACACGGCGGTTCCCATGCCGGATGGCACCATGGTGTATGCATACACCTTCGCCGATTGGCTGGTCACCTTGCCTGCATGGGAAGGACATTTCCGACCGTGGCGAGCAGAGGAAGGTAATGCTATGGCATTGTCGGCCTACTTGCAGGCTGCCCCGGTAGGGCGAAAAGGCCGGGTGCCCGTCGTTGCCAAAGAAGCGACTTCTCCGGAAGGATTCACCTATTGGATTCCAGATTCGGTGGTGTTGACCATGGTAGAAGTAGCGGCAGCGGAGTGGGCCGAATGGCAAGCCATGGCAGGAGAACGGCAGGCCGGAATTTCGGCTTCGTCGGAAGCACTGGAAACGGCATTAAAAGAAAAACATGCAGCAGACCTTGCGAACCTTCGCAGGGAGTTTGACAACCAGTTGGCACAAGAACAGACGAAGTGGCTGGGTAAGGTCAAGGACCAGATCCGCGACAAGCTGTTGGCGCTTTCAACTATGAAACAGTGAGTATGTTGTTCAAAAGCAACCACGGACTAACGGAGCCGCTGATGACGTTTCGGCACGGGGTGCATCCGGAAGAATATAAAGAGCTATCGGACGAGTGTGCCATCGAGCGGATGCCCTTTGTCGAGACTTATACGCTGCCCTTGTCGCAGCACTTGGGTGCGCCTTCGAAAGCGATTGTACGGAAAGGCCAGGAGGTTCGAAGGGGCCAGTTAATTGCCGAACCGGGAGGGTTTCTTTCCGTTGGGCTACATAGCCCGGTGGATGGCACCGTAATGAGTATCGGATTGGTAGATCAGCCCAACGGTCAGATGGGGCAGGGGATTCGTATAAAAACAGATCCCTATTCCTCGCAGGAGTTGCAGGTTCCTATACCCATAGCCCCGGAGAGTATTTCCTTGGCCGATTTTTTACAGGCGGTTCAATGGTCCGGTATGGTTGGAATGGGCGGTGCTGCATTCCCCGCGCACGTCAAGTTTGCGATTCCGAAAGACAAAACCTGCCGATACCTCATTTTGAACGGCAGTGAATGTGAGCCATTTCTCACCTGTGATCATCGGGTGATGCTGGAGTATGCGGAAGCCTTAATAGATGGAACAGCTATTTTACAGCATTTCATCCAGGCCGAGCGGGTGATTATTGGTATAGAAGCGAACAAAGCCAACGCGGTACACGCCCTGCGCCTGGCTGCCGCTGCCCGTAATTTTGTGGTTGAGGTGATTCCCTTACAGGTCAAGTATCCGCAAGGGGCCGAAAAAATGCTGATTACCGCTATTTTAGGAGAGGAGGTGCCTTCTGGCAAGCTACCGCTGGATGCGGGGGCGCTGGTTACAAACGTCGGCACAATCACGGCCTTGTCCTGGTATTTCCGAAAGGGTATGCCATTGATAGAACGGGTGGTGACGGTTACCGGAACGGCAGTTGGCCGTCCGGCCAATGTGCTGGTACCTATTGGAACTCCTATGCGGGAAGTGGTGGAGTATTGTGGTGGACTGACGAGCGACACGGTGCGTATCTTGTTGGGAGGACCCATGATGGGGGTGCCTCAGAAGACGCTGGATGTGCCGGTGATGAAAGGTACCTCGGGCATCGTGCTGCTTACCGACCACGAAGTGCAGGACGCAGACACGCTGAGTTGTATTCGTTGTGGGCGTTGTGTGGAAGCGTGTCCATTGTATCTAAACCCAGCCCGGATGGGCGCGATGGCTCGCAAGGGCTTATGGGAGGAGATGGAAGCGCTGAATGTCATGGATTGCTTCGAATGTGCATCCTGTTCGTATGTGTGTCCGTCTAATATCCCCCTGGTGCAGAGCTTCCGGGTAGGAAAAAGCATTATCCGGGAACGCAAAGCCCGGGAGGCCAAAAAATAAAAAACAAAAGCTGTGCTGATGAGCGATATATTATCCATTTCGACCTCGCCGTTTCTACATAGTCCGTCCACTACCTCGAAGATTATGTGGGAGGTAGTTTTCACGTTGATTCCAGTGTTGGGTATTGCCTTTTATTATTTTGGCTTAAGTGCGATACTGGTTACGCTGGCAGCTACGCTGGGGTGCCTACTGACAGAGTGGTTGTTTGACCCGCGCCATGAGCGGGCGCTCAAAGACGGCAGTGCGGTATTGACGGGCATTTTATTAGCCTTCTGTCTGCCGCCGGGATTTCCGCTATGGATGGCATTTCTGGGAGGGGTAGTCTCTATTGGTATTGGTAAGGTGATTTGGGGTGGATTGGGTCAGAATATCTTCAACCCGGCTTTGGTAGGTCGCGCCTTTCTACAGTCGGCATTTCCGGCGGCTATCACTACCTGGGAAAACCCGGATGGCAGGTTTTTCTCTGTCCGTGGTACCAATCTGGCGCTTCCGTTTTGGAAAGGCGAGGCGGTGGATGCGGTGGCAACAGCTACTCCGCTTGCGAAGATGAAGTTTGACCACGCAGCCACGCCGATCTGGGATATGCTCATTGGGCACACCGGGGGATCATTGGGCGAGACGAGTGCCTTGTTGCTCTTGTTGGCGGGTGTTTACCTTATATTCCGTAAAATTGTAAACTGGCGAATACCGGTATCTATCCTTCTGGCGGTGGTGTTACCCGCTGCGTTGTTTTATTGGATAGACCCTTCCAAATACCCTTCACCTCAGTTCATGCTCCTTTCCGGTGGCTTGTTATTGGGGGCCGTATATATGGCTACGGATATGGCTACTTCTCCGATGACCTCCAAAGGGTTGTGGATCTACGGAATAGGCATAGGCATACTGGTAGTACTTATTCGCCTTTGGGGGGGATTGCCGGAAGGGGTTATGTATGCTATCCTGTTGATGAATGCGGCGACTCCGCTGATTGATCGGGCGACGCAAAACCGGGTGTACGGCCATTGAGGCAATCGAAATTGTTTTATGAACAGAAAATAAAAGCTGCTTATGGCAACGGAGGAACATACACAGGATACGGTTGTAGAAAAAGAGCCTGGGCCACTTCGGCTGATTGTTACCTTAGGGGTGGCAGGATTAGTATCCGGCCTTTGCCTCGTAGGAGCCTATATATACACCGATCCGCTGATAAAGGCGGCGAAGGCACGGGCTTTAGAGGCGGCGATTTATGAAGTCTTACCAGGCTGTACCAAGTTTGATGTGTACGAGCTGAAAGGAGACCACCTGGAGAAAGCGCGCGCGGGTGCGGGCACAGAGCTGCGTGTTTTTCTGGGATACGATAAAGGCGGTGCAGAAATCGGATACGCTATACAGTCTCAGGTTGCTGGGTTTCAGGATGTGGTAGCTGGGATATTTGGCTACGTCCCATCCAGCAAGACAATCATCGGATTTAAAGTGCTCGAGAGCAAAGAAACGCCGGGTCTGGGCGATAAAATTATCAAGGATGCACGCTTCCTGGAAAACTTCAAACAGCTGGCGGTAGAGCCGGAAATCGTGTTGGTGAAGCATGGGGAAAAACAGCAGCCCAATGAAGTAGATGCAATTACCGGCGCCACCATTTCATCGAGGGCAGTCGTGAGTTTGCTCAATACAGGTATGAAGGACTGGAAAGAGATTTTAGACAAAAAGTAATCGGGATCATGTCAGAACAGCAACAAGCTTCGAATATCACCATTTTTCTCAATGGGCTTTGGAAGGAAAACCCCATTTTCGTAATGGTACTGGGCATGTGCCCGACCATGGCCGTGACGAATACCGCGATCAACAGCTTGGCAATGGGGGTATCCACCCTGCTCGTCTTATTGGGTTCGAGTACGCTGGTATCTTTGTTTCGCAATGCGATACCTTCTCAGGTTCGAATCACGACCTACATTGTTATTATTGCGACGTTTGTGACCGTCATCGACTTTTTTCTGGCTGCATTGGCGCCGGCGGTGCATAAGGAGCTGGGTGCATTCATTCCGCTTATTGTAGTCAACTGCCTGATTCTGGGTCGTGCAGAAGCGTTTGCTGCAAAAAATACGCCTGGAAAGTCCTTCATCGATGCGCTGGGAATGGGGCTTGGGTTTACGTTTGCATTGCTTAGTATCGGGGTCATTCGCGAGATATTGGGAAGTGGTTCATTATTTACCATACCCTTATTTGGGGAAGGTTTTGAACCCTGGGTCATTATGGTGCTGCCTCCGGGCGGGTTTTTCACCTTGGCCTTTCTACTTCTTGGGTTTAAATTATTCAAGTCTGCCTGAAGCAGGCTTTTCCCCGGCTCATCCTTTTAATCAATTACCATGGAACTCTTCTGGATATTTTTTACTACCCTTTTGGTAAATAATTTCACTCTTTCCTATTTCCTCGGTCTATGTCCGTTTCTGGGCGTGACCAGCAAATTTGATACGGCGTTCCGCTTGGGAATGGCCAACATCTTTGTCATGCTTATTACCTCGATTATGGCGTGGGTGCTGAATACGTTTATTCTCACGTATGTGCCGTATCTTCGGCTAATCAGCTTTATCATTGTAATTGCCAGTACGGTTCAGTTGGTAGAAATGATTATTAAAAAGGCGAGTCCGGCGTTGTTTAAGGCATTGGGGGTATTCCTGCCCTTGATTACAACCAACTGCGCCATTCTTGGCCTGGCCTTATTTCAGACGAGCAAAGAATACGACTTGCTGGAGGGTATCGTGTATGCCTTGGGCGGTGGTGGTGGAGTAACCCTTGCGCTGGTGCTGATGGCGGGTATTCGCGAGGAAACCAAAATCATGGATGTCCCCAAGAAGTTAGAGGGGACTATTTTTAACCTCATCGTGGCAGGTATTCTGTCGATGGCTTTTATGGGATTTGCCGGTTTGTTTAGTGCACACTAATCTAAAAACTATGACGCATCTAATAGCTATTTTGGGTTTGGCCGCTTTGAGTGCTGGCTGGATTGCGCTGCAATACCTCGCTCGTACGGTAGGTACCAAAAATCATTTTGAGGACCAGCACGGCAGTTGCGGCCAGTGTTCTTGTGGGGGCAGCGGAACCTGCGAGCGCAAATAATTAACCTTGGGATAATAAAAAAGCTCCATTTTTGCGCTTGGTTGCAATGACACGGCTACCGATGGATTTCCTTTTTCCATTGGGTTGGCTTCAAGCTGCGGCCGTGCTCTTTTTACCTAAAAAATGGAAGCTATGTCCGCGCGTCAGCTCGTTTTTCTCGCCTGCTTTTCGGGTATGTTGTTGTTTGGAATGTCGGTCATTACCCTAGGGTCGATGGCTCAGGCACTTCAGCAAAAATTTATGCTGGATGCAGTCGCATCCGGCACGCTTTTTTCCATTCTTCCCATGGGGATACTTTCCGGTGCGTTATTATTTGGACCGGTGAGTGATCGGTATGGCTTTCGGTGGTTATTGGCTGGGGCAGCGCTGGCGATGGGGCTGGGGTTTGAAGGTATTGCGTGGTCTGACCAACGCAGCCTGTTGTACCTTAGCGTCTATCTATTTGGGTTCGGTGGGGGAATTTTAAATGGGGCCACGAGTGCGGTCGTCAACGATATCAGCACCGAACACAAGGGAGCTAACCTGAGTATCCTCGGGGTGTTTTTTGGCGTTGGAGCGGTGGGTATGCCGCTTTTGCTTGGACTGCTTGGCTCCTTTCTGGGGGAATTTCAAATTTTGGCAGGGGTGGGATTTTTGGTTTTGCTGGCGGGTGCCTGGTATTTAACCGTGCCTTTCCCAGGGGGTAAAACGGCGGGAATGCCTTTGTCGCTGGAGGTTTCCTCGCTGATACATCCGCTGATGTTTTTTGTGGCTTTCTTCCTCTTTTTTCAAAGTGGTCTGGAGGGCTTAATCAACAACTGGAGTACGACGTACCTGACGGAGCAACAGGGTATCGCGAATAAGGATGCCTTATTTGGGTTGTCCATTCACATGTCGGGTATGATTGTAATGCGTTTGCTTACAGGCAGCATATTCCGGCATTTCTCAAAGGTACTGCTGATGTGGGCTGGGCTGGCTATGGTGCTGGTTGGCATCTGGGTATTCCAGGTTTCTGCGGATAAGTGGTTGGTTTGGACTGGTCTTTTCCTGGCCGGATCCGGGTTGGCGCTTGGTTTTCCGGTGTTGCTTGGCTTTTTGGGGGAGCAGTTTGCGCGGATTTCAGGGACAGCGTTTAGCCTTGCCTTTTCTGTGGCGTTGGTTGGAAATTTATTATTCAATTACGGGATGGGCTTGCTGATTGATTGGTATGGATTGTCCGCTTATCGGGCAGCCAGTGCGGTCGCTGCTGTACTGATGGTGTTGTTGTTTGTAGGGGTATCGGCGTCGGTTCGGAAGATAGGCCGCTGAGGAGTCGGGGTGGATGTGATGAGGTGGCCGGATGAGGGATAACAGAAGCACGTAAACAAAATGGGGTATCCGGTCGTTTTGTTGCGGTGTCCTGTTACCTTTGCGCTTCAACCTGTCTGGATGAAAAATGTCGATGAATTATTAGACCTGCTCAACCTGGAATCCTTGGAAGAGAACCTCTTCCGGGGAAATAGTGTGACAGTTGGGAGCAAAATTGTATTTGGAGGCCAGGTGATGGCCCAAGCTTTGGTGGCTGCTATGCGCACGGTTCCGGAAGACCGGGTACTTCACTCGTTGCACGGTTATTTCGTGCTGGCGGGTGATTTGGAGCGACCTATTGTATTTCAGGTGGAGCCTATCCGCGACGGAGGCAGCTTTACTACCCGGCGGGTGCGCGCGATACAGAAAGGCGAGGTTATTTTTGTTATGTCTGCCTCTTTTCAAAAGTTACAGGATGGGTTCGATCACCAGATTCCAATGCCTACGGTGAGCAAGCCACAAGATTTGGTAAGCTGGCAGGAGCTGGCTACCCAGTTTGGCGGCTTCATTCCGGAGGGGTTGAAGCGTTTTCTCAATATGGAGCGACCTATTGAGTTCCGGCCGGTCGAATTGATTAATCCGGCTATTCCGGTCAAACAAGAGCCTTTCCGGCATGTCTGGATGCGGAGTAAAGGGGCGATGCCCGATGATTTTCGTCTCCATCAGTCGGTACTAGCCTACGCTTCGGATTACAATTTGCTGACGACGGCTCTGCAGCCGCACGCAGAAGAGGCGAGCTATGAGTCGGTACAAATTGCGAGCCTGGATCATGCTATGTGGTTTCACCGGGATTTCAGGATGGACCAATGGTTGTTGTACGCTATTGATAGTCCGAGTGCTTCGCATGCCCGTGGGTTTACGCGCGGTAGTATTTTTACGGAGGAGGGCAAGCTAGTCGCTTCGGTCGTTCAGGAAGGCTTACTGCGGGTTAGAAATATGTAATTTCCCTATAATCCAATGACTTATGAGTCTTTTAAATCATTTGCGTCAGTCCGAGGAGATACACCCTGACTGGCAGGTACTCAGCGATTTGCCGGGCTTGTCGGATGCATTGGCTTTGTCGTTTGAGCGGCCGGTGGCTCTATTTAAGCACAGTACCCGCTGTGGTATCAGTGCGCACGCAAAATATCGGCTCGAAAATGACTGGTCATTTACCGCAGATGAGCTCGTATTTTTTTACCTCGATTTAATAACTTTCCGTCCAGTGAGCAACCACATTGCCGAAACGCTGGGCGTCGTGCATCAATCCCCTCAGGTCATTCTGCTGAAAGATGGAAAAGCGGTGTACGATGCGTCGCACCACCGTATTCAGGTCGCTGGTTTGCGGGAGGCGATGGAGGCTACCCGTTAGTACAATACCCTGAACTTGATGGTGTGTTGGATTCCTTTGAGGTCTTTCAGTACTTTTTTGCTGTATTTTTTGTCGATATCCGTAATGGAGTAGCCAATCTGGCTGTTGGTTTTGAGGTATTGACCGAGGATATTAATCTTGTGATGTGCGAGCACCTGATTGATTTGGGCTAAAATGCCTGCGCGGTTCTCGTGGATGTGGATAAGGCGATGGGCGTTGTGTAGTACCGGAAGCTGAAGCTGAGGAAAATTGAGGCTTCCTTGGGTACTGCCGGAGTTGATATAATCGATAATTTGGTTGGGGACAAAGCTAGCTGCTCGCTGACGAGCCTCTAGGGTGTTGCCGCCGAGCTGTGGGGTAATCAGCACTTGGGGCAGGGCGCGCAGCAGTTCAATGGCCTGCTGCTCCTTTGGATGCGGTGTTGCAGGAAGCACGTCCAATGCGGCCCCTGCCAGCTTGCCGGTTTGGAGGGCCTGTGCCATTGCATGCAGATCGACGGCATCGCCGTTGGCAAAATTTAGAAATAGGGCATGTGCCTGCATGCGCCGTATGGCAGCTGCGTTGATGAGGTGCTTGTTTTCAGGTCGTTGGTCCACGTGCAGGGAAATGACGTCTGACTCCCGGAGCAACTGAGGCAGGTTGGCTATAAAGGTGGCATTGCCGAGTGCCGGCTTTTCCATTAAATCGAAATAGCGCACCCGCATACCCAGGGCTTCGGCCAGGATGGATAGTTGCTGGCCGGAATTTCCATATCCGATGATGCCCAGTGTTTTGCCTCGCAGTTCGACGCCGGGGATGCGCGCTGCCGGAGCTACGATATTCCATTCCCAGCTTCGGCGGAGTAGCCAGATGATTTGACCGAGCGCCATTTCTGCGAGGGAGCGGGCGTGGGTGTAGGGGGCATCAAAAAGGGCGATGCCATTTTTGGCAGCCTGTGCTAAATTGGGAATGCCTGTTCCTGCTCCAAAAACACCGATAGCCATGAGTCGGGTACCTCCGTTAAACCACTGGGGGTCGAGGTAGGTGCCGGGATGAATCCCGAGGAGGGATACGTCGTCTTTTCTGGCTTCCCAGGCTGCTTTTGTCAGTGGTCCGGCTAATTGTTCTACCTGGTAGCCTTCGGTCCGAAGGTGCTCGCTGGCTTCCAGTGGTAGTCCTCCTTCCAGCAAGACAGAAATCCGGCTTTTGGGATACGACAAAGCGCGGGGCATGCGATTGACAAACAAGAACTCGTCGAAGCTGGGCGTGAGGTGGTGGCTTTTATCCGATAGGCTGTCGCGGAGCAGTACGTTTTCTGTGAACGCAAAAAATTTGTGGGCGATGCCTGCTTCCACCATTTCGTAGTCGGTGTACCCGTCGCCAATCACCAGAATCTCGCCGTCGAGCTGGAGTTGCTGGAGTACTTTTGGTTTTCCTTTGCTAAACGCTAGCGGATTTTCCAGATCAAACCCAGTCACCCAGCCCTGTTCGTCGTAGGTGAAGGTATTGGCGAGCACGTGGTCGGCGTCGATGCCGAACGGAGCAACTACAGGTACAATAAAGTCTTTGAACCCACTGGAAATGATGTAAATCTGTTGGCGGTGCTCTTGAAAAAAGTCTTTATTTCTCGAAAAGGAGATGGAAATTTTTTTGCGCAAGCGCTTGACGAGCCGGTCGATGTCGTCGCGGTGAAAGGTCAGTAGGTTCATTCGTTGTACCAGCGACTCGTGGAAAGAAAGGGTTCCTTCCATTCCCCGATTGGTGATTTCCTTGATTTGATCCAGGATGCTGGCTTTTTCCTTCTGGTCTTTCAGTACAATTTCACCTAGCTCTTCCATCGCTTCTACCTGCATGAAGGTAGAGTCGAAGTCGATCACAATATAAATCATGGTTTGTGTGGACTTGTCGGGTGGTATAATAAACGGTTATTTACTTGTCTGCAATTAGGGAGTAGGTGTATGGGTGGCCTGGTGTTGCCTTCCCTGTAATAGCCTATAAATGAGTACCATGCTGATAAGTAGCATAATGGTAGCGGCCCAAAAGGGTGCCCCGGGGGCATTCACGGGAGCATCGGCAGAGGTGAAATAGGCAAACAGGTTGGTCATAATTAGAGGCCCTACGATGGAGGTCAGGCTCATCAGGCTCGTAAGGGCTCCACGCAGCTCTCCTTGTTCGTTCATGGGGACTTCATTGGACATGATTCCTTGCAGCGAAGGCATAGCTAAACCACCCAAGGAAGCTACTATGGTAATCGCAAAGAGCATCCAGCCTTTGGTGGCGACTGCATATAGGGCCATTCCCAGCGCATAGAGCGATAGGCCCAGGTAAATGGAGCGATTGGCTCCCAGCCGGGGAATGAGAGTTCGGCTTAATCCCCCTTGCACAATGGCAGCCATAACCCCTACGAAGCCGAGGCTCATTCCGACCATTTTTTCACCCCAGCCAAACTTTTCCATGGTGTAGTAGGTCCAGATACTCTGGGTTGCAAAATTCGCCAGAACGATGAGAATAAAAGGTACCAGCAAACCCAGTATGATGGGGTAGCGGCGGAGTTGAAAGAGCGAGCCCAGTGGGTTGGAGCGTTTCCAGTCAAATTTTCTGCGGTTTTCTTCCTGCAAGGATTCGGGTAGGATGAAATATCCGTAAAGCCAGTTGAGCAATGCCAACCCGGCCGAAGCAAAAAAAGGCACTCTGGGGCCAAACGTACCCAGAAATCCACCCAGTACCGGGCCTAAAATAAAACCCAGCCCAAACGCAGCCCCAATGAGCCCAAAGTTCTGCGCACGTTTCTCCGGCGGACTCACATCCGCTATGTACGCCCCGGCGGTAGTAAAGCTGGCACCTGTTATACCGGAAATGGTACGGCCAATAAATAGCCAAAACAGGTTGGGGGCAATACCGAGCACGATATAATCAATCCCGAATCCGAATAGGGAGGCGAGCAGTACCGGCCGCCGCCCAAAATGATCGCTCAGTCCACCCAACACGGGGGAAAATATAAACTGCATAAAGGCATATACAAAAACGAGCCAACCGCCAATCTTGGCCGCTCCGCTCAGGTCGGTAGCTGCCAGACTCATAATGAGCTTGGGCATTACCGGAATGATGATGCCCAGTCCTACCACGTCGATCAGCATGGTGATAAAAATGAAAGTCAGCGTGCTGTTGCGTTGTTCTGCCATGAATGCAATTTTGAGGAAACGTCTTAAAGACGGCGCAAGTTAAGCCTATTCAGGGATTTGAAAAAAGATATTCGCAGTGGGTGTAGGGCGCAAGCAACCTTTGAGTAGAATGATTGTCCTCTAATAAAAAACCAAGTATATGAAAACGTACCTAGTATTTGCCATGCTGCTCCTTGGAACTACCTTATCTGCTCAGGGATGGGGATGGGGCATTAAAGGAGAAGGACCGGTAGTTCGTAAAAAAATCAAACTGGAATCGCTCGACGGCATTCAGTTGTCGATTAGCTGCAATGTATATCTATCGCAGGGGGAGCATCAGTCCATCGAAGTGGAGGGGCAGGAAAATATCATCGAGAACCTTTCCCACAAGGTGGAGAGTGGAAAATGGACGATTCGCTTCAAGGAAAATGTCCGGGGGTTTGAGAAATTGAATATCTATATTACGATGCCGCATTTAAAGCATATTGGCGTGTCGGGTTCGGGGGATGTGATTGGAAAAACCCGCTTCAGCATCGATGATTTGCGGGTGGCCGTCAGTGGGTCAGGGGATATTCGCCTGGAGTTGACGGGCACGGAAGTGCAGGCAGCTATCAGTGGATCGGGGGACATCGCTTTATCTGGAAAATGTAACCAACTGGAAATCAGCATGTCGGGTTCCGGGGATGTAACTGCCGAAAATTTAATGGCGCGGGATGTGAAGGTAGCTATTTCCGGTTCCGGCGATGTAGCGGTGCACGCAACAGAAAATCTACAGGCGACAATTTCCGGGTCAGGAGAGATCACCTACAGCGGGAATCCAAGCGTGAAATCGAGGATTTCGGGTTCGGGGGACGTCACCCGGAAGCATGAATAAAAGCGCGTGTCGGGCGATTACCAATCAGAGAAGGCGGCGTTGAAAATATCCTCCATGAGCTGTTTGGTAATCGTCTGGATGGCATCGGCCTCAATAGACGAAAAATCGCGGTCGGAGGAAAAATCGTAAAAGAAGGTAAAGTTTCGTTTCCAGATTTGCTTGTCGCTGAGATTATTATAGTACTCTACGGCGAGGTTGATGGTCAGTCGGTTGATCGCGGTGACTTCACCGGTGCGGGGTGCTTCGGCGGATATACGAAAATCAACGAGGGTGCCTCGGAATTCGATATCTGGTTTGGTATCGTCGTACACCAGGCGGGACTCAGTACGTATCTTTTCTCGTAGGGCGTCCTCCATGCTTTTGGCCAGCGATGGGGTGGCATTTTCCGCATTGCTATTGAAGGAGGCCACGTAGTAGGACTTGATAGACGGGTCTAGGCTGACTCCCCGAAAGGAGTAGCAGCTGTACAGCCCGCTAAGGAGCAGAAGGAGGAGGGTAAAAAGGGGAGTCGGTCGAACGGATACCATAGATTCGGGTGCTTAGAGGTTGTATTGTTTGATTTTCCGGTACAGGGTGCGTTCGGAGATTCCAAGTTCCTGGGCAGCTTCTTTTCTGCGGCCATTGAATTTGCGTAGGGCGCGTTGAATCAGGGATTTCTCCTGGTCCTCGAGCCGAAGGCTATCGTCCAGCACTTCCACTTTGCTGTGTCTGAGTGAATCAGACTCGGTGCTGCCGGTGAGGATAACGGGTCGGAAGGGCATGGCGCTACCGGTTGAGATCGATGGCTCATCTTCGGGTTCGTCAGGTTCTTGATCCAGTGTTTCCAGCGGAAAATGCGCGGGGGTTAGGGCGCTAAAGGGGGTGCCTGCAGCAGCGGGCAAGATGGGTTCCAGGGATTTAAGGGTTCTGGAATCAGGCATGCGCAGGTCGTTGCTTCGGATTAGTCCGAGTACCAGTTTTTTGAGGTCGTTGAGGTCTGCTTTCATGTCGAATAGCAGCTTATAGAGAATTTCCCGTTCCTGCATCGGGGTCTCTTCATGGGGTTTGGGTAAAAGGGAAACGGGCTGGCTGCGCAAATTGGGAAGAAACTCCAGCAATGTTTCTCCGCTGAGGTGCCGGTCTTCAGAGAGGATAGACACTTTTTCAGCAATATTCTTGAGCTCGCGGATATTTCCTGGCCACGAATACGTTTCCAGCATTCTTCGAGCCTGGTCGTCCAGCTGGATAGGCCTTATCTGATAGCGTTCGGAGAAATCGATGCAAAACTTGCGGAACAGCATATAGATATCCTCCTTGCGTTCGCGCAGGGAAGGTACCTTAATGGACACCGTATTCAGTCGGTAGTAGAGGTCTTCGCGAAATTTTCCTTTTTTGATATAATCCTCCAGGTTGACATTGGTGGCAGCGATGATACGCACATCGGTGCGGAGAACCTTGGAGGAGCCAACCCGAATAAATTCGCCGCTTTCGAGCACGCGGAGCAGATAGGCTTGGGTGTCGAGGGGCATTTCTCCAATTTCATCGAGAAAAAGGGTGCCGCCGTCGTAGGTTTCAAAATAGCCTTTGCGTTCGTTGGTTGCCCCGGTGAAGGCACCTTTCTCGTGTCCAAATAGTTCGGAGTTGATGGTACCTTCCGGTATGGCGCCGCAGTTAATAGCAATTGACTTCTCGTGTTTGCGAGGGCTGAGGGCGTGGATAATTTTGGAAAAGACTTCTTTGCCAACCCCGCTCTCGCCGGTAATGAGTACGCTCAGGTCGGTGGACGATACGCGTACGGCGGTGCTTAGGGCGCGGTCGAGTAATTCCGATTGTCCAACGATGCCGAAGCGTTGTTTGATGCTTTGCAGGTTCTCCATGGGGGGATATGCTATCAGGAAACCAGGTCGCCCAGCAGGGTGGCGCTGGTTGCTTCCCGAATGAGTACTTGTACGTAATCACCAGGCTTGAGGCCTGGTTTTTTGGGAAAAACCACCATTTTGTTTTGGCTGTTTCGCCCGCAGAAATCCTGATTGGACCGTTTGGAATCACCTTCTATCAGCACTTCGAATACATGGCCGATATCGCGTTTATTGTGATAGAAAGAGACCTGCGTCTGTAGGCGGATAATTTCCTGCAAACGGCGTTTTTTTACCTCCTCGGGAATATCGTCCTTGAGTTTACGGGCTGCGGTAGTGCCCGGACGCTCGGAATACGCAAACATATAGGACATGGAATAGTCGGCATATTGAATCATGGATAGCGTATCCTGGTGTTCTTCTTCCGTTTCGGAACAGAAGCCAGCAATGATATCGGAAGAAACTGCACAGTGGGGGATGATTCGGCGGATCGCTTCCATGCGCCCGATATACCACTCGCGGTCGTAGGTTCGGTTCATGAGTTCAAGTACGCGGCTATTACCCGATTGAACGGGCAGGTGGATGTACTTGCAGATGTTGTCGTAGGCGGCCATCACGTGCAGTACCTCGTCGGTCATATCTTTCGGATGAGAGGTAGAAAACCGCACCCGGAGCAGGGGGTTGATTTGTGCTACCAGTTCGAGGAGACGGGCAAAAGATACCCGTTCTCCGGATTCCGGGTTTTCCCATTTGTAGGAATCCACGTTTTGGCCCAGCAAGGTGACCTCGCGAAAGCCCTGTTGGAACAGGTTGGCAGCTTCGGCGACAATGCTGAAGGCATCGCGGCTGCGCTCCCGGCCACGGGTAAACGGCACGACACAGAAAGAACACATATTGTCACAGCCCCGCATGATGGAGATAAATGCGCTGATACCGTTGGAACCGAGGCGGAGTGGGTTGATATCAGCGTAGGTCTCTTCGCGGGAAAGGAATACGTTGATTCCTTTTTCGCCGTCTTCGACATCGGCCAGCAGGGTGGGCAAATCGCGGTATGCATCGGGCCCCACCACGAGGTCAACAATTTTTTCTTCTTCCAGAAACTTTGATTTCAGGCGTTCGGCCATACAGCCTAACACCCCAACCATCATACCCGGACGCGTCTTTTTCACCTGGTTGAAGGCGCTGAGGCGTTTGCGCACCGTTTCCTCGGCTTTTTCGCGGATAGAGCAGGTATTTATCAGCGCGAGGTCTGCAGATTCCAGGTCGCGGGTGGGGTGGTAGTTGATTTCAGAAAGAATGGAGGCTACAATTTCGCTGTCGGAAAAGTTCATCTGACAGCCGTAGCTTTCTATGTAGAATGTTTTTCCTTGGCCTGCGGGGGCATCCGTGCGAGCTAGTGTTTCGGCCATCGCAGTGGCGGGCGTTTCTTCTGAATGATAAAGGGATTGCTGCATGCGCTTTTCATTTAATCCAGTGATTCAACGGCTGAATTTGCGCACAAAGGTACATATTTGGCCTGAAAAAATGTCAGGTTGAGGGGGTGTTTTATGTCGGTGGATTGGTTCAAACGCCATTCGAGGGGGTATTGGAAGTAGATTCCTATATGCTACCCGCCTAGGTAAGACGTAGGGATGCCCAAAGCCCAGGAAGGGGTGGGCGGTCGCCGAACCCCACATCGGAAGTCGAGGGTAATGGCGTTTGCACGAAAACCGAAGGATGGACCTATTCCAAAAACGGATACCAGCCTTTATGTTTTAAGCATGTCCGGCTGGGGTTAAACCAGTAAAGCATAGGCGGTGCATGCAAATGGTATGGCAAATTTTTAATCTTTTTAAGGCGGTCAAAAATAGTCACTTAATTTTTTTTCTTAATAACATAAAAGTTTCGGGGCATTGTTGTATCCTTGAGCTTTCAAAGCGATGTATCTCTGTCACCTGTCTGTGTTCAATCGAATACAGGCTAAGCCTCTTTGCAGAAGTGGCCATGGTCAAAAAACCGATTTTAGGTGCGGGGATATGCGGGCTTGCCCGTCAAAGGCGCGGAAATGAGGAATTAAAAAACTCATTTCGGTGGATATCAGTTTCTTATGATAACCACCTTTGCCCTTCACTACGAGAAACAAGCAAATACAAACTTACGACCCGCCACTTCGCAAAGGCTTTTTCTTTTCCCTTTTTCCATCTAACGGTGTATAGCCGCATCTCGGACGGCTTGTGCCGCTGCAACGGCTGGTTTTGTTCGTCGAGGCATCCGCATGGAACGGCCTGGAGCGCAAAAACGGTTGGATCCTATCCCTATTTTGCTTTATTAATCGGACAGGGAACTTGTCGGGAGAGAATGGCGTTTGTGTACAGGTGGCCTAAAAGAATACCACCTATCGCCTTCGAGGGTGGCTAGGTATCCTTCCGGTGGACACACACCCATATAAAACTTAAACCATTATTTATGATAATCAGAGACCTGATTAAGCAAGATTTCGGCAAAGATCTGCCGATTTCAGGAGGGGATGGAAATTCCATTGATACCCCCATCGTTATTCATCGCAAGGCAGGAAATAAGTACGTAGCGATGGAGTATTTTATCCTACAGTGTCTTGGGGAAGTTCGACAAATAGAATGGAAGCTGGTACAGCAAGCGCTGATGGAACACCATGGCAGGCAAATCGATCAGATGAAAATCGAAACCATACAAACTACCGAGCACGAAGTCATCACGAAAATTGAAAACTATTACTTCGATATAACGGAGTGCATCGATCAGGATGATTGAGCGGAGGTGAGTGTCCGGCCAGGTACCGTATAATCGGCAGCACCATTGGAAACCCAGCAGCTCGGTTGCTGATTTTTCGCCCGCTGAACCCTTGTGCTGCCTGTACCTATCGATTGGGTGCTCCTCTTTTTATCCACTTCACCTAGTAGCGAAGCAAAAAAGCACCGCATTCTTTTCAGATTGCGGTGCTTTTTTATTTTGCCGCTGTATGTTTTCGAGTAGATGCAGGAAAACGCACAGGGCAAGGCGTATAATGAAAAGCGGCGAGGGATTACATGCCTGGCATTTCCTGCTCGCTGCGAATCTGTTCGCGGTAAACTGCCTTGAGAATTTGGCTTCTGCGTTGAACAGAGGGCTTTACGAATTCTTTGCGCTTACGCAGTTCTTTGATGATACCTGCATTTTGAAATTTGCGCTTGTAACGCTTCAGCGCTTTGTCGATGCTTTCGCCGTCTTTTACTTCAATGATCAGCATTTGATGACTGTTCCTTTAGAAATTAAACATTAGTTAATCAATCGCGTGCAAATGTAGAAAAAACATTGCAAACGAAAGAATTTTTTTACTAATAATCTTCACCCATATCGTCATCATCGTCATCGCCTTCGTCCATGCGGGTAGAGCTGCTGCTTCCCTGGTCTTCCATGAGGTCGTCGATATCGGATGCGGAGCCGTAGAGCAGTTCTTGTTCTTCCTCGTAGAAGAGGTCTTGGGAAACATTCAGGTCCTCATCCACCTCTTCAAAGTCATCGAGATCGACCTGTTGTTTTTTCTTGGTACCAGATTTGCGTATAACGGTGGATATGATGCGTTTCTGCGGCGGTGTTTTTTCCTTTTCTACCGGCTTGGGGCGTTCTTCCAATCCGAAATCGGACTTTTCTTTCTTCTCCACTGGCGGGGTAGCTTGCTCAGCGACTTTTGCTGCCAGGCTTTTGGTCGTTGTCGGAACGGCGAGCAGGCGCCGTTTGTCAATCAGTTGGCCTGAAATAGTACAAATACCGTATGTTTTGTTCTTAATCCGCACCAGGGCGTTATCCAGGTCTTGGATGTGCATACGCTGTCGGATCGCCATGTTGTTGAGCATCTCGACATCGTTATTAATGCTGCTGTCATCTACCCAGTCACCGCCATGCTCGTCGCTGGTATTCTCGGTAATTTCCAAAATTTGCTCCTGAAGCTCAGCGAGGTGCTTTTGCGCCCGGTCGAGTTTGGTCTCGATGAGCACCCTGAACTCCTCCAATTCGGCGTCTGAATATCGGACTACTTCGTTGTGTTCCATTACAGGCTCTATTCGGTTGTTAAAATAATGCGCAAAGATAAGTACTTGCGATATACTGTGGCAGAAATTTTTTCGGCATCCCCGGGGAGCGGTTTTGCTTCCCGGGGATGTCCCGGTATTAATTCTTCTTCAGGTTCTCTTTCTTTGCTTTTTCGATAGACTGCACGAGCTCGTCCCGGATTTCGGCTTCTTTTACGGTGGCCTTTACGTAATCGGTCGCCTGGCTAAAGTATTCTTCCATGCCGAGTGCAACGCCCTGTATCAGGTGGTTGTTGAGCATCTCGATGAGCTTTTGGAAAGAATAGGAGCTATATTCACCCTGGAAGTGGTCGAAATGAGTGGAGAAATAACGCCCAAGTTCAGAATCCAGGTTGAACTCCAATTGGTACAGCAGCGCATAATACTCGAAATTGCCGGCAATCTTTTCAGGGGTACTGGCTAATATGAAAAGGCGGGTAGCCTCCTCGTCACTCTCTCCAATAGCCGCTTTCGCCAGGAGATAGCTGCCGAGAAAAGCGGTGTCCCGCTCTCCGGCATCGTACCTTGCCTGAAGTGCCTGCACCGGAGAACTAGCCGGATCGAGCACATATTGGCCAATGGCAAGCAACTTTTCCGCACTCAGCGCACCAATATTGACTTTGATGAGCTGCGCATCGGGGGCGATGAAAAACAGCGAAGGGTAGGCGCCGACTTCAAACTGCTTTCCGAATGCTTCCCCCCGCTTCGACTCCATATCGATTTTGACGCAGAGGAAATGCTGGTTGAAAAAATCACTCACCGCCGGGTCGGTAAATACCTCCCTATCCATCATCTTACAGGGGCCACACCAGGTGGCATAGGCATCCACAAAAATCATCTGCCCTGTTTTCTGCGCCTTTTCCAATACCTCTGTCCAGGATGCCTGTTGCTCAAAGTCAATAGCATGTACAGGCTGCGGGGTCATAAATCCCAAAAGGGTCAGGAGCATTAGGGCACTTAGTACTTTTTTCATCTGCTTTTTTTTAGGGTAATGCAATGTGGGCTAGTACGCCGCGCTCCTATAAATTATTTTATACCTACCCACTTTCTTTTTCATCGAGCCAATTTTGCCCCCACCGCATATATTTAAATTTTCGATTATATTTTGGCATGAAAATTGATAATTGTAAAGAATAGCAAAATATAGTGTATCCGACGAATTTTAAATGTATTGAGATACGTTGTACGTTGTGTTCATTTGTTCGTTCATTTTCTAAACAACCCACATGAAAAGCAGCACCCCCCTTCTGCCTTCCTCCCGGAAGACTGCGCCTCCGCAAAGGAAAGCCTCTGCCGGATTCTCATTTTCTTCTCAATCCTCCATGGTGTTATTGACCGTATTTTCTGTACTCCTGGCCTTTGCGGGCAGTGCGGTGATACTGGTTAGTGGCCTATTTATCGGGCTAAGTCGCCTGCTCGGGAACGGAAATTCGCCCGAGTCGGCCATACAGGCAGACCAGGCTTACCGACCCATCCTGCAGGACAGTAGGGTACGCCAATCTGCCTGATTCGGCGTCTTCCCATTTTTTCCAACAGAGTGCGCACCTGAATTCCAGGGCAAAAAACAAGCAGGCGCTGCCGGGGTTGAAAACATTTTTTTCGCAACCCGGGTAGCGCCTGCCTACATTTCGGGGTTTTTGTTTTCTTTTGTAGTGGGTATGCCGCTGGTACCCGTACCGGATGTTTATCCCGGGACAGTCATCCCTCAAATCAAATCCCCTTTTTGAATGGGAAGAGTGGGGCTAGCCCATCCCTCCATATCAAACGGGGAGAAACATCGCACCGACTATGCACAAAACCATCAACCACTTATTGCTGACGACCGCTTCTACGCTGTTGTTATCTGTTGGCCTGAATGCCCAAAATACCCAATCCATGCGCGTAATCAACCTACATGACAACTGGAAATTTCACCAGATTGGACAAGAGTACTGGATGCCGGCTACTGTGCCTGGCACCGTGCACACCGACTTAATGGCAAACAAAAAAATTGAAGACCCTTACCACCGGACGAACGAACGGGATGTTCAGTGGGTGGATAAAACCGATTGGGAGTACTCCCTGGATTTTGACGTCGATGCCGGTATGCTTGCATTTCAGTCGGCTGCCCTCGAATTTCTGGGACTGGATACCTATGCCGATGTTTATCTCAATGATTCCCTGATCATCCAGGCTGATAACTTTTTTATCGCATGGGAAAAGGAAGTCAAATCGATGCTCCGCCCCGGAAAAAACAACCTGCGGATTCTTTTCCATTCCCCGACCCGGATTGGCCTGGACAAACTGGCCGCGCACGGGTTCCCGCTCCCCGCCTCCAATGACCAGTCGGCCAATGGCGGTCTAGGCGACCAGGCGGTCAGTATTTTTTTGAGAAAACCGGGCTATCACTTCGGTTGGGATTGGGGGCCGCGCCTGGTGAGCATCGGTATCTGGCGCCCGGTACAACTGCGCTTCTGGAACCAGGCCCGCCTGACCGATGTCTTCTTCCGGCAGGATTCCCTCAGCGACGCGCGAGCCGACCTCACCGCGGTATGTGAAACCGAAATTCATACAGCAGGCGACTATACCCTCGAAATCCGCCAGGGCGACCTCGTCCTAGAACGCCTGAGCCTACCCCTGGAAGTGGGCAAACACAGCCTCAATGCCTCTTTCCATATCGATCAGCCCCAACGTTGGTGGACGCGCGAGCTCGGTACCCCCTTTCGCTATGCGCTCTCCGCACACCTGCTGCAAGCCGATATTCCGCTCGATAGGGTAACACACCAGGTCGGTCTCCGCACCATTCGCGTCGTCCGCGAACCGGATGCCGCCGGAGAGTCGTTCTATGTAGAGCTCAATGGCCGACCTGTATTTTGTAAAGGCGCCAACTATATTCCCAATGATGTATTCCTGCCCAGAGTGACCGCGGCCAACTACCAGCGGGTGGTTCAATCGGCGGTCGATGCCAATATGAATATGTTGCGCATCTGGGGTGGTGGATTCTATGAGGAAGACTACTTCTACGATTTGTGCGACGAAAATGGAATCCTCATCTGGCAGGACTTTATGTTTGCCTGCTCTATGTATCCAGGCGACCAGGATTTTCTTCAAAATGTAGAAGAGGAGGCCATCTACAATGTTAAGCGCTTGCGCAACCACCCCTGTATCGCCCTCTGGTGCGGCAATAATGAAATCGATGTAGCCTGGGCAAATTACAGTGAATTCAGAGGCTGGGGTTGGAAACAGCAATACGACAAACAGCAGCGGAAGTATATCTGGGATGCCTATACGGCCGTCTTCCACCGCATGCTCCCCTCCGTAGTCGGCCAATACCATCCAGGCATGTTTTACTGGCCTTCTTCCCCCTATTTCAAAGAGGGAGACCATGCCGGCAACGATACGCAGGCAGGGGATATCCACTATTGGGGCGTGTGGCATGCAGAACAACCTTTCCGGGATTATTACAAATATATCGGTCGCTTCATGAGCGAATACGGTTTCCAGTCCTTCCCGGAGTTTCGCACCGTAAAGGCATATACCGAGCCGGGCGATTGGGATATTGAATCGGATGTGATGGCGGCACACCAGCGCAGCGGCATCGGCAACCTGCGCATCCGCAGTTATATGAAGTCGATGTACAAGGTGCCTGCCCGCTTTGAACACATGCTCTACGTGGGGCAGGTGCTGCAGGCAGAGGCCATGAAAATGGCGGCAGAAGCACATCGGGCCGCCAAACCACACAACATGGGTACGCTCTACTGGCAGATCAACGACTGCTGGCCAGTCGCTTCCTGGTCGGGGATGGACTATTACCAGCGCTGGAAAGCCATGCATTACTTTATCAAGCAAGCATTTGCCCCCGTCGCCGCGTCGGCCGTGGAGAAGGATAATGAATTCCGCATTCAGGTGGTTTCAGACCTCCCCCGTGCGATGGATTTGGTATTGGAATTGCGCGGAGTAGATTTTTCTGGAAAATCGGTTTATGCTCGCCGTATCCCGGTACAGATGCCGGATAATGGCTCCGTGCTGGCCGCAGCTATTCCGTCGGGTGAACTGCGGGGCGGAAAGAATGGAAACGACCGCGTACTGGAAATGATCGTTTGGGAAGGCACAGAAGTGCTCCACCGCAACCTGGTGTACTTCCAGGAAGTGAAAGATCTCCGCCTACCGGCCGATCCTGGCCTAGTAAAAGAAATGACTCGCCAGGAGGACGGCTCCTGGAAGATTCAAATTACCGCCCGGCAGCTCGCCAAAAACGTCTATCTGGATTTTCCGGAATGCCCTGGTTTTTTCTCCAACAACTACTTTGATATATTGCCAGGGGAAACGGTCACTATACACTTTACCCCCGAAGCACCTGCCAGCTTGCGCACGGAAGATCTCCAGTTGCTGTCTATCACAGATACCTTGCATTGAATAGCATCGGACAGCCCTGAATAGGCCGCATGTCATCCTAAAATGGGCATTTTAAAAACATATCCTTTGGCGGCGTATGCCGCCAAAGGACTTATGGGATTGCCTCTTTTGGGGTGATATTTCCATGGTATTTTAATGCCAAAAATCATTCAACCAGGGTAGGGTACGAGGTTATTTTAGAGGTCGTACGGAGGGGATGTACTCCGGATGGAACCTTTAAAATATACCCTTATGAAAAACAAAGCTGCTTTTTTTATCCTGGTTTCGCTCCTTTTTTCTTTTTCCGCTTTGAAAGCGAAACCCCAACCGCGCACCCTGTTGGAGGCTCCCGGAGGTAAGGTGCGGGTTCAGTTTGTGCTACAGGAAGGAGGAACACCGGCTTACGCCGTTTTCTTCGGTAAGCAAACGGTCATTGACCTATCCACGCTGGGTTTTACATTGAAAGAGGCCAACGCCCTGCGCAACGGGTTTGAAGTCAGCGCCATTCAGCATACCACTTTCGATGAGACCTGGGCCCCCGTTTGGGGTGAGCGGAGCCAGATACGCAACCACTATCGCCAAATGACGGTCTTCCTGCGCGAAAAAATGGCTCCAAACCGAAAAATGAACCTGATTTTCCGTGCGTATGACGACGGGATAGCTTTTCGCTACGAAATTCCCGAACAGCAGGGCATCCGTCACTCCTTCGTCATTATGGAAGAGCACAGCGAATTTCAACTTACTGCCGACCACCTGGCGCTATGGGAGCCTGCTGATGTGGATAGCTATGAATACCTCTATGAGAAAACGAAAATCAGTGAAATAGACGCATCGAAGTACGTAGAGGAGAACAAGCGGGTGGATCGGCTGATTCGCAATTTTAAAGCTTGCAATACGCCGATTACCATGAAAAGTGATGCCGGGTTATACATCAGTATTCACGAAGCACAGCAGTTGGATTATCCCGATATGACCCTGGCATTGGCTGGAAAAACCAAATTGGTGAGCGAGCTGGTACCCTGGGCCGACGGTGACCGCGTAAAGGCCACGTTGCCTATGAAGACCCCCTGGCGCACCATCAGCATAAGCGATGGAGCGAAAGGGCTATTGGAATCCAACCTTATCCTCAACCTCAATGATCCAAGTGTTATTCAAAATACTTCGTTTATCGAGCCCATGGTTTATACAGGTATCTGGTGGGAAATGCACCTGGGCAAAACGACCTGGCGCCGTGATTTTGTAGAGGGATCCTGGTCAAATACCGGCGGGCAGGTACATGGCGCTACTACCGAAAATGCCCGGCAATACATTGATTTTAATGCCAGCCAGGGGGTGCGTGGCTTTTTGGTCGAAGGCTGGAATACTGGCTGGGAATACTGGGGAATGGATACCATCGGTTTCTTTGATTTTGTAACGCCTTATTCCGACTTCGATATTGCTGAGGTGGTGCGTTACGCAAAGGAAAAGGGAATTGCATTTATCGGGCACCATGAGACATCGGGGGATGTAGAAAACTACGAAAAACACCTCGAAGAGGCCTTCCGGCTGTATCAGCAGCTCGGTATTCACGCAGTGAAAACGGGATATGCCGGTGAAATCCGCCCCAAAGGCGAACGCCACCATGGCCAGTATATGATCCGGCATTTCCAAAAGGTAATCGAGATGGCCGCAAAATACGGTATTACGGTGGATGCCCACGAGTCGTCCAAGGATACCGGGTTGCGGCGCACCTGGCCCAACAACATGACCCGCGAATGTATGCGCGGAGGAGAATATGAAGCCTGGAGTGCCGGCAATCCACCTAGCCATACCGTCAATCTGGCATTCACCCGCTATCTGGGAGGCCCTGGCGATTATACACCCGGAATTTTTGATGTAGAGATGAAAAAGTATCGCCAAAAGGAGCGCGTACATACTACGGTAGCCAAGCAATTAGCGCTCATGGTCGTGTTGTATAGCCCATTGCAGATGGCGGCCGATCTGCCCGCCCACTATGAAGGGCACCCTGCCTTCCAGTTTGTACGCGATTTGGCTGCCGACTGGGAGGAGTCGAAGGTACTGCATGCGGAGCTGGGTGCTTATGTCACCGTGGCGCGCAAGGCAAAAGGTAGCGCAAAGTGGGTACTGGGCAGCATCACCGATGGGGAAGCACGCCAGCTCCCGACAGACCTTGGATTTTTGGACAAAGGGAAAACGTATGTCGCCACGCTCTATGCCGATGGAGCGGGAGCCGACTGGGAATCCAACCCAACGCCGGTAGAGGTGAAGCAGGTGCTCGTCGATGCACAAACCCGACTAACCTTGCGGCTTGCTCCGGGTGGTGGCACGGCGGCTACGTTTGTACCTGCTACCGCAGGGGAAGCGCGGTCGTTGCCAAGGTATCAATAAGTCGATGGTGGGCAAATGAAAGGCAGTGCCGGATACCTTAAGACCGGTTTGCGAGGCCGACTGGTGGCACTGCCATAAATCTTCTTACTTTTGCAAACGAATACCAAAGAGATTTAGGAAAGAATCAGTTGCTCAGTATGGATACTATTGTTGCGTTGGCCACCCCACCGGGCGTGGGGGCTATCGGAATTATCCGGCTTTCAGGACCAGAGGCCATCGGTATAGCCGACACGTGTTTTCGCGGCAAGCGGCTCGCGGAGCAGGCTAGTCATACCATACATTTCGGTACGATGCGCGATGAAAATGGGCATATTCTCGACGAGGTACTGGTTTCCTTGTTTAGAGGGCCTGCATCCTATACTGGGGAAGATATAATAGAAGTTTCTTGCCATGGGTCGGGGTATATTTTGGAATCCGTGCTCCGCTTGTTTCTTCGAAAAGGCGCTCGGCTGGCACAGCCGGGGGAGTTCACGCTGCGCGCCTTTTTGAATGGCAGAATGGACTTGAGCCAGGCGGAGGCGGTAGCTGACTTGATCAGTGCCGGCTCTGCGGCGGCTCACCAGTTGGCCATGCAGCAACTGCGGGGAGGAATCTCTTCCGAAATTCAGCGCCTGCGACAGGAATTGATAGATTTTGCGAGTCTGATAGAGCTGGAGCTCGATTTCAGTGAAGAAGACGTGGAGTTTGCCGATCGAAGCGAACTTCACCGCTTGGTGGATCGCCTCCGGGGGTTGATTCGCCCCTTGCTGGACTCGTTCCAACTGGGCAATGCCGTCAGGCAGGGAGTCAGCACGGTACTGGCAGGCCGGCCCAATGCCGGAAAGTCCACCCTACTGAATGCGCTATTGAAGGAAGAACGCGCCCTGGTGAGCGAGATTGCCGGCACCACCCGCGATACCATTGAAGAGTCGCTGTATATTCGGGGCATACAATTTAGGCTCATCGATACAGCGGGTATCCGGGAAGCGAACGACCGCATCGAGGCCATGGGCGTGGCGCGTACCTTGGAAAAAGTAAGGGATAGCGCTATTCTCATCTACGTGTTTGATGCCGCCGCTGCCGCACCGGAACAGGTTCGCGAAGATCTGGCGCGGTTGGTGCATCCAAATTTACGTATTTTACTGGTAGCCAATAAAATAGATTTGAATCCGAATGCCCGCTATGAGACGTTCTTCGATGGAGAAGCACTGGGTATCGGTCAGCATCAGTGGGTTCCTATTTCGGCGGCCAACCAGCTGAATATCGAGACGCTTCAGGAAAGGCTTTTTGAAACGGTCGTGCAGGAAGAGGTGTCGCTGGATGGAGCCGTATTGAGTAATGTGCGGCACTATGAAGCGCTCCAACATGCACTGGAAAGTATCGAGTCGGTGTCGGAGGGTTTGTACGCAGGCCTGAGCGGAGAGCTGGTCGCGATGGATATTCGCCGGGCACTCCACTTTCTAGGAGAAATCACCGGAGAAATCAGTGCCGACGATTTGTTGGGAAATATCTTTGGCCGCTTTTGTATCGGCAAGTAAGTATTTTGTGTGTAAACTTCCGGCCAAGTACATCTTGCCAGTGGATAAAGCCTCGTGAAAAAGGGGCGGTGGGTTTCTCTGCGGATGAAAAAGGGTTCAGCGAGCTAAAAATCAGCAAAGGGAACCTTAATTTACCGCTTCCCGCAGCCGGAGGCGTAGAAAAATATGCGATAAGCTATATCACCCCTGCGGGGCTTGGAAAAAATGTGCGATTGGGGAGCTATAAACCTATCACCCCTACGGGGTTTTGGAAAGCAGCAGCCAACAACCGCCCCCGCAGCCGGAAGCGCGGAAAAACACCTGTCCCGCAGGGTCACCTTATAGAATAAATGGCAAACATTCCCGGGTCGAGCTATACTTGTCGAATGACCATGACAGGAAATGAATGATTTTTATAAAGCCGATTCGCCCATTTGGGATCAGGTACAAACGGAAGTTGGGTGAATTGTTTTTCAAGGGCTGTAGCTTGAATTCAGGATTGCCCCGAAGGGGTAT